>Ga0335076_10003610_pt1 | contig 15571 bp, 20 predicted proteins | sample Lox_Sample_25_FD_206717 | JGI IMG/M metagenome (GOLD analysis project Ga0335076, IMG submission 206717) | Soil microbial communities from Loxahatchee National Wildlife Refuge, Florida, United States - Lox_Sample_2.5 | ecosystem: Environmental > Terrestrial > Soil > Wetlands | place: USA...
ACTTCGTCGCGCCGAACGATGTCCACATCCAATACTACCGGTGGATTTGCGTCAGCAATTGCTTCCCGCCAGAGTTTCAATGGATCCAACAAGCGAAGGAAGAATACAAACTGACGCCATTCTTGAAAGTTTACGGCGGCTACGCGCCGGACCACGACGGCGAGCTGGTGAGCGTCAAGATCAAAGCTCCGGTGCCGATGCTGGTGGCAGTAGTCCCCGCATCGGTGGCAAATCAACTGCACGCGAAGCCAGATATGCTGGAGCCGGCGCTGGAAAAAACAGCCTGCCAGCAGCGTGGCGTGCAGTCGCAAACGTTCCAGTGCACGTTCAATGCGGCGGACGGACCGCAGTCATTGATTGTAGTGCCAGAAAATCTCGAGAAAGTGCCACACAAGAAAACCGAAGTTGAGTTCTTCGCGTCAAAGTGCGTGGCGAACTGCGATCTTCCGCCTCAGAACGCAGAGGCGTCGGTGAATCCGAATCCGTAAGCGATCCTGAACACTCATCGATCTCCGGTTCAAAGACCGGCTACAATTGCGACGGGGATAGTGAAGACCCGGGGTCACGGCGCATCTGTTGTTTGGCACGGCAACTCGGTAGTTGGCACTCCCAGGAAGGCCAAGCATGAAAGCGGATCTGCTGCGATTCGATGGTGGAATGGAACGCGATCCGGCGATCGATCGGTGGATGAAAAGGCATGGTGGAGAATTGGGAGCTATGGCGCGGCAGTGGTTTGAGGTAATGCGGAACTGCGGCGACGAAGTTCGGGAGCTGCTGCATGACGGGTGTCCGGTTGCCTGTTTGGGAGATGCGCCGTTTGGTTACGTGAATGTATTCAAGTCGCACGTGAATGTGGGTTTCTTTCAGGGCGCGGCGCTGTCCGATCCCAATCGACTGCTGCAGGGAGAAGGCAAGTTCATGCGGCATGTGAAGCTAACACCAGGAACACCGATAGAAGAGCCGGCGCTGAGAAGGCTGATCGAGTCGGCGTATTCGGACATCAAAACTCGGGTGGAAAACGGCTGAGAGGCAGTGTTCACGACAGGAGGCGCTGTAGCTGGCGCTCTTTGGCGGTGTTTGCATCACGTGTCACGCGGCGTGGCCGATGCGATGAAGTTCGACCTCCACAAGATGTTTTTCCCAGCAACTGAGTTCCTCTCCAGCGGAAAGATCGGCATGGTAGCGGCGGTAATTGGGCTGATCGGCGACACGCGCCGGCTCATGAATTTTCTCGCGGACCCATCTCTCACCCGGATGGATTGGTGAGCCGCAAAACGCGCATTCGCGTGGGTAATTGAAAATCATTTCGTCACCTCTCGGCCCATAAGACGCTCCCGGCAGAACACAAGTAATGGGTCAACGGTAAAGATTCCGTCTCTTTAGAGTCATTTTGCTTCCACTGATTGGGGATGCTGCAGAGACCGAACTTGTGGGCGGAACTGCGGCCGAGGATTATTTGGAGGTTTGCGCGCGGGGCGTGCGCCAGTTCCAGACATTGTAGGAATAGAGCGCAATGCAAAAGAGATTCGCGGGTATGAACCCAAATTGCGCAGTTCGTACCGCGATGACGCAGACGACCAAGCTGTTTGCGCCGGCGAACACCCAGCCTTGCCAGAACTTCCTGCCGATAAGAACTGTCGATAGAACGGTGAGGAAGCACGAGATGTAGTCGAGACGAAACACGTTCGTTAAGCCTTTGGACCGAGTCTTGAGTGCGCGCTTTCCAGCACCAGGGATGCCCCCTGCGCGCCCGAAAGTCAGGCTAGCATCCCTAGCTGTGGTGATTACCTGTTCGAGGGTGCAGTTGCGTTCGTGGAGTAAACAGTGCCCCCCCTTTGAGCAGATGCAAGGCAATACAGTCTCACGCTCAAGACGTTACCTTGAACGTGGTATAGAGCGGAGCCGCGCTGATCCTACAATTGCACACAGCCTCGCGAGGACAGATCGGCGAGGCGGAAGTAACTCGTTTTCCCGGGGGGAGCCTCGCATGCCCGAAGAGAGATCACGAAACGGCCAAAGCACCCAAATATCGCGTGAACGGCTGGTGGAATTATTGAACGAGGATTTGTCGCGGGAGTATCAGGCGATTATTGCGTATGTGGTGTACTCGCAGGTACTGAAGGGCGCGCAATACATGAACATCGCGGATCAACTGGAAGAACATGCCAAGCAGGAACTGGAACACGCACTGATCATTTCACGCCAGATCGATTATCTGGGCGCGATGCCGGGAGTAACTCCGAAGCCGGTGAAGGCTTCGGACGACGCTCACGAGATGCTCGAGTTCGATTTGGCGAACGAAGTGGAAACGATTCGGAATTACCGCGAGCGGGTAAGGCAGTGCGAGGCCTTGGGCGAGTATGCCATGGCCGAACAGATCCGCGAAATTCTGGTAAACGAACAGGATCATCAAATTGACCTGGCGACAGCGCTGGGGGTTGAGGTGCCTGCGCTGGAAATGACGAAAGAGCGTACGTCGAAGAAGTAAAGGAGAGCACGGTGAGATTCGGACCGTTTCTGGGCTTGGCGATTCTGTTAGTTATTTTGTGGATTTGCGGCTTCGTGTTCTTTCACGTGGCGGGATTTTTGATCCACCTGCTGCTGATCTTTGCGGTGATCTCGCTGCTGGCGCATGTTTTCACCGGCGCCAGGGCAACCTGACTGCGAAACCGAACCGGGAGTTTGCTCATCCAACCGGGCCAGGAGGATGAGACGGATGCATCACGTGCGCCAGGAGCAGTTGCCGTTCGTGGGGAGTTCGCATGAATTCAGAGGAGCGGAACAAGGGGATACCGGCGTGTCGGTGTTCTTGTTTCATGGCAAGCCGGGCGCTGGGCCAGGTCCACACCGGCATCCCTATGACGAGATTCAGTTCATTCGCGAAGGCCGCGGAGTGTGGACGGTGAACGGAGAGACGTTTGAAGGCCGCGCAGGGGACATCTTCGTGATCAAGGCGGGTGAGGTTCACAGCTTTAAGGTGCTTGGGGACACCCCGTTGGTGCAGGTGGATGTGCACCAGAGTCCTCGGTTCATCCAAGAGAATCTCTGAATTACGAATCTGCGCGGGAAGATTACCAGCCAACCTGGCGCATGCGTTCAAGAATGATCGCGCTGTAGTGATTCATATGATCGGGGCGGCGCTTGAGAGGCAGCGGAAGAATTGCGGCGAGCCGAGCGGAGTCCTCCCTGCCGAGGTTGCGTGCGGAGCTTCGATAGTAATAGCGAGAGGCGGACTCGGCGCCGTAAACTCCCGGGCCCCATTCCACGACATTCAGATACAGCTCTAGAATGCGCTGCTTGCTGAGAACCAGCTCGGCGATTGGAACAAGCGTGAATTCCGCGCCCTTGCGGAGGATGGAGCGGCCGGTGCCGAAGAAGAGGTTCTTCACGAGCTGCTGCGTGATGGTGGAACCTCCCCGGAGGCGACCGCCTTCCAGATCGTCTTCGGCAGCGTTCTGGATCGCTTGCCAATCGAAGCCATGGTGCTGATAGAAACGCGCGTCTTCCGCGGAGATGACCGCGTGCTGGAAATCGCGTGAAATCTGAATCAATGGCACGAATTCGAAGCGTTTGTGATACGGCGCGCCGTGCATCGAGGACTGTATCCGACGCTCGATCTGCACGGCGGTCGTTGGCGGGTCAATCCAGCGGGCGGCGACGAGCAGCAGCACGAAAAAGCACCAGAGAAGCGCAACTCCGCCGAGGAGCCATAAGAGGATGGACCGGAGACGACTTCGCCGAGGCGTTTTTTCGGCGTTAGGTTTTTCGGCTGCGCTTGGAAGGCTTGCCACTGGGCGAGTCCTTTGGCATCTGTTTGCGGAGTTGGTTGTCGCGTGTTACGAGCTTATCGAATTCCGCGAGCCACTGTTCCAGGGTGAGGTCGGAGATGCGACGGACCATGACGGTGCAGGAAAGCCAGTTCACGGCGTCGCCGCCACCGAAATAGAAGAAGCCGTCACCCTGGCGCAGGCTCTCGTCGCGACCACGAGCGCGGAGAGCGTCGTTAACCCTATTGCGGGTGAGGCGGCTGGATGGGTTGTTTTTCACGAGTCATTCCACAAGCGCCAGAAAGTCTTGAGGGTGTCAGGAGCATGTCCCTGATAGTGATTGTTGCCGAAGAGAAAGAGGTGTTTGGTTTTGCGTTCGGCGACAATCTGACGGCAGAGCGTGGCCCAGCTTCTGAGGTCGGCGGTGCGGTCGATGACGGACTTATCCCAGGAAGTGGTGATGCGCTCGATGTGCTTGCGATCGCCGAGCCATCGGACATAAGCGAAGTCGCTGGTGATCAGGTCCAGAGGCTTTTTTAGCTCCCAGGGGCGGAGCATGAAGGAAGTATCGGTGATAGCAAACGCGACGTTGCGTTCGCGCAAAGCTTGCAATAGCTTATCGTTCAACCAGAGCGGGTTTCTAATTTCGACGGCGAGCTTGTGCTGTTTTGGCGAATTATCGAGGAACGCAGCGAGGCGATTGATGAAGTCGCTGCTGCTCTTGAATTCGAATTTGCTGAACTTGGGAAATTGCAGGAGCAGCGGCCCTAGTTTTTCCTTTAGTCCGCCGATGCGATCGAGAAACTCGCTGAACTCTGCCTGGCAATTCACGAGCAACTTCTCGTGGGTAATGGTCTGCGGCACTTTGGCGGAAAAGACGAAGTCCGCCGGAGTTCTGTCGTACCAGCCCTCGACAGTGGCGGCGGAGGGAGGGCCGTAATAGGTCGAATCGATCTCAACCGATCGAAAAGTCTTCGCGTAAAAGGAGAGGTATTCGCTTGGCTTCATTCCGCGCGGGTAGAACGAGCCCGCCCAACCATTCGCGGTGAAGCCGGAGGTTCCGAGGAAGATGCCGTCCTGCTCGTAGAGGCGTTTGACGCTGGCATCGTCCGTCGAAACTCCAGCGGGTAGACGAGGTCCGCCGATGTCAAAGAGGGTGGCCTGGTTGGAGTCCCCGCGTTTACGCACAGAGACATATTAGACAAGCTGGCAGGATTCGGAAACGCTTGCCGGCAAGAAAGGAGAGTTCCGAAAACCGTTCAGCTCTGCGGAACCTTGGAAAAATCCGTCAGGGTTAAATAGGTAGAATCGACTTTCTCGACCAGCTTGCCGTTCTCTTCGGATTTGGCTTTCACTGCTTGCCATTCCGGATCGTCCTGGAAGGCCTTCCAGTTGGCGGCGGCTGCTTCGCGGGTGGGATGCTCAAGAATGTAAGCGAGGGTAGTGCTTTTCGCAGGTTCGTCGAGGGCGGTCCAATAGGCCAGACTCCGCATGCCATGCTTGGCGAAAAGCTTGTCGGTATGGTCCCGGAAGCGCGCCAAGAGACTGTCGAGCTTACCGGGCACCGCGTGATAGATGCGCAGTTCGTAGACCTTTGACGAAGTGGTCTGCTGCATGGCTTCGGCTATGCCAGCCGGCAGCAAGACTGACAGCGGGACAGCCTGCAATAACATTCTGCGGTTCATGCGGGGCATTCTAGCAAACCTCCGGTAGAAATGACGTCAAGGATATCGCGAGACGGGGCAACCGCCCACGCCGATCAGGAGATGGGCGTTCCTCGGAAGGGATTTGGTATTTGCCGAGAAAGGGCGCAGCGCGCCCCGCCCCTGCAGCCGGCTAGAGCTCGAAGAGGCTACGAACCAAGCTGCGCAAGAACGCAATTGGTTTGGGCAGAAGAAAAGAGGTCGATTACGCCGGGATGAAAATTTAGCTATTGCGCTTTTTCAGCGAGTTCTAACAGCTTTGTAACCGTGTTCCAGTTGCGAGCCGTCGTGACCATGGGAATGATCTTGGCGACTTGGGGCCAGGAGAGACGCGGACGGCCCTGGCCATTGGGAAAGTAGATGTAAAGCTGGCTGCCGATGACGTGAAGTTCTTCGGGCGCGATATCCATTTGCAGCAGGGCCTGACGGGCAGAAACGCCTGGTTCTTCTTCGAGGAAGACGACAGCGAGTTTGGCGGGATCAATTCCCTTTCGTTTTGCGAAGGGGTTGCGGGTGATGATTTCGCGCATCTCGGGAATTGTGCGGAGCAGGATTCCCGGACGAAATCCACACTTGCGGTCGATGCAAGCCTGGAGTTTCTGGGCGAGGGCTTCGGGATTGCGCTCGCTGGTTTGGAAGACTACGTTGCCGCTTTGCAGATGCGTTTTGATGTTGGTGAGCTTCAGACCTTCGCAGAGCGTGCGGAGGTCCTCCATTTTAATTTTGTGGTTGCCGCCAACGTTGACGCCGCGCAGGAGACAGATCAGGACGGACATGGCGAGAGTATAGCGCGAGTCGGAAGCCAAAGTGGCCGCGACACGTACTAGCGAGGATTGACGTGGCGCGATTGTGCGCGACTATACTCGGAGGTAAGTGTGGTTTTGTGTGTCAGGAGCGCGAGATGAAGAATACGAGAAAGCTTTCGATAATGGCGGCATGTTGCACAGCGATGTTGGCGCTGGCAATCGGATTTGCGGTTCTGCGGGCGCAGGAACCGGCGACCGAGAGCCACGGGATTGCCGTATCAAACATGGACCGCTCGGTGAAGCCGGGTGACGATTTTTATTTGTATGCGAATGGAGATTGGATCAAACGGACGGAAATTCCAGCGGATCGCGCGCGAATCGGCGTGTTTACGAAATTGGATGAACTCAGCAGCAAGCGGACATCAGCGTTGATTGAAGAAGCGGCAAAAGGAAACGCGGCTTCAGGAGCGGGGGCACGGAAAATCGCGGATCTCTACAACTCGTACGTGGACGAGGCTGGAATCGAGGCGAAAGGCCTGGCGCCGTTGAAGCCGATTCTCGAGGGCATCACATCGATCCGAGATAAAAAAGAATTGGCCTACGCGCTGGGGCAGACGCTGCGGGCAGACGTTGATGCGCTGAACAACACGAATTTTCATACGGCGAACTTGTTTGGCTTGTGGGTCGCGCCGGGATTCAACGATTCGGACCACTACATGGCATACCTGCTGCAAGGCGGTTTGGAATTGCCGGATCGCGAATATTACCTGGCGCAGAGTGACCATATGAAACAGGTGCGCGACGGATATCAGGCGCATGTCGTGGCGATGTTCAAGCTCGCGGGAATGAGCGACGGAGAGGCTCGAGCGAAGCACGTGGTGGAGTTGGAGCACGCCATTGCGGAGAAGCATTTAAGCCTGGCGGAGAACGAAGACATTCACAAAGCGAACAACACCTGGAAACAAGCGGACTTTGGGGCTAAAGCTCCGGGACTGGACTGGCCGGAGTTTTTCCGGGGCGCCGGGCTAACGAAGCAAGCCAGCTTTATAGTGTGGCAGCCAGGAGCATTTGCGGGCGAATCGGCGCTAGTAGCGTCGGAACCGCTCGAAGCGTGGAAGGATTGGCTGGCCTATCACGAAATTGAGGCGGGAGCGGGATTCTTGCCGAAGGCAATCAACGAGGAACGGTTCGCATTTTTCGGAAAGACGATGACGGGAGCACAGCAGCAACGGCCGAGGTGGCAACGAGGCGTCGCAATCGTGAATGCATTTCTCGGGGATGAGGTCGGGAAAATTTATGCGCAGCGGTATTTCCCTCCGGAATCGAAAGCCCGCGTGCAGGCCATGGTGGCGAACCTGATCACGGCGTTTCACAAGCGCATCGACGCACTGGATTGGATGGACGCCAAGACGAAAGCGGAAGCAAATGCCAAGTTGGACACGCTGTATGTGGGGATCGGCTATCCGGAAACGTGGAAAGATTATTCAGGATACGAGGTGAAGGCGGACGACATTTTCGGGAACGTCTGGCGCGGTAGATTATTCGACTATCAAAAGGACGTGGCGCGGCTGGGCCAACCGGTGAATCGAAAGGAATGGACAATGACGCCGCAGACAGTGAACGCGGTAAATCTGCCGCTGCACAATGGACTGAATTTTCCAGCGGCGATTCTGCAGCCACCGTTTTTCGATCCACAAGCACCGGATGCAGCGAATTACGGAGCAATCGGCACGGTAATTGGGCATGAAGTGAGCCACACGTTCGATTCGGAGGGCGCGGCGTTCGACTCGAAAGGACGGGTGAGAAATTGGTGGACGGAAGCGGACTTGAAGCATTTCGAGGCGGCCACCGCAAAGCTGGCGGCGCAGTATGACACGTATAAGCCGTTTCCGGATTTAGCGGTGAATGGGAAGCAAACGCTGGGAGAGAATATCGCGGACGTGGCGGGAATTTCGGCTGCGTACGATGGTTACCACGCAGCCCTTGGCGGGAAGGCAGCCCCGGAACAGGACGGTTTCACCGGGGATCAGCAATTTTTCATTGCGTTTGGACAAAATTGGGGAGGCAAGTCACGCGAAGCGGCACAGCGACAACAAGTGCTGACGGACCCACATGCACCGGCGCAGTACCGCGCGGCGACGGTGCGGAACATCGATACATGGTACCCGGCGTTCTCCGTGAAAGAGGGAGAGAAGTTGTATTTGGCGCCCGGAGAGCGGGTGAGGATTTGGTAGGGCCGCGTAGTCAGTGGTCGGTAATCAGTAGTCGGTGGTTGCGGAGCCAGGACTACTTCTTGACGGCGCGGTCTTTTAGCAGGTTTTTGAGTTCGGACATGAATTCCTGGACGTCCTTGAAGTCCATGTAGACGCTGGCGAAGCGAACGTAGGCCACTTTGTCGAGTTTCTTCAGGCGATGCATGATCATTTCGCCGATTTCCGTGGTGGTCAATTCCCTTTCCGTGGCGTCGTGGACAACGCCTTCGAGCTCATCGACGATGGATTCAAGTTTGGGTGTGGGAACAGGACGCTTCTCGCACGCTTTCAACAATCCCTGCAGAATTTTTTGGCGCTCGAAGCGTTCGCGGCGGCCATCTTTCTTGATAACCATGTAGGGAATTTCGTCGATGCGTTCGTAGGTGGTGAAGCGCCGCGAGCACTTGAGGCATTCGCGGCGGCGACGGATGGTGTCGCCGGTGCGGCCCTCCCGGGAATCGATTACTTTGTCATCGAGATTCGCACAGAATGGACACTTCACGCTGGGAGACTCTCCTGTGTTAAGGAAGAGGATATCAGATATCGGATATATCAGTGGGCGATTGGCGATGCAGCGATCACAAACCGCAGTACTCGAAAACTCACTGCGGCGCTACAGGGGCTTGGATGTAAATGGATGTTTGATGATGGTGGAATCGATCTGGTCGTTTTCGGCGGCGCGCATGCGGCGGATGTCGGCCAGGGAAAGACCTTCTTTGAAGAGAATGGGGACACCGGCGATGGTACATGCCGCAAAGGTGACCAGCCAAAGAACGATCGCGGCGGCAACCGCTGGTTCCTGAGGCACGCCGTAGAGACGGGTGAACGCTATGATCGAAAGAGCCTGCGAGCCTCCGCCTACACCAGGCAATTGAACGGCAGAACCCACCAGTGTGAACACGAGAACGAGAATCGCGTCGGAAAACGTGAGGGTAGCGAGACGACCGGTGAAGCCCTTGATGACCAGATAGTAGCAGAGGCAAACCAGGAGCCAATGGAAGAACGAAAGGAGCACAGCGGAAGCCAAGTCGCCCCAAGTGCGAACGGTTTGCACGCCGCGGGAGAAGCCGAGAACGATGCGGGCGAAGCTGGCGCGCCATGTGTGAGAGGTGAGCCAGGACTCCATGCGGCGCTCGAGGACGGAGGAGCCGTGAAGACGGAGGTAGACGAGAGCGGCGATGGCGACGATGGCAAAGGCGGAGAAAAACGTGCCGGCAGTTTTTGCTCCTTTTTCGAAAGCCGCGCCGGCGCCTTGCGCCTCTAGGTGGCCGGAGGATTCGAAGAGCAGCAATCCGATGGACGCAAGCGCGGCAGTGGAACATGCGTCGAGGATGCGTTCGAGCGCGTAAATGCCGAAGGTATCCGCAAGAGGAACTTTGTCTTTTCGAGAAATAAGAACGGGGCGCACGGGCTCTGCGACGCGGCCCAGAAGGAAGAGCGCGGTGAAGCCGGCCAGATTCATTGTGTAAATATTCCAAAACTTGGCCGGACCGACGTGAGCTTGGAATCGTTGCCAGCGGAGAGCGCGCACAGCATAGCAGGCGTAGATGGCAATCACAGAGAGGAGCACGTAGAAATAGTTGGCGCTGCGTACGGCGGTCCACAGGCTGGCGCCGCTAAACTGGCTGAGCTTGAGAGAATGGCGGGAGTGGTAGACAAGAAAGGCCACGATCACGGCCAATAGGAGGAGCAGCCACCCCTTCCTCGACTTGAGAGACATATCTTGTGAGCGTAAATGGGAAAAGGCGGACGGTCAAGCGAAGCGACGGTAAATAATTCAAGAACAAGGGCTTGTGAAGGGCTGAGACGCGGAGGTAATATGCGAGAAGGTCGGTGTACCCGCGGATGTCCGCTAATGGGAACATTTCGGAAGCATTTTACGTTCCATAGGATGACAGGCCGAGTAACCCACGTACGGGTGAAGCCTGGGCAGGTAACTGGAGAATGGGGCTGAGAGAGCTTGGAGCAGGATGCCCAACTGGTCCAGCGATGCCTCCAGGGCGAGGGCTCGGCCTGGGAGGAACTTGTGCGCCGTCACACGCGCCGAGTTTACAACGTATGCTACCGCTTTGTGGGAAACCGAACGGAGGCCGAGGACATTTCGCAGGAAGTGTTCTTGAGGGTGTACCGAACCTTGGGAAGCTACCGTTCGGCGCATGGCGGCTTTGCGACGTGGGTAACAAGCGTGACGCGGAATCTGCTGATCGATCACTATCGTCGCACGAAGCGGGATCGCTTGACGGATTCGCTGGACGATGCCATGCCGGTGGTAGAAAACAAAGAGTCGATGGGGCGGCGGCCGGACGAACAGGCGTTGTTAGGCGAATTGAGCGGTCAAGTGCAGTCGGCGCTGACAAGGCTCTCGCCGGAATTGCGCGAAGCGGTGATCTTGAGGGATTTGCAGCAGCTGGAGTACGCAGAAATCCAGCACGTGCTGGAGGTGCCGGAAGGCACGGTAAAATCGCGAATCAATCGTGGACGTATCGAACTGGCCAAAATCCTGTACCAAATGGGGGTTCGGCCATCATGAATTTGAGCGGATTGCGAGAGAATTTGGTATTGGTGGGAGTTTTGGGGGCCAAGTTATGAATTGGACCTGCGATCAGATAGAAGCGCGGCTAATTGATTATCTAGATGGCGCAATGACGGACGCGCAAGAGAAAGCGTTCGCGGCGCATCTGTCGAGTTGCGCAAATTGCGCTCCGCTGTTTGTAAGCGTCAAGGGATTGGTGAAAGACCTGCGGGATGTGGAACAGGTCGAGGTACCGAGCGGACTGATCTACTCGATTCTGGACCAGACGCTGGGGCCACGGTTGACGCCATGGCAGGTGTTCACGAAGCGGCTGCGCGGACTGGCGACACCGAAATTTGCATACGGCGCTGGCAGCGTGATGGCGACGTGCCTGATTGTGCTGGGAGCGTCTGGTACTTCACTGAAGAAAACCAAGCTGGCGGATCTGGCTCCATCGGCAGTGTACCGGAGTGTGGAGCGGCAAGCGCACACGACTTACGCAAAGAGCCGGAAGTATGTGATGGATTTGCGAGTGGTCTATGAAATTCAGTCGCGGCTGCGGCAAGACGACAATCAGCTGCGCGTGCAGCCTGAAGACAACACACCGAAGACGAACGACGAGAGACAGCCGGGCAAGGGCGACGATCAGACACACACGCCACCCAAGCAGCAGAATCGCGCGAACCAGTTGAGCCGGCAGATGGAACTGCTGGCGGCCGAGTGTCCCCTGATGTTGGAGAGGAGTATTCGATGAACTGTGCGGTGCATCCGGAGGCGGAGGCATCGGGCTTTTGCCGCAGCTGCGGCAAGCCGATGTGCGCGAATTGCGTGCGGCCGGTGAAGGACGTGTATTACTGCGAGGATTGCCTGGCGAGCACAATGGGCGTGCCAGCTAGCGCGAGCGCAGCGGTTCCCCTGAGTGCGGGCGATTCCGGAGTACCGCCGGTGGGAATTCCCACGCCGCAGGTTCCACCGCCGGCCAACGCGCCGAATCCCGGGCTGGCGTTTCTGTTGGGATTAATCCCTGGGCTCGGCGCTATTTACAACGGCGAATACAACAAGGCGCTGCTGCACATCGTGATCTTCGCGTTCATCATCGTGGGGATCAGCAGCGACATGGGCGATGGACTGCAAGCACTGTTTATCGTGGCGATTTGCGTTTTCCCGTGGTACATGGCGATCGACGCGATGCGGGTAGCGAAGGCGAAGGCTACCGGCGTGGAACTGTCGGACCCGCTCGAAACCTGGTCGAAAAACAAGCCCGTGGGTCCCATTATCCTGATCGGAATCGGCTTGTTCGTATTGCTGCACAACTTCGGTTTCTTTGACTTCTACCGAGTGCGCCAATTCATCTTGCCGGCGATTCTGATCGGTGTCGGCTTCCTGATGTTGCGAAACCGGATGGGCGGTCAGAGCTGAAGCGAGGCCTGGTATGAGTGGACAAACGCGCTGCCGTTGCCAAAGCTGCATGATTCGCAGCATGACCGGGCCGGCAATCATAATCACGGTTGGAGTGCTGTACTTGTTGAACCAGGTGCGCGGTGGGGTCTTTTATTTCGGTAATACCTGGCCGGTGATCCTGCTGGTGATCGGCGCCTTCCAGCTTGGCGCGGCGCTGGCGTCGCGCGAGGGGCACGTCGAGCCCGCGACGGCGCCTCCAACTACACCGCCACCCGGGATTCCACCGGCTTCGAATCCGCAACAGACGCCATACGGAACGCAGGGGCAATAAGGAGAATATGGCAGGCACCCAGACGCGCAGCAGCGGTCTCTTCACCGGTCTCGTGCTCATCTCCGTCGGAGTGATTCTTCTTCTCCACTACTACGGACATCTGGAACTCCGGGAGTTTTTCCGGCACTGGTGGCCGCTGCTGATTATTTTCTGGGGCGTCATCAAGCTGTTCGAGCGGACGATGGGTCGCCGGTTTGGCGGCGGCGTGTTAACAGGCGGCGAATTGATACTGGTGTTCGGGATGTTGGCGTTGTTGGGCATCGTGGTGGCCACGGAAGAAATCCCGGAACAATTGACCGAATGGAACGTCAGCGGGAACAACTACGGCTATGACCTGGATGTCTCGCCCAAAACTATACCGCCGGACGCGCATATTCTGGTTCGCACGATACATGGCGATATCACCGTGCGAGGTACGGACGACGAGCAGATCCGTGTGACCGCGAAGAAAAATGTGAAAGCGTGGAGCGAGTCAGAAGCCGATCGGGCTGGCGAGAATACGACCGTCGCGATTACGCAGAACGGCGATGGATACGAAGTCCAGCCAACGGGTTATGACGCGAAGGACCGCCGCATCGGCGTGGACCTGGAAGTGACCGTGCCGGAAAAATCGGCGTTAACGGTGAAAACGGAGAAGGGTGACATCGTCATTTCGGATCAGATGAGAGACGTCACTGTGGTTAGCCAGAATGGAGACGTTGAAGTGCGAAGCACAACCGGCGATGTGTCGATTGAAATGCGGAAAGGTGATGTGAAGGCTTCTGATATCAAGGGCGACGTGAAGATTTCGGGCAAGGGCAGCGAGATTGAAGTGAACACGGCGAGTGGCAGCCTGACGGTCGATGGCGATTTTTATGGGCCGGTGCGAGCAGACAAAATTGCCAAAGGCGTACGGATGGTGTCGGCACGCACGGACCTGACGGTGTCCGCGTTGAACGGCCACCTGGAGGCAGGTTCGGGGAATCTGGATCTCGTCGATGCACCTGGAAATGTAACGCTGCGAACGCGGGATAATGAAATCAACGTCGAGAACCCCGGAGGGAAGCTCGACATCCAGAACCGGAATGGGCAAGTCTCTGTGCGGTTCACAGTTGCGCCGAAGGAAGATGTGCAAATTACGAACTCGTCTTCAGGTATTTCGCTGACCCTGCCCGCCGCGTCAAATTTTGAGATTGCGGCGGATTGCCGGAATTGCGATATCGACAGCGAGTTTGGCAACCTGCAACCGAGCAAGACGGAGTCCGGCGATTCGCATTTGGCGGGCAAGAATGGATCGGGGAGAGGCCCGAAGATCACCCTGAAGACCAGCTACGGGAATATTGATGTGAGGAAGTCGGCCATTTCGATCCCGGCCCCGCCCAGGATGACGGCACCGGCGGCGCCACCCGCGCCTCCAGCAATTCCGCCTGCAACGGAGCAGTAAATCAGTCGCTGACCCGGGAAAAAAATCTAGCCTTCCGATAGTCGTCGAAGTTCGGCGAAGAAGGACGGATAGGAGACGGCGGCGCAGTCGGAATCGAGAATACGGGTTTCGCCGGAAGCGCCGAGGCCGGCCACCGCAAAGGCCATCGCGATGCGGTGGTCGCCTCGAGGATCGATTTCGGCGCCATGGAGTTCTCCAGGTAAGACACGCAGACCGTCGGGGCGTTCTTCCACGTTTGCGCCCATTCGCTTTAGATTCTCTGCTAATGCAGAGATGCGGTCGCTTTCTTTGACGCGAAGCTCAGCCGCGTCGCGAATCTCAATTCCCTGCTCTGTGTATGGACCTAATGCAGCAAGCATTGGCAATTCGTCAATCAAGAGCGGAACCAGATTCCCGGAGAGCAAACCACCTTTGAGCTGAGTCCCTTTGATCGTGAGGTCGCCGACGACTTCGCCGCCCTTCGACTGCAAGTGCGTTATCTGTACCGATGCACCCATTTGCGCGAAGAGATCGAGAATGGCCGAGCGGGTGGGATTCAGGCCCACATTGCCAATATAGAGATTGGACTCGGGAAAAAGCGAGGCCGCGGAAATCAGGAACACAGCGGAAGACAGGTCGCCGGGAACATCGAGTGAGACGGCGTGAAGTTTCGGATCGGGCTCAATAGAAATTGTACGGTTGGACTTGCGGACGATTGCGCCGAATTCCTGAAGAGCGAGTTCGGTGTGATCGCGTGTGGCGGCAGGTTCGGTGACATTAGTTTCGCCGTCCGCATAAAGACCGGCGAGCAACACGGCGGATTTCACTTGGGCGCTGGCCATGGGCGTCTCGTAGTGGATGGCTCGCAGCTTCCCGCCGCGAATCTCGAGCGGAGGGAAATTCTCATCGCGCGCGCGGATGTCCGCGCCCATTTCGCGCAGGGGAGTGATAACGCGTTTCATCGGGCGCTTTTGGAGAGAAGCGTCGCCGGTGATTTTTGTGGTGAAGGATTGGCCGCTCAGGATGCCGGAAAGCAAGCGAATCGTGGTGCCGGAGTTCTCTGCATCGAGAGTGCGCCAGGAGCTCTTGAGGCCGTGAAGACCGTGACCAGTGACGCGGGCGGTTGTGCCCTGCACCTCGACACCAGCCCCGAGGCCCTTCATGCAGCTAAGCGTGCTGTGGCAATCGCGAGCTGCAGCAAAATTACGAAGTTCGCTGGTGCCTTCGGCAAGCGCGGCGAGCATGGCGTAGCGATGGGAGATGGACTTGTCACCGGGAACTTCGACACTCCCGGAGAGGGCCCTGATCGGGCGAATCGATTCGGCTTTCATTTTGTCTGGAAGTTTAGCATGGGCTCGCGGGCCAGGCCGGTTCGAGCGCGGATGATCAAGGTCACGGTAATCCGTAATCGGTGATCAGTAATCAGCAAGAGCAAATCGGAAGCTCCCTTCGCGAGG
>Ga0335076_10003611_pt1 | contig 15570 bp, 11 predicted proteins | sample Lox_Sample_25_FD_206717 | JGI IMG/M metagenome (GOLD analysis project Ga0335076, IMG submission 206717) | Soil microbial communities from Loxahatchee National Wildlife Refuge, Florida, United States - Lox_Sample_2.5 | ecosystem: Environmental > Terrestrial > Soil > Wetlands | place: USA...
CGCCAATACTGCCACCACTCCAGAAACTCCTATTAGCGGTACCGCCAAGGCCGAGCGCAGCGTGCTATAGCGCGTGGGGTCGTTCAGATATCCCGGCTCGACCGAGGGGTTTCCGTTCAGGATTGGCTTGTGGTTTTGCGCTACCCACCCCGAGAGTCCTTCGCCGATGGGAATGCGCAACGAAGAGAACAGGCGGAAGTTATCTCCATTAGCATATTCCGGGACTAACAGGTCCCCCTGCTTCAGGTAGACCGCCATAGAGTCATGAGGCACCAGTCCGGTCAACCGTCCTTCGAGCATGGAGAGAGTGTCGTGCAAGCTCAGGGAAGTTCCCAGATCCTGGGTGAGTTCAAAAAGCGTCTGCGATTCCTGGCGTGCCGCGGCGATGGAGGAAAGGAAGTCTCTTCTGGGAGCTCCGGACGGCAGCGCGGGGGCGGCAGACTCGGCAAATCCTGCAGCCGGTGACAGACCTCGCTCCACTTTTATGTCCATCGATAGCTTGGCAGGTGCTTTTACAGGTTGCGCATGCGCCATGCGCTCGAGTTCCACGTAGCGTCGCCCCAGAACTTCCACGACGTGCGGGTCGAAAGCCTTGCCAGCCTCCGCTGTTACCCGGGCCATGGCTTCATCGAGCGGCAGGCCGCGGCGGTATTGACGGTCGGAGGCCAGCGCGTCCAGGCAGTCGACGGCGGACAGAATTCGCGCTCCGATCGGTATTTCTTCACCGCGGAGACCATTGGGATAACCACTGCCATCCCATTTCTCATGATGCGACCGGACGATCGGCACGACTGGATAGGGGAAATCGACTTGCTCCAAAATCTCGGCCCCGATGATGGGGTGAATCTTCATTTTTTCGAACTCTTCCGGGGTCAACTTGCCGGGCTTCGAAATGATGTGCTCCGGAACCGCCAGCTTGCCGATGTCGTGCAGGACGGATGCCGCGCGAAGCGCCTCTTGTTCGTCTTCGCTGAGGCCGAGGTCCTTGGCCAGTTCCATCGCATAGATGCGCACTCGTTGCAGGTGATCGTGGGTAGTGTGGTCCTTGGCCTCGATCGCCAGCGCAAGGGCTTCGATGGTTTGCAGGTGGAGGCTCGACACTTGCTCCACATGCCGCTTTTCATCTTCCAGCTTGCTCAGGTAGAGGCGATAGGACCGGTACATGAGATAGACCGGCGGCAAGACCAGGAGCAACGATTGCCATCCGATGTGCCGGTTCAGGAAACTCACCAGGCCGACGATGGCAGCGCCGACCAGATAGTAGGGGAACGACCAGAAGTAGCACTCTGACCAGACTCTCAGCACCGGCTTGGCTTCGGTCAGCCAAATGATGACCGACATCACCATGGTATTGAACGCGAAGTAGGCCATGGCGACCAGTAGCAGGGCGAGGGGCCCATTTCTTTGCAGCAAATGCGCGGTTGCCACCTGGTAGACGCCGTAAGCCACCGCCGTTCCCACCGGAAGCTGCGACAAATTAAATATCACGTGGATGGGCTTCAGGTTGGACGACCGCCAATAGCTCTGCACCAGGACGGAGGCGAATCCGATGACCAGCGTCTCCGCAAAGCCCAGTTCCAGCACTCCCAGCAAGATGAACAGAAAGTTCACCGACATGGTCCCGTTGATGCCGGGCAGCTTAATTTTCAGAGAAGAAGCGAGAATGGCGACGCCCAGATAACAAACAAACTTGACGTGATCGCCGGATTGAGGATGTAGAAAGGCGAAAATGAAACAGCTGGCAGCAGAGACCGCCAGGGCGGCGGTAAATAACTTTGCGCCAGTTTCACGGGGCTGGTCCACGGACATCCAAAGATTCTTGCCGAAATGGGAATAAATTGTCCGGGAGAAACCACAGCTCCCGGTTACGATAGTTTCCACCTGCTAATTCAATAGCTTACGCGGGGGTCTCGGGCGGAGTCCGCTCGGCTTTGCAGACTCACAGGGCAGTCCGGCGCCGCACGCTCGTGAGCGGCAGGACAATTTGTCCCGTTTTGGGAACAGCATTCCGCCAGGCTGTCCGTGCGTCATAGCGCGCACGGTGTATCCCTATGATTCAAAAAGCGCAATATGGCCTTCATGCGGCAGATCAAGTGCTTCTTAGACGGTGACTTCTCCCCTGTGCATACTGAGTTCTAGGCTGGTCGGAGGATTCCGGATGAAGAAGTTCTTGCTGATTTGCCTGCTGGCGGCGGTGACCTTGGCTCAGGCCGACGATTCAAAAATGTCGCCGGATCTGCGGAATTACAAGGCAGCCAAAGCGCGCGTAGTAATTCAATACACGGGCGCGCCCGGTCAGTTGGATCTCTCGGCGATCACCAAACTCCTAGGTTCGATCGTCAGCCAGTTGCCGCTGGTGAATGCCATCGTGGCTGACCTGCCGCTCAGCAACATTCTGCAGTTGTCGAACCAGGCGAATGTGCGTTACATCAGCCTGGACCGGCCGCTGGCCCCGACCTTGAGCAATGCTGCTCCGGCGGTCAATGCGATTTCGTCATGGGCCTCAGGATATACCGGGGCAGGTATCGGAGTTGCGCTGATCGATAGCGGCGTCAGCAGCCATCCGGATTTAATGGGCGGCCTGCTTGGCTTATCGCGCGTGGTCTATAGCCAGAGCTTTGTTCCCGGGACCATCAGCGCGAGTGACCAGTACGGACACGGCACACACATCGCTGGACTGATTGCTGGCAACGGGGCAAGCTCCACCGGTTCCAAGTATTCGCGCACATTTAAGGGCATAGCGCCGGACGCGCGATTGATTAACCTGCGTGTTCTCGATCAGAACGGAGCGGGAACCGACAGCGCAGTAGTCGCCGCCATTTCCCAGGCGATTGCGCTGAAGAACCTCTTCAATATTCGTGTCATCAATTTGTCGCTGGGACGGCCGGTATACGAGTCCTACACGCTGGATCCGGTTTGTCAGGCTGCGGAAGCAGCGTGGAAAAGCGGCATCGTCGTGGTGGTGGCTGCCGGCAACAACGGCCGCTACCAGGCGACGGACGGCTACGCCACCATCACCGCGCCGGGAAACGACCCCTACGTCATTACGGTGGGCGCGATGAAGCCCATGGGCACGCCAACCCGCAGCGACGATTTGATCGCCAGCTACAGTTCCAAGGGGCCGACCGTCATTGATCACGTGGTGAAGCCGGACGTCGTCGCTCCCGGCAACCTGCTGGTATCGCTCGAAGCGCCAGGCAGCACCTTGTACGCCGAGTATCCCGGCAACCGCGTCCCTTACAGTTACTACATGGTGGGTGGCAGCAACGCCTCTTCCAGCAGCTACTTCACACTGAGCGGAACCAGCATGGCTGCCGGCGTTGTCAGCGGTGCGGTCGCCGATTTGCTCCAGGCCAGTCCCAAGTTGACGCCGGATCAGGTGAAGGCCCGCTTGATGAAGACGGCGTGGAAGTTGTTCCCGACAGTCAGCAGCGTAACCGATCCGGATACAGGCATCACCTACACCGACCAATATGACGTGTTCACGGTCGGTGCGGGCTACGTCGATCTGGAGGCGGCGATCATCAACAACTACGTGGCCACAGGAAGCGCCATGTCGCCGACGGTGCGCTATGACCCGAAATCGCAGGATGTGTTCATGGTGTTCGATTCCTCGGCCGTGTGGGGCAATTCCGCGATGTGGGGAAGCTCCGCGGTGTGGGGCTCGTCACAATTCGTTTCATCGAACTCTGCAATGTGGGGTTCGTCCGCGATGTGGGGATCGAACGCTGACTCCGGATTCGGCACGGTTTGGACTGACAGCGCGATGTGGGGCAGTAGCGCGATGTGGGGTTCCTCCGCGATGTGGGGCAGCAGCGCCTCCGGTGGAGAAAAGTAGAACTTTTTCCGAAAAAAAGCATAAGGGGAGTCTCGGCTCCCCTTATGTTGTTTCAGAAGGTAAACTTCGCCCCCAGTTGAATCACTCGTGGGCCGCCGCCACCCAGGCCGGGATTCGTTTGAGCCTGATCTGGAGTCTGTGTGATCAACCCGGCTGGCCCATTTCCCGGATCCACAAACCAGTCCGGCAACGCAAAGTTGGGATGATTGAAAATGTTGAAGAACTCCGCTCGCAGTTGCAGGTCCACCTGCTCGGCGATCTTCGTAGCCTTGGTCACCGCGAAGTCCACGTTCCAGTACCCCGGTCCATAGATCGCATTGCGTCCCAGGTTGCCGAAGGTGCCATCGGGCGGCTGCGAAAATGCGTTGGCGTTGAGATATCCGATGGTGTCCGGTGCGGACTCCCAGTTGGAATTGATCGGATTCACCCCGGGCACGACGTTTGGCCTCTGGTGAAAATTCGAGCGCGTGTTGAAGTTGGCATTGGGGAACGCGCTGGTATCGTTCGCGCTCACGATCGGGACTGGGCGGCCGCTTTGCACCGAGATGATGGTGTTGGCTTGCCAGCCTTGTACCAGCCGTTTCGGTCCCTTGAAGTTGGGGAGATCGTAGCTGAATGCCGCCGTGAACCGGTGCCTGGTGTCGAAATTCGAGGGACCATGCTCGGCGTGCAAGTTGTTCGAGTCCTGCGGAAATGCCACGGTGGAGAAGTTGAAGTCGATGGCATCGGAAGCGTCGTCCAGTGACTTCGACCAGGTGTAGCCGACAAATCCGGAAAGCCCGTACCAACTGCGCGTGCGGAATGTGGCTTGCAGCGCGTGATAGGTCGATGCGCTCACCGTAGTGAACTGATCCACTGCTCCATACTGCGGGAAGCTCACACGGTTGCCGTTGACGTCGGGCTGATTAGCGTCGCGCAGCCGCGCCAGCCTAGTGCCTTTGCTGCCAACGTAGCCCAGTTGCAGCGCGATAGCCTTGGTGAATTCCTGCTCGACGTTGAAATTCCAGTTCTGCACGTAGGGAGTCGCAAGATTACGGGGAGTGACGAAGATACTCGCGCCCGGAGATGGGAATGGCGGCCCCGGGTTGGTCAAAACCGGGCCAGTGTTGATGCCGGCAAAAACGGTGGAGTCAAAATTCAATCCGACCACCGGTTGCGGCCCGATAGGATTGGTGGCGAGTCCGGCTGAGGAAGTGAAGTTGGCGATCAACAGGTCTTGCGGAATGTAGTCGTAGTAGACGCCATAGGATCCGCGAACTACGGTGCTGGGATGGACGTTCCATGCGAAGCCGAGGCGGGGACCGAAGTTGTTGAGGTCGCGTTGGTACGCGCCGCCGAGCCCATCGGTTCCGACCATCGCCAGATTTCCATCCCGCCCCAGGTTCGATAGCAGATTGTGAGCTTCACTGAGCGGCCCGAAGTACTCCCAACGCAATCCCAGGTTGAGTGTGAAGTTGGGCCGCATGCGAACGTCGTCCTGGGCGAAGAACGCCAGACCGTTGTTGAAGGTGTTGCGATGAGTGTTACCAGTGTTGGCTTCGACGAACGAATCTCCCAGATAATAGTCCGCCAGCACCACGGCGCCAGAATCGTTGCAGGCCGCCGGCGGAGCGCCGCCGCTGCACTGGGGCAAAACGCTGGTATCGGGATCGAAGGTGAAAAGCCCGCGTTCCAGGTTGTCGTTGAAGTTGTCGATGGCCGCGCGCCGGAATTCTCCACCGAACTTGATGGTGTGCCGCCCGCGCACCCAGGTGAAATTGTCGAGAATCTGGAAGCTCTGGCTGGTGCGCCCACGGGGAATACTGAACGCGCTCGCGCCCAGGTTCTCGAAGACTCCGCCGAAGTCGATTTCCGGAAGACTTAACTCTCCGGTGCCGAAATCGATGCCCAGGCCCTTGGGATCGAAGTTCGCGTCCTGCGGGCTGAACGACGTTCGATAGCGGCTGTATCCGAAACGAATTTCGTTGATCCTGCTCGGGCTGAGCGTGGAGAGCAAACTTACCGAAACCAATTGCACGCGGGTCGGCGAAGTCTGAGCAAAGCGTGCGATGCGCGAGCCACCGCCAAATCCCAGGCCGCCGAGCGGAAACACCTGTTCACTGCGCGCGAAAGCATAACGCCCGGATAACGACTCGGCAGAGTTGATCTGGTGGTCGATCTTCACAATAAAGCTGTCGACGTCATTCTTGTCATTGACGCTTCCAGCGACCGTACCGGTCGATCCGTTGAAGCCGGTTGGAGCAGGGAAGAATCCCAGAATCGAAGTCAGCGCCGGACTAGGTGTGACGCCTACGCTGGGATCTGACACCAGTTGCTGAGCGGCGGCAATCTGTTGGGCGGTAGGCACCAGCAAGGTGAAATCGGAGGTCACGCGTTCGCGTTGGCCTTCATAGGCGCCGAAAAAGAAGGTTTTGTCTTCAAGGATGGGTCCGCCCAAGGATCCGCCAAACTGGTTATTGCGGAAGGCGCTCTTGGGCGCTGGATCGCGATCGAAGTAGTTGCGCGCGTCCATGGCGTCATTGCGCAGGAACTCGAACGCGGAACCATGCAGGTGGTTGGTTCCCGACTTGCTGATGATGTTGATCACCGATCCGGTATTGCGTCCATATTCGGCGCTGAATTGCGATTGCAGATTGAATTCCTGGATGGAGTCTATCGGCAGGATGGAAGCCGGCGCGCCCCCGATGCCGACTTGATTGAATGCCGAATTGTTGAAGAAGGGATCGTTGTTATCGGTACCGTCGAGCGAGTAATTGTTGGAGCGGTCGCGATTGCCGTTAATCGCCACCTGCCCGAAGCCGCTCTGGATGGCGGCCACGCCAGAAGGCTCGACCGTGGCTCCGGGCACGAGGGCAACTAGTTTGCCGAAGTCGCGGCCATTGAGCGGCAGTTCCGTGACCAGCTTGCGCTCGACCACTTCGCCCAACACGTCCCGGGTGTTATCGACCAGCGGCGCGCTTTCGGTGACGGTCACTTGCTCGACCCGCTTCTCGACTTTGGTCAGGTCGAAGTCCGCGGCGGTGTCCAAGCCTACGTTCACCACGACGTTTTGCGCGGCAGGTGACAAACTCGTTGCCTGCGCGGTCACCACGTACTGGCCGGCGGGCAACTCGGCGAGGACATATGCACCGTCGGTCCCGGTTAGAGCTTCGCGAACCAGCCCGGTATCGGAGTTCTTTGCCGTGACTTTTGCGCCAGCGATTAATCCTCCGCTGGGGTCCACAACCTTGCCGCGAATCGACCCGCGAAAACTCTGCCCGAACATCAGGCCAGACAGCAGCAGTGTCACGACGGTAACCAGCAAGCGTTTGGAGAAAATGGCGAATATGCTTTGCAGGCGATGCATAATGACATCTCCGGAAACAAGATCAAGTTCCGGCGGGATGAAGACGAGATGCCGGAATTTCGTGCCTGATTCACCCATGAATCTGAGTCCCTACTTCTTAGGACTCGCAATGAAAAGCGCCAACGGGGGCTTGACTCCGTAAGTCTGCGCAAAGCTCCCCTGGTTGACCGCCACGCCGAGCCGGCCGCGTGAGTCGATGTACAAGAGCGGCTTGCCCACCGGAACATCGCTGAAGGTGCGCACAAATGGCAATGTCAGCTCCGTCTGCCCCAGCGTGATGCTGACGCTTTGCCCGCGCTCGTATCCCAGCTTGAGGAACAGATCGGCGCTCACATCGGTTACCAGATTGCCGAAGGGGCCGTCCGTGGCAATGACCTCTCCGCTCAGTCCGCGGCCATCGAGTTTGGCCGCCGTGATCTGCAGACGCACCAGATTCGCCAAAGGGAGTTCGGGGCCAACCTGGGTCCAGTCTTCGCCGCCAGCCACATGCGCGCCCACGGGCGAGAAAATGTCGCGTCCGTGAAAAGTGGACGACAGCGCAGCGCCGATCATCCATGAGCGGTCGGTGATCTCATGCGCGCCCTCAAGCCCGTCCCGCTGCTCGACCATTGTGATCAGGCCATTGTCCGGCAGCACAAAGTATTGTCCGCGCTTCGATTTGATCACCACCGCCTTGCGGGTACTGCCCACGGTGGGATCAACCACGACAACGAAGACCGTACCCGCTGGAAAATAGGGAGTCGCACCGTAGAGGAATCGGGCTCCATCGAGAATGGAGAACGGCGTGACCTGATGGGTGATATCGACAATCCGAAGATTGGGCACGATGGAGTACATCACCCCGCGGCAGATGGCCACCGAGTCGTCCACCGTGCCGAAGTCGGTCATGAACGCTATGGTCGGAGGAGCCTTTGCCGTCCCTTGGGACCAGGTCAAGATGCATAGTGCGTGCAATATCAAGAGAAATGCGACGGTTCGCCGGCGCAAGCTGACAGACATGGCGTCCTCACGGCTGGGATTTGGGTAGCCTTGGATTCTAATCCTCTGACCGGGAGTCTCCAAAGCGGCAATTGGCTCTCGGACCTCCACCCTCGGACGTAGGACCTCAGGCTTACACTCCTAGGCATCCTCCTGAAGGCTGAATCCGAGGTCCGACGGACACTCTCCGCTCGGTACCGTCTATAATCGTCGCTTATCCAAATTCAGGAGGTTGTCATGTCGGAAGCCATCCCGGAGAAATATCGTGATCTGCTCACCAAACGCGCTTTTGCCAGCCTGGCGACGCTTATGCCCGATGGGCGGCCGCAGGTAACCCCGGTGTGGTGCGACTACGATGGCGAGCACTTGATCCTCAACTCCGCGAAGGGCCGCCAGAAAGATCGCAACGTGCGCCGCGACCCTCACGTCGCCATGGCGATCGTCGATCCTGAAAACCCGTATCGTTATCTCGAAATCCGCGGAAGTGTGGTGGAAATCACTGAGCAGGGCGCCGACGCGCACATCGATAAAATGGCCAAGAAGTATCTGGGCGTGGACAAGTATCCCTACCGCCAACCAGGTGAAGTGCGGGTGCTCTACAAGATTAAGCCCGAGCACACTACGATGATGGGATAACTCGGCGCCTCCTCGCGCGGGAGACGAGCGTCATTCTGAAACCCGGCGTTTCTCCCGGGCAGGGCCCGCCCTGAGCGACGTCGAAGGGAGTCTGGCGGGAGAAGACTCTTCTCTCAGGCGCTAGGCTATCGACGGAGAAACCATTCCGACTTATAACCTCTGTTTTCTCGGATTCGGCAACGTAAATCGCACTCTCGTGCAGCTCCTGAGAGAACGGGAAGGCGAGCTACACGCCCAATACGGAGTAACCTGGCGGGTGGCAGGCATCGCTTCCCGAAAACTGGGCTGGATGGCTGATCCCGGCGGTCTCGACATATCTCGGCTCTGCGCTGGAGAGGGCCTCGCCCCAGAAGTGTTTGCGCGAACTGGAGCAGCCTCCAACGTCAACGAGTGGCTCCGTGACGCGAAAGCCGACGTCCTCTTTGAAGCCACCTCACTGAACGTCGAGACTGGCCAGCCGGCGATCGATCACATTCGGGCTGGGTTGGAGCAAGGAGCCCACGCCGTCACCGCCAACAAAGGTCCCATTGTTCACGCCTATGAACAACTCCGTGACCTGGCGGTACGGAAGCGAAAGCGCTTCTTCTTCGAATCGACGGTGATGGACGGCGTTCCTATCTTCTCCTTGTTTCGCGATAATCTGCCGGCGGTGCAGTTGCGAGCTTTCCACGGCATTCTGAACTCCACCACCAACGTCATCCTCAGCGGGATGGAAGAAGGTCTCAGTTTTGACCGGGCCCTGGGAAAGGCCCAAGACCTGGGGGTAGCCGAAACCGACGCTAGCTACGACATCGACGGCTGGGATGCCACGGTCAAAGTCGCCGCGCTCATCATCGTGTTGATGGGCGTGCCCATCAAGCTCAACCAGATTGACCGTCAGGGAATCCGTAGCTTGAGGGCTGAAGCGGTACGGGCCGCTCGGGCTGCTGGCACTCCATACAAGCTGGTCTGTCGAGCTATGCGGAGTGCCGAGGGGGTAGCTGCCAGCGTGCGTCCGGAAAGAGTGCCGTTCGACGATCCCATGTCCCAGGTGAATGGTACGTCCTCAATCATCTCCTTCGAGACTGATATTTTCCCCCTGCTGACCATCACCGAAAACAATCCCGGTCTTCACGCGACGGCTTACGGCATGCTCGCGGACTTTATCCGCGCGGTGAGAAGCTAGATCCAGTGCGTTCTGACTGTGAATCATTCTCCTCAATCGTATCTCCGTAGAGACGTGGCTTGCCGCGTCTTGCGGGCGCCGACATTGGCGATTGCGGTACAGTAGAGGGTTTCGGAGACCCGATGCCAAGCACTCAACAAGAACTGAGTAATGCCCTCGATCTGTCGTGGATTCGCAACCAATTCCCATCGCTCGCCCAGACCGTGAACGGCCAACCGGCCGTCTTCTTCGATGGTCCCGGAGGCACCCAGGTGCCGCAGCGCGTGATCGACGCCATTGCTCACTACCTGAATCGCGATAACGCCAACACCTGTGGGGCATACTCCACCAGCCGCCACACCGACGCCACCATCGCGGCGGCGCGCGCTGCCATGGCCGATTTTCTGAACTGCGATCCCGACGAAATTATCTTCGGGCCGAATATGACTACGCTCACATACGACATCAGCCGCGCCATCGGGCGCGAACTGGGGCCGGGCAACGAAATCGTGCTCACGCATCTGGATCACGACGCCAATGTCTCTCCCTGGCGTGCGCTTGAAGAGCGAGGCGCCAGTGTGCGTTTTGTGGATGTCCGAACCGAGGATTGCACGCTTGACATGAACGACCTGAAGCACAAGATTACCGGCCACACCCGGCTGGTGGCGGCAGGATATGCCTCGAATGCGGTGGGAACGATTAATAATGTGAAAGAAATCGTGCGCCTTGCCCGTCAGGCTGGAGCGCTTAGCTATATCGACGCTGTCCACTACGCGCCGCATGGACCGATTGACGTCCGCGCCCTCGACTGCGACTTTCTGGTCTGTTCTACCTACAAATTCTTCGGACCGCACATGGGCGTGCTTTATGGCAAGCGCGAGCACCTCAAGCGCGTGCAGCCCTACAAAGTTCGAGCCAATACAAACGCAATTCCCAATCGGTGGGAGTGGGGCACGCTGAACCACGAGTGCATCGCGGGAATCACCGCTTGCGTGGATTACCTGGCGGATCTCGGACGGCGCACCGATCCCGGCGCAGCCAACCGGCGCGCCGCGCTGCTAGCTGCTTACAGCGCTATTCGATCGTACGAGCGCAGCCTGGTCGAGCGCCTCATCCGTGGCCTGCTCGCCATCCCGAAACTCAAGCTTTATGGCATCGCCGATGCCAGCCGCTTTGATCAACGATGCCCGACTGTGGCGCTGCGCATGCAAGGCCATACGCCGCTCCAACTCGCCACCAAGCTCGGCGATCGCGGATTCTTTACCTGGGACGGGAACTATTACGCGCTGAACCTCACTGAGCGCCTGGATGTGGAAAAGACTGGCGGATTCCTGCGCATCGGTCTTGCGCACTACAATACGGCGGAAGAAGTGGAACGCTTCCTGGTTGCTCTGCGCGAGATTGTAGAGACTTAGCCCGAATGGTCGAGTGCGCCACATCGTTCAACGACGGCAAAATAAATGAATAGACGCTCCTTTCTAGGCAAAACCGCGAGCACTGTATGCTTTTTCAAGCTTGCGCCAGGCGCACTGCTTGCTCAGCCGGCCAATGGAACCGCCGGCGACTACCGTAAGATGCTGGTGATCGATGCCTTGGCTGGAATCGACGCCGACGATCTTCCCCTCAAACCTGAAGTCACGCGCCAAGCTGTAGCGACCGGGGTTACGGCCGTTAACTGGACGGTCTCGCTGCCCGATTTCGAGCGCACGGTGCAGAACGTCGCCTTCATTGAGGCCTTGGTGGAAGCTGATCCCGCGCATTGGCTCATCGTCCGACGTCATGATGATCTCGACCGCGCCAAGCGCGAGCAGAAGATTGGCGTGATGCTGGGCTTCCAACACCCGCAGCCGCTGGAGCCGGACATGGATCGCTTCGAGCTATTCCGCCGGCTCGGCGTGCGCATCATGCAACTCACCTACAACAACCGCAGCCTATTTGGGGATGGTTGCCTTGAGCCGGGCAATGCGGGTTTGAGCAAGCAGGGACGATCGGCGGTGGCGCGCATGAACCAACTCGGCATCGCAGTGGATCTAAGCCACTCTGGCCAACGCACGACTGCAGAAGGCATCGAAGCGTCAGACAAGCCAGTTCTGATCACTCATGCGGGATGCACCGCAATCCATCCCCATCCGCGCAATAAAGATGACCGCGAACTTCGCGCGCTGGCTGACCGGGGAGGCGTGGTCGGAATCTACTTCATGCCTTACCTGGTTGCCAGTCCGACCGTTCCCACGCGCGAACATGTCCTTGCACATCTGGATCACGCACTCAAAGTGTGTGGCACTGACCACGTGGGCATCGGCAGCGATGGCACGCTGGAGATGGTTCAAGACACTCCGGAACAGCGCAAAGCCTTCCAGGAGGACATGGCAACTCGCAAAAAGCTGGGCATCGCCGCCCCAGAAGAAGATAGGCCGCCGTTTTGCCCCGATCTCAACAGCACGCAACGCATGCAGATCATCGCCGAGGGCCTAAGCAAGAAGGGATATTCCGGCGAGGTAATTGAGAAAGTCCTAGGCCAGAATTTTTATCGCGTGCTGGGAGAAATCTGGGGGATGGCTGAGAGACGTCTCCCGGAGCAAAGTGTGGGCGTGCGCCCCCGCAGATGGATCTAGCAGCCTCTCGCCCCCTGTTTCCGTAACTCGATCACCTCGGACGCCTTTCCGACCAGCACTACATCCGCCATGTTGAGGAAGAGTCCGTGCTCCACGACCCCGGGGATGCTATCCAATTGGCGCGCCAGCGCCGCGGGATCGTCGATCCGGCCGAAGGTGCAGTCCAGAATGTGATGACCCTCGTCGGTCACAAAGGGGCCGCCGCTACCTGCTCGCAACTTGACGGACGCCCCCAGCGCAGAAATCCTGCGGCTCACGAGCGCCTGCGCAAACCGGATTACTTCGACAGGAAGCGGAAACTTCCCCAGCACCGGCACTTGCTTGCTCGAATCCGCGATGATCACCAGCTGCTTCGAAGCGGAGGCCACGATTTTCTCGCGCAGCAGGGCTCCGCCACCTCCTTTGATCAGGCACAATTCCGGATCGATCTCATCCGCACCGTCAATCGTCACATCGATCTCCGGACATTCATCCAGCGTGGTCAGCGGAATTCCGAGGTTGGACGCCAATTCGCGCGAACGGTCCGAGGTTGGGATCCCACGGATCTTCAATCCTGCCAGCACGCGCTCTCCCAAGTACTGAAGCGCGTAGCTGGCGGTCGCACCCGTCCCCAGCCCAACCACCTGCCCATCGCGCACGAAGCCCATGCTCGCCCGTGCGGCCATAGTTTTTTCCGGCTCATTGGCCATCGAGAATCACCCGCCGATCATCTTTCCCAGAATTTCCTTCAGGATCTTCCCAGCAACCATCGCGGTGAGCTGTGAGACATCCTGTCGCGGGTTGTACTCCACGATATCGGCTCCGACAATGTTCCCACGAATTGCCTGGAGATGCGAAATCGCCTCCCGCACCGACATTCCTCCCGGCTCCCGATGCGAAATCCCCGGTGCGAATGCCGGGTCGAGCACGTCCATATCGAAGGAGATATACACAGGTCCCCGCAACTTGAGTCTTCGATAAGCCGGCAGCTCGCGCATTTCCACTACCTCAACCTTGAACCGATGTGCCTGCAGGCGTTGATGTTGGTTCATCGTGCGAATCCCCACCTGGATTAGCTGCTTGGCCAGACGCTCTTCCATGATGCGCGCGAACGGGCAAGCATGGGAGTGCCGATCGCCCTCAAACTCATCGTACAGATCCGGATGCGCATCAAAGTGCACGATGGTGAGATTCTGGTACCGCTTTGCAACCGCCCGCAGAACTGGATAAGTGATGGAGTGATCGCCGCCCAGGCACACCGGACGCTGAGCTTTGGCGCACAAAACTCCGACGGAACGCTCGATCTGCTCGAAAGCTGTCTGTTCCGAAAGCGCAAGATCACCGGCATCCCCGAACCCATCCGCGCGGCCCAGGTCCACGCCGTTCTCTGTCCACAGATTGGATGAATTGCACCGCAATGCCTCGCGAATGAGTGGCGGCGCCTCGGCAGCTCCGCGCAGAAAAGAAGAGTTACCGTCAAAAGGAACGCCGAGCAACATTGGTATCCCTGGCGCGCGCGCGTTCCGCGAGGTCGGCGTCATAGTGAGTGGCGGAGAACTTACTCTCATCATATCTGCCGCCGGCGTGATGTAGGAAATTCGCACTGTTCCGCAACCAGCCTGTTCGGCGCGTCGACCGCAAAACTATGCAAATCTATGCACACTTGACTACCCACCACTTTGGTGAGAAACTCCGCCCTCGTTCCGCAATCGTCTTTCCCCATCCACTTGAATCGGGCCCTGAGAAGCGTCAACCAACTTGCCCCGGAGGAACAGCCATGTCGAGCCGAGCTCACGCCCTTATCGTCAACGGATTGTTGCTTACTGCCGTGTCATTGCTTCTGTGCACTGCGGTAGTCGCGCAGAATAATCCCGTCCCCCTCATCTACCAGCCGCTTACTCCAGATCGAGGCCAACCTGGCGGCGATAAGTTTGCGTTGACGGTGTATGGAACAGGCTTTGTGTCGGGCGCTGTACTCAATTGGAATGGCTCACCGCGAATCACGGTTGTGGTCGATAGCACACATCTGCACGCACAGATCAACGCCTCCGATGTCGCCACCACGAGCACGGCGGCTATCACCGTCTCCAATCCAAGCCCCGGTGGCGGAACCTCGAACGTCATCTATTTTCCGATCCGGGATAAAGCCAGTAAGCTGACCTTTACCCGGGTTGACACGCCGCTGAGCCTGCTGGGACCGGTCGCGGTCGGCGACTTCAATAACGACGGCAAGCCGGACGTGGCCGTCGGGCAGAACCAGGGCCAAGGCGGCTCCAACAGCATTCTGGTATTCCTGGGAAATGGAGACGGCACCTTTGGCAGTCCGGTTACTAACCTGACCAAGAAGCATTACCAGCCAGTGGCGCTGCTCACGAATGATTTCAACGGCGACGGGAACCTGGATATGGCCGTTTCTGACGCGCTGGGCAATACGGCGATTTTTCTTGGCAACGGCGACGGTACCTTCAACCAATTGACGCCGTTCCAAACTACCGCAAATGGGATATTCCTCGTTTCAGGCGACATCAACCAGGACGGAAAGCTGGATCTGATTACGGCGGGCACGGACTTGGGTAATTCTTCCGCCGACGTCTACCTTGGCAACGGGGACGGGACTTTCACGCATACCCAAACTCTGGCAGCGTTCAGCGGAGTTGGCAATCCAGCGCTAGGAGACTTCGACCATGACGGCACGCTCGATCTGGCACTCCCCGATGGGGAAGCCGTCGACGTCTTCTTCGGGAATGGCGATGGTACGTTTCAGGCGGGGGTCTCTTTTCCGACCAATGTCACCTCCAACTCGGTCATCGTCGCCGACATCGACCGCGACGGAAAGTTCGACCTGGTCACCAATGGCCTTTCTCTGCTGCATAACGCTGGCGATGGCGTTTTTTCGGATCACCAGAACCTCGTCGTCGGTGGCAACTCCTACAACATCGCGATGGGCGACTTCAACGGCGACTTCTCTCCCGATGTGGCTATGCTGGATGTCGTCGGCGGGCAGACTAACGTGGATGTGCTGCGCAGCGGTCGA
>Ga0335076_10003612_pt1 | contig 15564 bp, 14 predicted proteins | sample Lox_Sample_25_FD_206717 | JGI IMG/M metagenome (GOLD analysis project Ga0335076, IMG submission 206717) | Soil microbial communities from Loxahatchee National Wildlife Refuge, Florida, United States - Lox_Sample_2.5 | ecosystem: Environmental > Terrestrial > Soil > Wetlands | place: USA...
TGCTTTTCCCTGATGCGCTCCAGCTCCTCGGCAAGCGCATCGTGATAGGGCTGCCAGTAGGTACCGCGCCGATGTTCGATTTCGGCTTCGTCCGGTTCGCTGCCGGCCTGGTAGAGCGGCTGGCCGCCGAACGAGCGCGTGGGACAGAGCTCCGTGTTGTTCGCGCCCGGATACATCGGCGTGTTCTCGGGCGGCCGGTTGAGATCGATGACGTAGCGCGAGTAGCGCGGCGCCAGCAGGCTGGCGCCGATGTGCTTGGCGAGCGCATAGAGCGAGGCAAGATGCCAGTCGGTGTCCTCGACCTCCAAGGCGTGCGGCACGTAGCGGCCCTGCAGCTCGTTGGGAATCTCGGTGCCGACGTGCGGCAGGCTCACCAGCAGCGGGCGCTTGCCTCTGTGCAGCGTGAAAACCTTTTCGGTCACTGGGCGCGCTCCCGGCCGCCGACGATGACGGATGCGCAGGGGTTGTGACCGAACCAGTAGGCAAGTTCGTTCGGATGCTCCACGTTCCAGACGGCAAAGTCGGCACGCCGGCCTTCCTCGAGCGTTCCGCGATCGTTAAGTCCCAGCGCGCGCGCGCCGTTGATCGTCATGCCGCGCAGCGCCTCTTCAGGAGTAAGACGAAACAGCGTGCAGGCCATATTGAGCATCAGGAGCGGCGAAAGGGTCGGCGACGAACCGGGATTGTGATCGGTCGCCAGCGCCATCGGAACGCCGGCATTGCGCAGCGCCTCGACCGGCGGCAGCTTGCTCTCGCGCAGAAAGTAGAACGCGCCTGGCAGCAGCACGGCCACCGTGCGTGCGCGCACCATCGCCTTGACGCCTTCGTAACTCAGATATTCGAGGTGATCGCACGACAGCGCGCCGAACTCGGCGGCGAGCTGGGTTCCGCCCTGGTCGCTCAATTGTTCCGCATGCAACTTCACCGGCACGTGCAACGCACGCGCCGCTTCGAAGACGCGCCGCGTCTGCGCCGGGGAAAACGCGATCCGGTCGCAGAATGCATCGACCGCGTCGAACAGTCCTTCGGCGTGCAGCTGCGGCAACCACGCACAGACCGCGGCGATGTAATCGTCGGCCCGGCCGTCGAACTCCGGCGGTACCGCGTGTGCGGAGAGGCACGTCGTGCGCACCGTGAGATCGAGGTCGTAGCCCAGCCGGCGCGCAACGCGCAGGCAACGCGCCTCGTGTTCGGCATCGAGCCCGTAGCCCGATTTGACCTCGAGCGTGGTGACGCCCTCGGCCATCAGCGCGAGCGCGCGTTCGCGGGCACTCTCGAAAAGCTCGGTCTCGCTGGCGGCGCGCGTTGCGGCAACCGTCGAGCGGATGCCGCCGCCGCTGCGTGCGATCTCCTCATAGGTCGCGCCCTGCAGGCGCATTTCGAACTCGCGCGCGCGCTGGCCGCCGTACACGAGGTGAGTATGGCAATCCACCAGCCCTGGCGTGACGAGGCGGCCGCCGAGATCATGTTCCGCATCGATCGAAAGGCCGCGCGCCAACCTGCCCTCTTCGCCGATCCAGCTCACCACATCGTCATCGACCAGCAGCGCCCCGCGTTCGATCCAGCCCCAAGGCGAACCAGCAGCAAGGGTTGCGATGCGCGCGTTGCGCCAAAGTATCGTGGTCATGCGGCGAGCCACCAACCCGATGCGTCGAACGCGAGCGCCGCCGGCGCGGCGTCGAACCAGAGCAGCGCGTATGCCGGCAGCGCCGTGGTGTGCTCGCCCGCGCGGCAGTGTCCTGCTTCGGTCGCAAAGAGTCCGCAGGCACGTACGACCGGTTGCCACGCATGCCCTACCGACGCGCGCTGCATTGCGCCTTCGGCATCCCGCACCATCAGGTTCAGGTCACGGGTCGGCCCGGCGATGAGGCGGCAGCTCGTCGCCGCTTCGCCCGCGAACGTCACCGCGTCGTCGCCGCGGGTCATCCGTTGCGACTGGCCGTCGATCGTCAACTCGACGCCGGCCCCTTCGAGCACCGCGAAAAAGCGCCGCACCCCCGGAAACGTGGAAAACGGCCCGTCCGATTCGATGTCCGCGACACTCACGCGCACGCGCCAGTCGTCCGGCGTCGGCCATGCGAGCAGTTCGCGCGTCCATCCGCCGCCGTTACGCCAGCGCTGCCGCGGCGTGTCCTCGAGGCGGATCACCCTGAAGCTCATGGCCGGAAGTCGCCCTGCAGCTGATAGCGCGACCCTGGATGGACCAGGCGCGCGAGCGTGATCGGCACGCCGCGACTCACGGTGCGACGGACGATCACCAGGCACGGATCCGTGCGCGCGATGCCCAGCAGGCGGGCTTCCTGCTCGGTCGGCGCGCTGGCTTCGATCGTGTATTGCGCTTCCCACAGCGGTGCGACTTCGAGCAGGTAGTGCGTCGGCGTGGTGGTCGTGAAGTCGACCTTCAGGTAATCGGGCGCCGCCGCCGGATTGACATAGCGGTCCTCGCATTGCAGCGGCACGTTGTTGTCGAAGTGCACGATCAGCGTATGAAATACCGGCGCACCGGTGTGCAAGCCGAGCTGCTGCGCGAGCGCGGCCTGCGCGGACTCCTTGCGCTTCACGTGCACCACCGCGTGGTGCAGGTGGCCGCGCGCCTCGATTTCCTCCTGCAGGTTGCGGATGGTCAACGTGGAGGAAACGCGCTGCAGCTGCGCGGCGAACGTGCCGACGCCCTGCACCCGGTCGACCAGCCCTTCCGATTGCATTTCGCGCAACGCGCGATTGACGGTCATCCGGCTGACGCCGAACTGCTGCACCAGCTGCGCTTCCGACGGCATCAGCTCGCCGGGACGCCAGCGGCCGCGCTCGAGCTCGCTCTTGAGAAACGACTTGACGCGCGAATACGGGGCGGCGGCGGAGGACGAACCGGCAAGCATGGGCGCGAATGGTACTTGCACAGACCTGTATAGACAAGTAGATCCGGGGTTGCCGCGCAGTGGCGGCGGGATACCGAGGCATCTCATTCGCACGGTACTTGACTAGGGTTGTATAGACAAGTACATTGCCCGCTTCCATTGCGGCACTGTCGAGCGAGTTCCCCATGACCGACCTTTCCCCAGTACACCGCGTCGCCCGGCCGCATCCCGTGCGCGCACCGCGCGGCAGCCAGATCACCTGCAAGAACTGGCTGATCGAGGCGGCCTATCGGATGATCCAGAACAATCTCGATCCGGAAGTCGCCGAGAACCCCGACGCCCTGGTCGTCTACGGTGGCATCGGCAAGGCGGCGCGCAACTGGGATTGCTACGAGGCGATCCTCGATTCGCTGCGCAAGCTGAATGAGGACGAATCGCTGTTGATCCAGTCGGGCAAGCCGGTCGGCGTGTTCCGCACCCATCCGGACGCACCACGCGTGCTGATCGCCAATTCCAACCTGGTGCCCAAGTGGGCGACCTGGGAGCATTTCAACGAGCTGGATCGCAAGGGCCTGATGATGTACGGCCAGATGACGGCCGGCAGCTGGATCTACATCGGCAGCCAGGGCATTGTCCAGGGGACCTACGAGACATTCGTCGAAGCCGGAAAGCAGCACTACAACGGCGACCTGGCCGGCCGCTGGATCCTGACCGCCGGCCTGGGCGGCATGGGCGGCGCACAGCCGCTGGCGGCAACGTTCGCCGGCGCATGTTCGCTGGTGATCGAATGCCAGCAAAGCCGCATCGATTTCCGCCTGCGCTCGCGCTATCTCGACGAGCAGGCGAAAGACCTCGACGACGCGCTGGCGCGCATCAAGCGCTACACCGGCGAAAAGAAAGCGATCTCGATCGGACTGCTCGGCAACGCCGCCGAGATCCTTCCGGAGCTGGTCAAGCGTGCCAAAGCAGGTGGCATGCGCCCGGATCTCGTCACGGACCAGACCTCCGCGCACGACCTGATCAACGGCTACCTGCCCGCGGGCTGGACCGTCGAAACCTGGCGCGCCGCGCAAGCCGATGCGAGCCAGCACGCCAAATTGCGCGACGCCGCCGCCGCAAGCTGCACGACCCACGTGCACGCAATGCTCGACTTCCAGTCGATGGGCGTGCCGACCGTCGACTACGGCAACAACATCCGCCAGGTGGCGTTCGACCGCGGCCTGAAGAGCGCGTTCGATTTCCCGGGCTTCGTGCCCGCGTACATCCGCCCGCTGTTCTGCCAGGGCAAAGGACCGTTCCGCTGGGTGGCGCTCTCGGGCGACCCCGAAGACATCCGCAAGACCGACGCAAAGATGAAGGAACTGTTTCCCAGCGACAAGCACCTGCATCGCTGGCTCGACATGGCCGGCGAGCGCATCGCGTTCCAGGGCCTGCCGGCGCGCATCTGCTGGATCGGCCTGGGTGAACGCCACCGCGCGGGGCTTGCGTTCAACGAGATGGTCAGGCGCGGCGAGTTGAAGGCACCGATCGTGATCGGGCGCGATCATCTCGATGCGGGCTCGGTGGCATCGCCCAATCGCGAAACCGAATCGATGCGCGATGGGAGCGACGCCGTATCCGACTGGCCGCTCCTCAATGCGCTGCTCAACACGGCGGGCGGCGCCACGTGGGTGTCACTGCATCACGGCGGCGGCGTCGGCATGGGCTATTCGCAGCACGCCGGCGTGGTGATCGTCTGTGACGGCACCGACGCCGCAGCGAAGCGTATCGAGCGCGTGCTGTGGAACGATCCGGGCACCGGCGTCATGCGGCATGCCGACGCGGGCTACGAGGATGCGATTCGGGTGGCACGCGAGCAGAAGCTGAACCTGCCGATGCTGGGGCGGTGACCCTGCATGCGAACGCTTGAGATTCCTCGCTTCGCTCGGAATGACACGCCGCGCGTGTCATCCTGAGGAGCGCTAGCGACGAAGGATCTCAGCCTTTGAACCCGATGAACCTCACCCCCGGCAACCTCACCCTCGACACGCTGCACGCCATCCACGCAGGTGGCGAGCAGATTGCGATCGACCCGACCGCGATGGCGCAGGTGCACGCCAGCGCGGCGGTCGTGCAACGCGCGGCGCAAAGCAGTGCTCCGACCTACGGCGTCAACACCGGCTTCGGAAAACTCGCGTCGACGCGCATCAGCGAGAGCGATCTCGCAACCCTGCAACGCAACCTGATCCGCTCGCACAGCGTCGGCGTCGGCGCGCCGCTGGCACCGCAGATCGTGCGTTTGATGCTCGCGCTCAAGGCGGCAAGCCTCGCGCGCGGTTTTTCCGGCGTACGGCCGGTCGTCATCGAAACGTTGCTCGCAGTGCATAACGCCGGCCTGGTGCCGTACGTGCCGAGCCAGGGCTCGGTCGGCGCCTCCGGTGATCTCGCTCCGCTCGCGCACATGACGCTCGCATTGATGGGCGAAGGCGAGATGCTGGTCGACGGCAAGCGCGCACCGGCGCAGCCGCTGCTGCGCGCTGCGGGCATCGAGCCGCTGCAACTCGAAGCGAAGGAGGGGCTCGCGCTCATCAACGGCACCCAGACTTCGACCGCGCTGGCACTGCACGCACTGCTCACGTTCGAGCCGGTTCTTGAAGCGGCGCTGGTGGTCGGTGCGCTCACGGTCGATGCAGCGCGCGGCAGCGACGGGCCGTTCGATCCGCGCATCCACGCGCTGCGCGGGCAGCCCGGACAGATCGATGTCGCGCAGTATTACCGCTCGCTGCTTGCCGGCAGCGCGATCCGGCTTTCGCACCTCGAAGGCGACGATCGCGTGCAGGACCCGTACAGCCTGCGCTGCCAGCCTCAGGTGGTCGGCGCCTGCCTCGACCAGCTGCGCCACGCGGCGCTGGTGTTGGTGCGCGAAGCGAACGCGGTGACCGACAACCCGCTGGTGTTCGCCGAAGACGACATGCTGATCTCTGGCGGCAACTTCCATGCAGAACCGATCGCGCTCGCGGCCGACAGCATGGCGGTCGCCATCGCGGAGGTCGGCGCGATCGCCGAGCGACGCATTGCGATGCTGATCGACACCGGCGTGTCGCGCCTGCCGCCGTTTCTCACCGCGGACGCGGGCTTGAACAGCGGCTTCATGATCGCGCACGTCACCGCCGCCGCGCTGGCGAGCGAGAACAAGTCGATGGCGCATCCGGCCAGCGTCGACAGCCTGCCGACCAGTGCCAACCAGGAAGATCACGTCAGCATGGCGACCTTCGCGGCGCGCCGGCTGCAACCGATGATCGCAAACACCGCGCACATCCTGGGCATCGAACTGCTGGCCGCCGCGCAGGGCATCGAGTTCCTGCGCCCGTTGCGCAGTTCGCCGTCGCTCGAAGCGGCGCACGCGCTCGTGCGCCAGTATTGCCCGTCGATCGCGGTCGATCGCTACCTGGCGCCCGACATCGAGCGAGCGACCAACCTGGTCACCAGCGGTGCCCTCGCGCGTATCTTGCGCGAGCTAAATGCGCTGCCGGCGCTGTGGATTCCGGCATAGATCGTCACACACACGAGGAGAGTCCGATGAAGAGAACATTTGTTGCCATCGCCGTCGCCGCGCTGGCCACGGCCGCGCAGGCCGACGACACCAAGGTCGCGATCGCCATTTCCGGCTGGACCGGCTTCGCGCCGCTCACGCTGGCGAAGGAGGCGGGCCTGTTCAAGAAGCACGGCCTGGACGTGTCGATCAAGAAGATCCCGCAGAAGGATCGCCATCTCGCGATCGCGTCCGGTGACGTGCAATGCGCCGCGACGACGGTGGAAACGTGGATCGTCTGGAACGCCAACGGCGTTGCCACCACGCAGATCTTCCAGCTCGACAAGAGCTACGGCGCCGATGGCATGGTGGTGAAGCCGTCGATCGCCAAGATCGCCGACCTCAAGGGCAAGACGGTCGCGGCGAGTGCGCCCGGCACCGCGCCGTACTTCACGCTCGCGTGGATGCTGCGGAAAAACGGGCTCTCGATCAAGGACGTGAAGATCGTCAACCTCGAGCCGCAAGCGGCCGCCAATGCACTCATCGCCGGCAATGCGGATCTCGACGCGGGCATGACCTACGAGCCGTATCTCTCGGCGGTGCGTGCCAAGCCGGAGGCCGGCAAGATCATCGCCACCACGCTCGACTATCCGATGGTGATGGACACGTTCGGCTGCACGCCGAAGTTCCTCGCCGACAATCCGAAGGCCGCCAGGGCACTCGCGGATGCGTACTTCGATGCGCTCGAGATGATCAAGAGCGATCCGAAGAAGAGCTTCGAGATCATGGGCACGGACGTCAAGCAGACCGGCGAGGCGTTCGAGGGCTCGCAGAAGTACCTGCGCTGGCAGGATCGCGCGGCGAACCAGAAGTTCTTCGCCGGCGAGCACGCGGCGTTCTCGAAGGATGCGGCGGAGCTGCTGCTCGAGACCGGCATCATCAAGTCGGTGCCGGATCTGAGCAAGCTGGCCGATACGCGGTTCATCCAGTGAAGCCGCTCACCCCAGTCGACCCCCGCGCGCGCGTCACGCTCGGAATCGGGTTCTTTGTTGTCTTCTTCGTCGCCTGGGGCGCGGTCACGCTTGGCGGCCTGGTGCCGAAGACATTTCTCGCCGATCCGCTGACGATGGTGCGCAGCGGCTGGACGCTGCTGATCGAGCAAGGGTTCGGTTGGGACATCGGGATGACCGTGTGGCGCGTGCTGGGCGGATTCGTCATCGCGGCGATCGTCGCGCTGCCGCTCGGCGTTGCGATGGGCGCGTACAAGCCTATCGAGGCGTTCTTCGAGCCGTTCGTTTCGTTCGCGCGCTACCTGCCGGCCTCGGCGTTCATCCCGCTGCTGATTCTCTGGGCCGGCATCGGCGAAGCGCAGAAGCTGTCCGTGATCTTCATCGGCAGCTTCTTCCAACTTGTCCTGATGATTGCGGTCGCGGTCGGCAACACGCGGCGCGATCTCGTCGAAGCCGCCTACACGCTCGGCAGCACCGACACGAGTCTCGTGAAACGTGTGCTCATCCCCGGCGCCGCGCCCGAGATCGCCGAGATCCTGCGCATGGTGCTGGGATGGGCCTGGACCTACGTGATCGTCGCCGAACTGATCGGCGCATCGAGCGGCATCGGCCACATGATCACGGACAGCCAGGCGCTGCTCGCGACCGACCAGATCATCTTCGGGATCATCGTGATTGGCGTCATCGGGCTGGTCAGCGACTTTGCGTTCAAGTGGATCAACCGGCGCCTGTTTCCGTGGGCGCGACTGGGTCGATGAGGCAACGATGCGGGACGGACCGATGACAACGACCACCCTGCTCTCCGTGCGCGGCGTGTCGCGCAGCTTTCCGTCGCACGGCGGCGGCGCCCCGACCGTGGCGCTGCGCGAAACCGACCTGGCGGTGGCGGAGAACGACTTCATCACGATCCTCGGACCCTCGGGCTGCGGCAAGAGCACGCTGCTGCGCATCGTCGCGGGCCTCGACCGGCAGACCACGGGCGAGGTGCTGCTCGACGGTCGCACCATCGCCGGCCCGGGCGCAGAGCGCGGCATGGTGTTCCAGAGCTACACGCTGTTTCCGTGGCTCAGCGTGCGCGAGAACGTCTGCTTCGGATTGCGCGAGCGCGCACTGCCGCGCGCGCAGCAACTCGAAATCGCCGATGCGTACCTCGACAAGGTCGGGCTGCGCGGTTTCGAGAATCACTTTCCGAAGCAGCTCTCGGGTGGCATGCAACAGCGCACGGCGATCGCGCGCGCGCTCGCCAACAATCCGCGCATGCTGCTGATGGACGAGCCGTTCGGCGCGCTCGATCACCAGACACGCGAGCTGATGCAGGAGCTTCTGCTCGGCATCTGGGAAGCCGACCGCAAGACGGTTCTTTTCGTGACCCACGATATCGACGAGGCCGTGTTCATGGGCAGCCGCGTCGTCGTGATGAGCGCGCGGCCCGGGCGCATCAAGCTGGATCGCAGGGTGCCCCTTGCGCATCCGCGCCATTACTCGGTGAAGACCTCGCCGGAATTCGCGGCGCTCAAGGCTGAACTCACCGAGCAGGTGAGGGTGGAAGTGCGCGCAGCGCAGATGCAATAGCGAAGCAATAACGTATCGACACGTTCAGACGCAAAACACCCGCGCCGCGTGCCGCGCGGAATGACGACCGCGGCAGCCGGATCTTCCCGTTGCCGCACGCGTCGCGGCGCGCATAATCGGCCGACCTCCGCACGCCGCGCGCTGCGCGCAAAGAAGCGCCACCAATGCCCGTGCTCTACACGGCCATCGATCCCAAGCTCGGTCGCGTTGAATACGTCGACCGCAAGCGCATCTGGTGGTCGCTGTCGGTGGTGTACCCGCTGCTGCCCTTCGTCGGCATCGCGGCACACGCGTTGACCGGCCACCAGATCGCACTCGGCATTCCGCTTCTCATCAGCTACGGCGTGATGCCGTTGCTCGATCTTTTCATCGGCGAGGACGAGAACAACCCGCCCGAGGCGGTGGTGCCGCAACTCGAGGCGGACCGCTATTACCGCTGGCTCACCTGGATCACGGTGCCGCTGCATTTCGTGGCGCTGATCGGCTGCGCGTGGTGGGTGGGCACGCACGATCTTGCGTGGTGGGCCGTGGTGATGATGGGCTACATCGCCGGCACGGACTCCGGGCTCGGCATCAATACCGGTCACGAACTTGGCCACAAGAACAACCGGCTCGAGCAGTGGCTCACGCGCCTGGTGCTTGCGGTGCCCGCCTATGGGCACTTCACGGTCGAACACGGACGCGGCCATCACCGCGCCGTGTCGACGCCCGAGGACCACGCCAGCGCCCGAATGGGCGAAAGCATCTATCGCTTTTCGCTGCGTGAGCTGCCCGGCGGGATGCGCCGCGCGTGGCGCCTGGAGGCGGAGCGACTCAGAGCCCTCGGCAAGGCGAGCTGGAGCGTCGGCAACACGATGTTGCAGTCGTACGCCGTCACGCTCGTGCTGCAGGTGGGTCTCATCATCGCGTTCGGCTGGGTCATGGTGCCGTTCCTGGCGATCCACAACCTGATCGCATGGTGGCAGCTCACGTCGGCGAACTACGTTGAGCACTACGGGCTGCTACGAAGCCGCCTGCCCGACGGGCGCTACGAGGCGCCGCAGCCGCATCACTCGTGGAACACCAACCATCTGATCACCAACCTCGCGTTATTCCACCTCCAGCGCCATTCCGATCACCATGCGTATCCGAGCCGGCGCTATCAATCGCTGCGTCATTTCGAAGACCTGCCGCAGCTGCCGAGCGGCTACTTCGGGATGTTCCCGCTCTCGTACGTGCCGTGGTTGTGGTTCAAGGTGATGGATCCGCGCCTCCTGGCGCTGCGTCACGTGGCCGGTGACCTGGATCGCGTCAATGTCGATCCGCGGCACCGCGAGCGGCTCTACGCGCGGTACGGGCAGAGTGCAAAGCTGCAGGCGGCGCAGCCTGCGCCGGGCTGATTCGACCTGGCGTCCATACCAGGTCTAAAGGTCCAGCCGCGCGCGCCGATAACCGTAGTAGTGGCACACCCCCAGGAGGTTCCCGTGGCCGAAATGCTTGAGCAGCTCACCGACGAGACTGCAGCTGGACCTGAGCAGCCCGCGCGCGAGACGCTGGCCGAGGCGACCATCCAGTGGTTGGCGGAACTGCCGGAAGAGATCCGGCCAAACGAGCTGCCGGTGCGCTTTCCGCGCATCGCCAACGCGCTCGCGTTCCGCTGGGTCAATCGCGACGCCTGCCGCGCCTACCTGGACGACCTCCTGATCGACAAGCGCGGTACACGTCGCGGCCTGCCGAGCGAAGTTGCCGAAGAACTGGCGACAATGAAGAACTACTTCGAGACCGTGCTGCACCCCGTGCCGCAGACAGCCTGGGACGAAGTGGCGCAGCGCGCGCGCAGCCGCTAGCCGCGCCTTAGAACCGCCAGCCGACCCCGGTCGAGTACAGGTCGGCCTGGAATTCTTCGCCGAACGTCGTACGCCCGCGGACGCGGTCCCAATCCAGGCGCACGAACAAGCCACGCCAGACCGTCACACCCACTCCGGCGCCGAATATCGGTTCGCCGCGCGTCTTCTCGCTGCGCCCCTGGAATACGCCGTTTTCGTCATCGCGGCGGTGCACGGTTGAAATCGAGTAGCCCGCGCGGGCGTTGAAGACCACTGGACCGAGCGGCAACGCGCCGACGCCCGACAGACCGATTCCATCGATGCTGACTTTCTGTCGGAGAATGAGGCCGCCGCCCTCGTCGATCTTGATCCACGCGTCGCCGGCCGAGTACGCGACGCCTTCGACGCCCACGTACGGCAGGAACATGTAGCCGGCGGTGGCCTTCCACCCGGCGGGATGCTTCTCGCAGTCGAACGTGCCCTCGCAGAAGTCCGAACTACCGGTGGGCGAGTTGCGGAACGAATAGTCCGAGCGCCCCACGTTGATCCCGAAATACGTGTTCTTCAGGATGTCCACGCCGCCCGAAACCACCTGGGCCGCACATCCGAGCGGTGCCGCGACGAGCGCAAGCCACGCCGTCCACCGTGTCATCTTCATGTTTCACCCGCGTTGAAGCCTGTCGTCGCAGCAATGTATTCGACGCCTGCCGCGTCGCGCAACCGTTCATCGCGTTCATTGGTGCGTTCTGAGTCAAGGGTCTGAGCACGGTTCTGCAAGCTCATTCTTGAGACGCATCATTCCAGTGCGGCCGATTGCGGTTTCAGTGTGGACGAGACCGTTGCATGTATGCGCGCCAGATGCGCGGCTGCAAGATTTTCCGATCGCGAGCGACAAACGGGCAGTTCAAAGCCGCCGACCAGCGGTTGCAGGAACGCGCTTTGCGGCTCGGCGAGCCGATGCGGCGGTTACCGAGCTCGCCCAGGAGTTGCCGCATCGGCGCTGTGCACGAGTCAGCTTCAAAGGGCGTTGTTGCGTTCCACCGAACTTGATGGCCGCAGATCGACGTGAAACGACCTCCAGGCGGCCGGCACTCGCGGCATGACGCGTGGGTGCGTAGCGTGATCCTGGGGTCGAAGCCACGCAAAGACATCTGCGAAAACTACAGTTGAAATATGGCATCGAGAGGGACACACGCCTGGGAAACGATCTGGTTGGAAGCTCCCGGTCAATGACTTGAGTGTCTAAGAGAACTGCGATGAAACCGAACAAGTCCATCCTCGACGAAAGCTTTGCCTACACGTCATCGACGGCCACCGCAGTCGACGCAACCTGGCGTCGCTACGGTTGGCAGCCAATGACCGACCAAGAGCGGAACAAGCGGCGTCACAAGGCCGAGACGACCAACGACAAGCGGGTCGTCGAGCTGAAGACCCTGCGCGCCGCCTAGTAGCCGCGCGACCGGTCGATCAGGTTCGGCAGCGGCGCGCCGGCGCGCAATTTGTGCAGGCCGGCAACGAACTGTTCTGCAACCTTTTCGTGCGAGGGTTGCGACGCGATGTGCGGCGTGATCGTGATTCCAGGCACGGTCCACAACGGATCGTCGGGCGGAAGCGGTTCATGCAGTTGCACGTCGAGCGCGGCGCCGGCGATATGCCCACTGCGCACCGCGGCGATCAAGTCCGCTTCGACGACGTGCCCTCCCCGAGCAACATTGACCAGGTAAGCACCGCGCGCCATGGCCGCGAACGCAGCGGCGTCGAGAAGACGTTCGGTCGCAGGCGTGAGCGGCAGCGTGTTGATGACGATCTCGGCGCTGCGCAGGACTTCCAGTAGCGGCGTGCCGTCGCGCCGCCAGCCGCGCACCGGGAACCCGAGCGCCTGCATCTGCCGGCCGATCTCCCGACCGACCTCGCCCCAACCCAAGACGACGACCTGGTGGTGCGCAGCGGCCATCGGCGCGCGGGTCCAGTCGCGTTCGCGCTGCTGGATCTCATAGCGCGCCAGCCCGCGCACATGACGCAGCACCATCGCCGCCGCGTACTGGCCCATGCCGACCGCCTGCTCGGGATCGACGACCCGCGACACCGGCACGTGCGCTGCCAGATCCGGTACGAGCAGCTTCTCGACCCCGGCGGCCATCGAGCAGACCCAGCGCAGGCCCTTCAGTCGCGCAGCAAGGCCGTGCGGGAAACGCCAGCCGAGCACGACATCGATCGTGGTGAGCGCGCTGTCATCGATGCGCTCGAAGCCCGACACACAGTGCACTTCGGGCTCGAGCCGGCGGACCGCGGCGACAAGCGGATCGACCTGCTCGGGAAGCGCAGTAAGAAAAAGGATGCGATTCGACATGGCGCGATAGTTTCACGAAAGCAGTACGCGTGGCCAACGCGGCGTGCGCACGCCACGCGGTGGTAGCGTTGAAGCGACGCGAATTGTTCGCGAACGTTGATGAACAGCAGCGGCCTGAGACGGTGAAGAGCAAGAAGATCACTCGCACGCAGCAGGGCTCGAGCGCGACGGGTGCTCGTTCGCTGGTCGACGCGGCGCGCGCATCGTACGCACGGCGCGCGTGGGAAGCCGCGTTTCGCGAGCTGCGCGAGGCCGACCAGCAATCGAGCCTCGGCCTGGCCGACTTGGAGAAGCTCACCTGGTCGGCGGGAATGCTCGATCGCGATTCCGACCTGCTGCCCGCGATGGAGCGGCTCTACCAGACGAACCTGGAGTCCGGGCAAAACGATCGCGCCGCGTACTGGGCATTTTTTCTCGGCTTCCGCCTGCTGGCGATCAGCGAGTTCGGCCGCGCGACCGCCTGGCTGCAGCGCGCGCAACGGCTCGCCGATCAGCTGGGCGCCGATTGCGTGGTGCACGGGTACCTGCTCCTTCCCGGTACGCAGAAGAGCCTGCAACAGGGCGATCTCGCCGCCGCGCAAGCGATGGCTGCCGAAGCGATCGCCGTGGGCGAGCGTTGCGGTGAGGCGGATCTCGTCGCGTTCGCGCGCTGCCAGCTGGGCCGCGCGATCACGCGGCAGGGCGGCGTCGCCAAGGGAATCGCCCAGCTCGATGAGGCGATGCTGGCCGCGACCGCACGCGAGCTATCACCGGTGATCACGGGCCTCGTCTACTGCAGCGTGATCGCAACCTGTCGCGAAGTGTTCGCCTTCGAACGCGCGCGCGAATGGACGGAAGCGTTGAGCGACTGGTGCAACGGCCAGCCGCAGCTCGTGCAATTCAACGGGTTGTGCCGGATCCATCGTGCCGAGCTGATGGAGCTCAACGGCGCGTGGCCGGAAGCCATCGACGAAGTGCGCAGCGCGGCGCAACGCGTCGCGCGCGCCATCGAGCAAAGCACCAAGGCCGCGGCGGCGTACCAGGAAGCGGAGATCCACCGGTTGCGCGGCGAGTTTGCCGCCGCGGAAGAGGCCTACAAGCTGGCCAGCGCGCTCGGACGCGAGCCGCAACCCGGACTGGCGCTGCTGCGTCTCGCGCAGGAGCGGATCGAGCAGGCCGCGGCGGCGATCCGCCGCTGCCTGGCCGCGGTCACTGCGCCGCTCGAGCGCGCGCGGCTCTTGCCGTCCGCGGTCGAGATCCTCATCGCTGCGCGAGACATCGCGGCGGCACGCACGGCCAGCACGGAGCTCGGCGAAATCGCGCGGCGTTTCACGACCGAGGTATTCGGTGCGATGGCCGCGCATGCGTGCGGCACGGTCGAGCTGGCGGAAGGTCATCCGACGGCGGCACTGCCGCACCTGCGCGCGGCGATAACGACGTGGCAACAAGTCGATGCGCCCTATCTCGCTGCACGCGTTCGCGAGCAGGTGGCGCTCGCATGCCGCGCGCTCGGCGACGAGGAAGGGGCACAGCTCGAATTCGATGCTGCCGGAGAGTGCTTCGAGCGTCTCGGTGCCGCGCCGGATGTCGCGCGCCTGAAGAATGAGCGCCTGCTGCCCGGCGCGCCGTCGAAACGCAGCCCGTTGACCGCGCGTGAGATCGAAGTCCTGCGCTTCGTGTCGCAAGGACGCACCAACCGGTTGATCGCGGAAGCGCTTTCGCTCTCGGAAAAGACGGTCGATCGTCATCTGAGCAATATCTTCGACAAGCTCGGTGTTTCATCGCGCGCGGCGGCCACTGCGTACGCGATCCAGAACAACCTGCTTTAGCCGCGCGCGTGGGTGGAACTACCCACGCCGGAATCTTCACGCGCGGGGTGTCTTCCCGAAGCGCCAGCAGCCATCGCCACCTACCGTGCGCACATCGCAATGTTTGAGAACACGGAGAAAGCGATGAACGAAGTCAGCATGGAAGAAACGATCGCGCGGGCCGGCCGGTTCATCGAGCCCGGCGCGGCCTTGCGTGAGATCGATGGTGGTTCGCGAGCGCGGCCGCACACCGAGCACTTCGATGTGATCGTGATCGGCGGAGGCCAGGCAGGTCTTTCGGCAGGCTACTACTTGAAGCGAACCGGATTGCGCTTCGTCGTTCTCGACGCGCACGCGCGGACAGGCGACGCATGGCGTTCGCGCTGGGATTCGTTGCGGCTATTTACGCCCGCGCGCTTCTGCGGCCTCGACGGAATGGCATTTCCGGCGGCACCGGCGTACTTCCCCACCAAGGACGAGATGGCCGATTTCCTGCAGGCGTACGCGCAGCGCTTCGACTTGCCGGTGCGCACCGGCGTGCGTGTCGGTGCCGTCTTGCGCGATGGCGATGGTTATGTCGTGACCGCCGGCGCACAGCGCTACGAGGCGCCGCACGTGGTCGTCGCGGCGAGCAGCTATCAACAGCCGAAGCTCCCTGCTTTCGCGGCCGAACT
>Ga0335076_10003613_pt1 | contig 15561 bp, 13 predicted proteins | sample Lox_Sample_25_FD_206717 | JGI IMG/M metagenome (GOLD analysis project Ga0335076, IMG submission 206717) | Soil microbial communities from Loxahatchee National Wildlife Refuge, Florida, United States - Lox_Sample_2.5 | ecosystem: Environmental > Terrestrial > Soil > Wetlands | place: USA...
AAAGATCGATTCTTGCAAAGAATAGGCGCTTCGGCGGATGCGCGATCGCCAAGTCCAGCGGAGGCTTCTTCTTCATCTGGACACTCCTCGCGCTCGGCGTGACCGCGCTCTTCTCCGTCGTTCTCTGTCTGTGCGGACTGCGGCGGCTGATGCCATGGCGGGCCGCCGCGCAGCAAAGATAAAGTGCGCGCGTCTGAGGCGGACGAGGGTGGTAGCGTCGGTGAAGCTGCCTCGGCCGTGGGAGCGAGTTAACCCTACATGATCCGCCTTGTCCCGTAGGGACATCTGATAATAGCCCGGCATTTTAATGCCGGGTCGCGTAAAGCCTAGCGCACCGTGCCCCGTAAGGGGCACTTGATCCACGGCAATAGCTCGTGCGGTCCACATGGTGTTGCGGTGCGGGTTCAGCCGTCCCTATCGGGACGGGTTTTAATTTCGTTTCTCACCCGGCGTTGAAACGCCGGGCTATTGTCGGTCGTCCCTAACGGGACACACTTCAGACAGAGGCTTCTTCTTCATCTGGACACTTATCGCGCTCGGCGTGAGCTCGCTCTTCTCCGTCGTCCTCTGTGCGTGCGGACTGTTGAGGCAGTTGCCATGGCGGGCCGGTACGGAGCAAAAGCAAGGTGCCTGTGCGTGAAGGCGTTCCGTAAGAGCACGATTGAGGAGGGTGTGATTGGCGTCGCTCGGATTCAACCGCGTGGTCAAAATAAAGTAAAGCTCCGGCTGTTAGGGAGCCTTATCGAAGATGAAAACTTGATTGCGGTGGTCGGACGGCCCGCCGCTAACCACTCGCCTCGTCAGTGTCTGTCCGTCTGGGCTGACCGTGTAGCGCCACTCGATTTGCCCGCCAGCGCCAGCAGCGCGAAAAACAGCTGTTATGATAAAGCTGTCAGCCGCTTCGCGTCTGACGTGCCATTCTTCCTCAATCGCTTGATTGAAATCGCGTGTAACGGGCGAACCCCAGCCTTTCATATCGCTCACTGTCCAAGAAGTACCGCCGAACTTTCCTGGATAAGATACCTTGAGGGTAATTTTGTACTTCTTCCCCTCCGGCTCAATCGTGATAGCTCCGCCAGTTGGTCCAGGCGAACTCTTATCGATATCCAGGTTCCATCTGCCAATAAATAAATCTGTAGCAGTTCTGCCCGAAGGGATCTGCTGCGCAATGGTGGGGATCGACAGCAATACAGCACTCGCAGCAAACTTGAGCTTTCCCATAGTGTTGTGCGATAGTCCCATTCGGAGCCAGATAATCATAACTGACGAAGATGGGCGCCAGCTCACTTCATTTGGGTCCCGTTTCCCATCGTTGTCGTAAGGTTACAGGGCAAACGTGCGTATCTCCGTCTATTCTTCCAGTGGCTCGGAGTAGAGGCTCAGATCTTTTTCGCCTTTAGCTTTTTTCTCGGCGTATTTTTTCATCCAGGCTTCCCAGGATTTGCCGGCGGCGGTGTCGCGTCCGGTGAAGGCGAGGGCGGCGATGTCGGAGTAGGGGATCGCGATCTTTTCGTTGGAGCTCTTTGGGTACAGGCGGACTTGCGAGTCTTCGAGCGTCTTTCCCGTGCGGCGGTCGAAGAGGTAGCCCTCGATTCTTGATCCGTCTTTGCGGGTGATGGTGATGTCGCCGCGGTAGTCGAAGGCTTTTTCGAGTGCTTGGCGAAGGTCTTCTTCGGAAGCTATGGCGGGATTCCAGCCTTCGAGTTTTTCGTGTTCTACGCCGGGAGCGATTTCGAGCGAGTCAGGATTGACGCTCGCCGCGTGCGACGGATGTTCTTCGATGTGGCCTGCTTCTTTACCGGTCATTGTTAGTCCCGAGTCCTGAGCTGCGAGTCGCGAGCTAACTCTACAGCGTGCTCGATGTTTTGTCCCGTAGGGACAATTGATAATAGCCCGGCGTTTCCAACGCCGGGTAATGGTTCAGACAATGTGATCGTGCCCCGTAGGGGCACTTGATCCACGCGCAATGCCGCGGCAACCCCGATTTCTCGGTGCAGGTTCAGCCATCCCTACGGGACGGACTTTCGATGCGCATTCTTACCCGGCGTTGGAAACGCCGGGCTATTGTCGGCCGTTCCTACCGGGACCAAATCTTGCCGTCGAAGAGATTGTTGACGAAAAAAATCTCGCGGTCCGCTAGGCTCTGGTTTCCTGCAAATGCGTGGCGCTTTGGCTTGGCTCGATTTGGATTAGCGGGTTTACTGGGGCTTGCGGTTCTTCCAGCATGCGCAAGGCCTCTTTGTCTTCGTACTTCGTGAACAGCGTTGCTTTCACCGTCGCCAAAAATCCTTCCAGCGAGCTGAATGTCGCGTTGACTGCGCTGGCTTCGTATCCGCTGTGGACCATGCAGTTCGCGCATGCCGGATTTCCCGACTCTGTACCGTAGTTCTGCCATTCTGTCGTCTCGATCAACTCTTTGAAGCTCTCTGCATAGCCGTCCTGCAGCAGGTAACACGGCTTCTGCCAGCCGAAGACGTTGTAGGTCGGCATGCCCCACGGCGTGCAGGGGTAGGTGCGCTTGCCCATCAGGAACTCAAGGAAGAGCGGCGACAGGTTGAACTGCCAGGTCTTCTTGCGGTTCGAAAGGATCGCGCGGAACATGCGGCGAGTGCGGGCGCGGCCCAAAAAGTGCTTCTGGTCGGGAGCCTTGTCGTAGGAGTATCCCGGAGAGAGCATCATGCCCTCGACGCCGAGGTCCATCATCTCGTCGAAGAAGGCACGAACGGATTTCGGATTGGCGCCGTCAAACAGAGTCGTGTTCGTGGTGACGCGGAAGCCGCGCTTGAGAGCCTCTTTCACGGCGTCGACGGCGATGTCGTATCCACCTTCGCGGCATACGGCGAGGTCGTGCTCTTCGCGCTGGCCGTCGAGGTGAACGGAGAACGTCAGGTACTTGCTCGGCTTGAAGAGGTCGATCTTTTCTTTGAGCAGCAGGGCGTTGGTGCAGAGATAGATATATTTCTTGCGGGCGACCAGGCCTTCGACGATCTTGTCGATCTGGGGATGCATGAGCGGCTCGCCGCCGGGGATCGAGACCATGGGCGCGCCGCATTCGTCCACGGCGCGGAAGCATTCTTCAGGGCTGAGATCTTTCTTAAGAATGTGGGCGGGGTATTGAATTTTGCCGCATCCGGCGCAGGCCAGGTTGCAGCGGAACAGCGGCTCAAGCATCAGGACGAGCGGATATTGCTTGCGTCCGGCGAGCTTTTGGCGGATCACGTAGCTGGCTACGGTCCACATTTGTGAGACGGGAACTGGCATGCGTGGATAGAATCCCTTCTTCTCATATTTTAACAGGGTATGAGGAACGCGTTGGGCGGCGGGCATCGAAGTGGGTACGGTACAGCGAGCACGGGGCTAAAGCCCCTTTGTTTTCCTGACCTTAACGCGGCGCTGAAGCACCACTCTTCCACGCTTGTGTCGGCCGTCGATCGGATCGTGGGATCTTGGGTGACTTCAGCTTTTACACGCGGGCTTGCGCGGATTAGGTGCGAGTCGCCTCTGTTCGCTCGGCTTCGCCCTCGCGTGGCGGACGAGGGCGTCCGCCCCACACAATCTCCTGCAACCCCGGTCCCACGGTGGTCCCTCTAACGGGGTGCCATTCGCCTGGGTTTCCAACCGAGAGTACTCTTGGCAGGCTGCCGGAAACCCGATACCCTAAGAACCAACTGGGTGTATGTTCAACCCCCATCCCAATCTTGCCGATGAAGTGAACCGCGGGATCATCCAGTCGGAGATCGAGGGCGGAGTGTTTTTGAACGACCTGCCGCCGTCGACGGTGCTCGAGATTCAGACGAGGAACCACTGCTACAAGGCGGTGCTGCTGGGCGGAAGCGAGGCGCTGCTTTCGGGGCATCCTCAGTTTTGTCCGGAGCCGGTGCAGGTGGCGATCTCGGGATCGACGTGGGGCGGGTCGATGCTCAAACTGCAATTTGTCGGGCGCGGAATGCACCTGGAGTTTCGACATCCGGAATACGCGACTCCGATCATCACCTCTGCGATTCAGGAGATCCGCGACCGCGCGCCATTGCCTGCGATAGAGTTGGACGGGCGGGTGCGCGGGGCACATTCGTAAAACTGGCTTCCGCCAATACAGGGGCTAAAGCCCCGTTCAGTTTGTATTCCTAACGTGGCGCTAAAGCGCCACTCTTCCACATACTCATTGCTGGGCGCACCGCTACGGGCCTACTTTGAGTCGGACTTCTTCTCATCTTCGCACGGAATGTTTTTTGGTTCGGTGTGCGATGTGTCCTGGGCTGGATCGACTAACAGGCGGACTTGGACCGTTGCCTCAGGGCAGTTTTGCATTGTCTGCACATTCGCCTTGCTGAAGTTGGCCGGCAGGAGGTCGCGGGCGGCGGTCAGATATTCGTCGACGTATGTGGCGTTGTAGACGTCGCCTTCGGCCAACTTCCATTCCGCGCGCAGCCTAGCGGCGGGTTCCTTCTCGGCCAGGATGTCGAGTTTGCCCATGTGGTACTGAGGGCCTTCTTCAATGGATATGTTCAGGTTCATCGTCGCATTCGAACCCAACACGGTCTCCGGGATCGCAATGAAATCCAGATAGCCCTGAGTCGCATAAAGTTTGCGAAGACTCTCCAGGCCCGATGCTACTTTCTCCCTTTCGACGACATCATTGGTTTTCAACGGGAATTGCTGGCGAAGCTTCTGGTTGGAAAACGCATGGTTCTTGAGGAAGGTGACTTGTCCCAAGCGGAATTGAGGACCCTCAGAAACCTCGCTTTCGAGCGTGACTGGTTTGGGTACGCCAAGCGGGTCACCCGGTTTGAACTTCACGCTCTTTACTTCGGCCTGGAAATATCCGCGTTGCTGGAACGAGGCACGGATGCGTTCGCCGATTTCGTCGGAATCTTCGTTATAGCAGGAGCCGATCATGTCGCTGGTGATGTGGGCGAGATCGATGGCACTGATAGTCTGGGTCCCTGTGATGGTGAAGTCGGTGATCAGGATGCCGGAGTTTTTGTTCTCGCGATGATCTTTGGCGCATTGTGCGGAGAGAAAAGAGGCGGAGAAAAGAATCAAGAACAGGGCCCGGTGGGATGAAGTCATGAGCCGACCTCCTGGTGGACTTATGTGTCGGATTCTAGTCTGGAGCATGGCGTTGCCCGGGCGCCATTGACTTGAGGTGGGGGAGGAACTAGACTTCCGGCCAGCGGGCGGGCGGCTCGCATTCATGGCGCTCAGCATTGATACACGCGAAGTTTCTCATGTGACGATCCTCGATATCCGGGGGCGTATTGTGCTCGGGGATGAGATCGGCCAGCTGCGAATGGCAGTGCGTGGGCTCGTGGCTGAAGGGAAGAAGAAGATCATTCTCAATCTGGCGGGAGTCGACTACATCGATAGCTCCGGAGTTGGAGAGCTGGTGGGGTGCTTCACCACTCTGCGCAATGCCGGTGGAGAGCTGAAGCTGCTGAATCTGTCGCAAAAAGTGCAGGATGTGCTGCACGTGACGAAACTGTATACCGTGTTCGATATCAAGGACGACGAGTTCCAGGCGGTGAAGTCGTTCGACTATTACTTCGCGAAGTGATCAGACCTTCGGGTTTACGAGGCTCTTTCGCAACAGGCAGCGCGGCTGCAATTCTGGGCTTTTGCTGTACAGTTTCTGCGCAGCAGAATGTTGATTCCCCTAGTCCAAGCGGCACGACCCAAGATACACAGGCGATCGCAACACAACTCCCGAAATATAAAAGTCAAACCGATTTGGTGACGGTGCCCGTTGTTATCTTGAGAAAAGGCAAGAACGTGCCGGGGCTATCGAAAGATGCGTTTCGTCTGGAAGAAAACGGCAAGGAGCAGACGATCTCGTTGTTTGAGGAAGTACAGCCTCCAACGGGTGTTTCAACCGCTGCCCCGGCGGATCGAGGATTCTCAAATCTTCCATTCGACAACGCCAGTCAATTGCGGCTCACCATCATCGTTCTCGATTTGCTGAACACTAGCCTGTTGCAAAGAACTGACGGCAAAGATCAGATCGCAAAATTCCTGTCTAAAGGTCTCATTCCGAACCAGCCGGTTTCCCTGATTTGCCTCACCAGTAGGGGTTTGAAACTGGTCCATCCGTTTTCAACCGATGCGAGCGCTCTGATTGGAGCTCTTAATAAGGTTTCACTGGAACCAATCACGATTATGGACCGCCGCAACACTGTGGTTCGCACGATCGATCAGCTAAGAGAAATCGCCCAGGCCTATCACGGGATACCGGGGCGAAAGACCATGATATTTGCGGTCGGCAATATTCCGGAGATCGCCGCCGAGCACGAAATAATTGACAACGATCGGGGTTACGCGGAAGAGCTTCGGGATATGTGGCAGAGTCTGATCGACGCCAACATCGCCGTTTATCCCGTTCAGCTGATGTCCTGGTCGAGGGATCCGAGCCTACGCGGGCTAGCATCTCGATCAAATGACATGCAGCTAAGGAATGTCGCCCAATTCACCGGTGGTAATCCTTGCATAGAAGTGAACGACCTTTTCGGTTGTATGGCGCGTGCCGTGGAGGATTCCCGATCGTATTACCTGCTAGGATTTTCGGTACAGCCGAATGACCGCAAACCTGGCTGGCGCGACCTGAAGGTGAAGGTTTCCGAGGCGCATGTCGATATTCGCGCCCGTGATGGTTTTTACTACGGCATTGCGACGGTCAGAGACGCAGAGTCTACCCGCAAGGAAGAAGTAAACGCACTCGCCTCGGCCCTGGCTCGGAGTGCGGTGCCGATGTACGTGAAAGTACTGGGCCCGGCGTCGCCACCAAGACCACCGGCGCCGGAAGAAAGGAAAACCGTCGAATTTCTAATCACGATCCCGCTTAGCAGCGTAAAGATTGATGTTGCCCAGCAGCGTCCGCTGGATCTTGAGGTCGGCGCCATAGCCCTTACACGCGACATGCGGGAGGCGGGAGAGTTCTTACATCCGGTGAGCGGAAATCCGCATCCAGAAAACCTGCGGCTGTGGGAGCAGGACGGAATCAAATTGCGCGAGAAAATGGAACTACCTCGGGGATCGTTCGAGATCCGCTTTCTCGTGCGCGACAACAACGCGGGCCAGATTGGCACGGTGGTTTTCCCGCTGGATACCCAGTAACGTGCGAAGCCCTCGAATCGCCTTAGGCACGGGGCAGCCGGACGCAAAGCGAGTACCATTACCAGCAGTGCTACATGGGCCACGGAGGTTTTGCGGGCGGGGAGTCGTGTCGCTCATGGAATTTGGAAGTGCGGATCATCGGAAGCTGAGGGAGACGACCACCCGCGAGCTTCTCTGGACATCGCGCGGCACGTTTCAGGGGTGGACGTGTACCCAGTGCGAATGGAATTATCCAGTGCCAGAACTGCTGACGGACGCGGATGCGAAGACTGCGTTCGACCGGCTGGCCGCCTCAAAATTCAAAGATCATAAATGCAGCGATCATGCTGCGAGGCTGGTTCCGGCGATCGATGAGGGATTCACGTCGAAAATTCGCCAACTCATCTCGCAGGGATTCAAGCCGAAAGACGCGGTGGAGTTGATGCTGCAGGAAGTGGCCCTGGAGTATCGGGGACAGACGAAAGTTTTAGAGCAGGCGAAGGCGGAGGGGGAAGACTTTCTGCGGCGGATGAGAGCCGGGGTGATTTGAGTTTCGTCACGCCCGTAGGATTTCGTTTCTCCCGCTTCGCGCGCACGCCGGAATGACAATCGCCCAGATTTTGTTTTGATTCAGCAGTACTCTTCGTGGAAGGACGCGGGCGGGGTCGCCCGCGCCACACCAGATTAATTCGAAATTCCCATCTGCGTCAGGATCCACGCGTAATCGAAGGCGGCTTCGTGCAGGCGGTCGTATCTGCCTGAGGCCCCTCCATGCCCCGCGGGGCTCAGGTTGGTTTTGAAGATCAGGATGTTGTGGTCCGTCCTCGTGGCCCGCATCTTCGCCACGTACTTCGTCGGCTCCCAATACATCACCTGACTGTCGTTGAATGACGTCTTCACCAGCATCGCCGGGTACGCTTTGGCTTCAATGTTGTCATACGGCGAGTACGTGATCATGTAGTCGAATGCGGCTTTCTCCTTCGGATTGCCCCACTCTTCAAATTCTCCGACAGTCAGCGGCAAGCTTTCGTCGAGCATGGTGTTGATCACATCGACAAACGGCACTCCGACCAGCGCCGCATGGAATAGATCGGGACGCATGTTGAGCACAGCGCCCATAAGCAGGCCTCCGGCGCTGCGACCTTCGATGACCAGACGATCTTTCGATCCGTAGCCGCGCTTCACCAGATCCTCTGCGCACGCAATGAAGTCGGTGAACGTCGTCTTTTTGTTCATCATCTTTCCGGCGTCATGCCAGGCCTTGCCCATCTCTCCGCCGCCGCGAATGTGCGCCACCGCGACGACGACTCCGCGATCGACCATCGAAAAATAATTCGCGTTGAAAAAGCTATCGAGCGAGATGCCATACGATCCATATCCGTAAAGATAGAGCGCGCCTTTGCCATCGAGCTGCGCAGTCTTCAGCCGAAGCACAGAGATCGGCACTTTTACTCCGTCCGACGCGACCGCGTAAATTTGTTCGACCTGGTATTTCTTCGGATCGTATCCGCCAGGAACCTCTTTCTGCTTCAGCAGGGTCGTCGCGCCGTTCTCCATGTTGTACGAAAAGACCGACGCCGGCGTGATCGGCGACTGATATCCATACCGGAAGTCAGTCGTGTCATAAACACGATTAATGTACGGATACGCCGCGTAGGCCTCCTCGGGGAAGGCGATGCGCTTCGACTGTCCGTTGCGCAGATCGATGACGCGAATCTGCGGCAGTCCGCCTTCACGTTCGAAGAGCACGCAGAAGTTGCGGAACATTTCCATGCCGGTGAGCATGATCGCCGGATTCTGCGCCATCGCTTCGTGCCAGTTCGCGCTGCCGGGATCAGTCACAGGCGCAGTGACCAGGCGGAAGTTGCGCCCGGTGTCATTGACGCGGATGTAGAACTGATCGCCTCTGTGGTCGGGATAATATTCAACACCCGCCTTGCGCGGCTCCATAATCTTCCAGTCGCCGTCAGGCTGCTTCGCCGGGATGAAGCGCGCTTCGCTCGTTGTATGACTGCGTGAGACGAGAATGATGTAGGCGTCGCTGAGCGTCTTGTAAGCTTCGACTTCAAACTTCTCGTCGGGCTCTTCGTAGACAACAGTGTCGGCACCGGACGATCCGGCAGCATGACGATACAAGCGGTACTGCCGCTTCGAGACCGCGTCCTCCTGCGTATAAAAAATCGTCTGATTGTCGGCCGCCCACACGACCGATCCCACGCGCTCGGCATGATCGGCCAGTGTCTTGCCGGTGCGCAGATCTTTCACCGCGAGGTTGTACTGGCGGAAGCCGGTGTTGTCGTACGAGTACGCGAGCTGGTTCCCATCCGGACTGACCGCAAACGCCGCGATCGACATGAACGCCTGCCCCTGGGCGAGTTGGTTCACGTCGAGCAGGATTTCTTCCGGCGCGTCCATGCTGGCCTTCTTGCGGCAGCGTATCGGATACTGCTTGCCGGCCTCGACACGCGTGTAATAAAAGTAGTCGCCTTCCTTGTACGGAACCTCAACATCGGTCTCTTTCACATGGCTCAGCATCTCGTCGTAGAGCTTTTTCTGGAAGGCCTCGGTGGGCTTCATCACCGCATCGGCGTATGCATTCTCGGCCTCGAGATACGCGCGCACCTCGGGATTCGATTTCTCCCGCAGCCAAAAATAATTGTCCGTCAGAGTGCGTCCGTTGACCTCAGTCGTGTGCGGAACTTTCTTGGCGACGGGCGGCGCGGGCAGCTGGCCGGCGGCGGTCAACGCGAGCGTGGAGAGCGTGGTCATAGTTAATAGAGTGCGACGAAAGGATAGATGATTCATGAGGGCTCCGGGTGCGGCGCGGAATTCCGAGCAAGTCAGAAACGATACTCCGGCGGCCGGGTGACGCGCAACGCTGCCGAACCCTGACTGGGCATGAACGAGAGGTCCCGGAGGGACCACTGAAAATAGCCCGCCAGTTCACTGGCGGGCAGACGGATCCAACGAGGCCGTCGCGTGCCGGAGGCACGCCTGAACCTTGCATCGAATCTCGATTTCTCGGGAAACTGCCGCTTCTCCGGAAATCTTGTCAATAGGCAAAACCTGCACGAATCGGTCTAACTCGAAGCAAATGCTATTGATATAAAATCCGGAACTTTGCCGGTTTACCCCTCCCAATTTGCTATTCTAAAAATATAGAGACAATTTCAAAGAGGCGCGGCCCATGGTCGCGCCCTTTGTGTTTTCGGACACATTCCGAGGGTGCCCCATGTCTCGCTGATTTTGCGAGATGTGGAAAGGACTGATGGTTCAAAGAAGAAAGACGTCGGAACAATGAAGTATTGGGAAAAATTCAAGAGTCACAAAGAGCGCGGCGAATGGGTCGAACTTCAATTCATGGCGGCGGCAGCCCAGCGCCGCTTCGCCGTCAGCAAGCCCTGGGGAGACACCAAGCCCTACGACGTCGGCATCGAACACGAAGGCAACTATCTTCGCGTCCAGGTGAAGTCCACCACCATGCGCTCCGGCGCCGGATACCTCTGCCAGTTCCATCCCAACCACCAAAGAAAGCAGGACTACTCGCTCAAGGAGATCGACGTCTTCGCCGCCTATGTGATTCCCGAAAACGCCTGGTACCTGATCCCGGCCGCGTTGCTGCTTGGGAGGCACAGAAAGTGGATAGCCATGCTGTGCCCTCTCACAACGCCGAAGAAGAAGGCTTGCTATTGCTGGGAAGGGTATCGCGAGAATTGGGAGTTGCTGAAGAAGAGCAGAGGTGAACTGCTGCACTGTTGGGTATGAGATCTGCCCCGGCAGGGTGGCCCATTCAAGCCCGCTTTTGGAGTGGGCGCTCCGAATGCCACAAGCATTCCCACTTTGAAACAAGTGCTCCGCTCAAAAGTCTCTTTTATCTTGAGCAGGAAAGTTTAGCGATCTAGGCTGAGATCATGCCTTGGGGCCTGGTGCGTTATCAGCAAAGCGGACAAAGCCATTTTGTAACTTTTTGTTGTTATCACCGTCGTCCCCTGTTCACGACAGACGAGAGCCGTCGAGTCTTCGAGAATGCTCTGGAGCGCGTGCGCCGTAAATTCTCCCTCCGCGTCTACGGATACGTCGTCATGCTTGAACACATTCACCTTCTCGTGAGCGAGCCCGCACGAGACACATTAGCGGATGCACTGAAATCACTGAAGCAGGGAGTTGCACGGCGTTTAATCGAAGACGCCGATCATTTTTGGCAAAAGCGTTACTACGACTTCAACGTTCGCAATGAGGAGCAGTTTGTCGAAAAGCTCCACTACATTCATTCCAACCCGGTGAACGCCGGATTGTGCGGCTGCCCTGAGGATTGGCCGTGGAGTAGCTTTCTCCATCACGCGACTGGCTACGAGGGACGAGTTGAAATCGAGTCCGAGTGGACCGCCCGCAAACGCGAGCGAGCAGCAGGAAGGCTGTGTCCCGCCGTCGAACTCCCCCACTCAAGCCAACGTCGGGCTTGAGTGGGCCACCCCGCCTGGAACTTCACGGGCTGGCGGCCCGACCTTCTCAACGTCGTTTTTTCGATTCCCGTTTTGAAACTGTGAGTGCCCGTCCTTACGCCTTCTGTAAAGGCGGGCACGATGCTGGCAGATGTTCCCTTTAAGTATCCGTATTCAGGTTAAATAAAACCAAATCGATGCTACATTTACCTGCTCATGACGAGGTTCTGCAATGGCCATTGACGACCCAATAAGTGCTTTCGAGCAGCAGTACATGAAGGAAGAACCGTCGATGCCGAGCAAGCTTGCGAAATTTGCTGCCGATCACGGCTTCGGGCTGGCACTACCCGATGGCGGGCTCGCTCTCCAGATCCTACTCAAGGTGATCGACAATCTATTCAACCGGGAATCAGGCCAGGAACGCGTCAGGGCCATGTTCGAGTTGTTCAAGGGGGAGTTCCACCACGTCGAGACGACAAAAGCTAGCCACGAGGACGTTCAAAAGGCAATCCAGTTGGCAATATGGTACGACCGCCACGAACGCGACGACGCTAAACGCGCACGTTATGTGAAGTTGATTGGGAGTGCTTTGAAAAGCGAAGAGCAAATTCAGGACGTGGCGTCATTCATCCAAACGACTGAGCAGCTGAATGAACGAGACCTGACGGTGCTCAGGGTGATCAATAAGGTCATGAACAAAGACGGAGACTGGAAGCAACAGCCGACGCCGGGAGGGCGTAGCACGAGGAAGGTTCACCCCAACACTTTCATTCAACGCGCCCAAGAATTGGCTATTCAAGTAGCTTTCGCCCTAGACCAAAATGGCGCCAACGATGTGGCCAACCGCGAGGAGGGCTACGGGATTTGCAATCGCCTTCAAGGCTTTGGGCTGGCCCACGAGATTGACGTGCAGGCGCGCGAACTGCCACTTACGAACTATGCCTTCCGGCCATCGACTTATGGGATACGCTTGTTGAGACTGCTCGGAGAAGAGGTTCCGAACTACGAGTTTTATGTTCAGAAGTACACCAAAGAAAACTGAAGTTTCGTGAGTGGACCGCCAAAGCCACACCGACCTACTCGAAATCCTCAACATCCTCGTGGAGAACTTCATTGCTGCCAGACAGATACGGCATATCTCGCACTACACCGCGGTTAGCCGTGCAGACGTAATAGCAATTGCGCGATGTATCGAGCAGAATTGCGATCACCACGTCACCCAGACGCTCAAATGGTTCGCCGACGGTCGCCGTAAACGGCTTGCCGTCATGCACTCCGTAAACCCTGTAAATGCGCCTCGGACTCAGGGTCGCTTCCATCTCTTTGGCATTGAACTTTCGTATAGCCTCGTAGACTGATTCGGCCTGAGCTTCATCTCGTGCTTCAGGAATGAAGAATCTCATTCAGTCACACCTACTGAATCAACGTGCCCCCGTTCCCGTTCTCTTCCTCCGGGGCGATGACCACTGCTGCCGCCACCTTGTCCCCCGGCTCCAGGTTCAGCAACCGGACGCCCTGCGCGTTCCGTCCTGATTCGCGGATTGTCGTCGAGTCCATGCGGATGATTTTGCCGTAGTGGCTGATCAGCATGACTTCGGACTTCTCGTCAACCTGCGCGATGCCGACAACTTTGCCGACACGCTCGGTGGTCTTGAGGTTGATGACGCCTTTGCCTCCGCGGTTGGTCAGACGGTATTCGTCCGCAGGAGTGCGCTTGCCGAAGCCGTTTTCGGTGACGCTCAGGATCAGGTCGCCTTTGACAGCTACGTCGATGGCTTCCGGTTCTCCTTCGACTTTTTCTTTCGCTGGGGCTGGCGCTCCCGGCTTGAGCGTGGTCGCCATGCCGATGACGTAGTCTCCCTTTTCCAGGTCGATGCCCCAGACGCCGTAGGCGGCGCGGCCCATCGGGCGGACATGGCTTTCGTCGAAGCGCACAGCCATGCCTTCGTGGCTGGCGAGGAAGACGATCTGCTGCCCGTCGGTGATGCGCGCAGCCACTAGCTCATCGCCTTGCTCAATGCCGATGGCCATGATGCCGTTCGAGCGCACGTGCATGAACTCACGCACCTCGGACTTTTTCACCAGGCCGTTGCGCGTCGCGAAGAAAACATACTTGTTCTCTTCTTCGAGGTTACGAACAGCGACGACGGTCTTCAGGGTTTCGCCGGGCTGCAGTCCGACGAGGTTGCCGATGTGCTTGCCCTTGCCCGCTGCGCTGACATCGGGAATTTCGTAGACCTTCAGCCAGTAAACGCGACCGGTGTTGGTGAAGATCAGGAGGTAAGCGTGCGTTGAGACGATAAAGAGGTGCTCGACGAAATCCTCGTCGCGCGTCTTCATGCCGGTGCGGCCCGTGCCTCCGCGGCGCTGCATGCGGTAGGTGGAGATCGGTGTTCGCTTCAGATAACCCGAGTGGCTGACGGTGACGGCGACTTGCTCGTCGGCGATCAGGTCTTCGAGGACGATCTCTGCCGCTTCGTCTTCAATGCGCGTGCGGCGGGCATCACCGTAGAGCTTCTTCACTTCTTCCAGCTCTTTGATGATGACCTTTCGCAGCTTCGCTTCCGAGCCGAGAATCGATTCGTACTCGGCGATGTTGTCGCGGACTTCCTTCAGCTCGTTCGAGATTTCGTCGATCGACAGTTTGGTCAAGCGATGCAGTTGCAGTTCGAGGATGGCATCGGCCTGCTTTGAGGTGAACGGCTTTTCGGGATCGACCTTCGGCGCGCGACCGGTGGTGTTGATGTCGATCTTCTTGCCGCCGAAGTATTGCACCAAGTTCTCGCGAGCGTCGGCGCGGTTCGCGCTGCCGCGAATGATCGTGATGACGTTGTCGAGATGATCGAGAGCCTTGAGATATCCCTCGAGGATGTGCTCGCGGTCTTTCGCTTTGGCGAGCAGGTACGCAGTGCGTCGCCGTACGACGTCCACGCGATGCTCGATGAAGTACTTGATGGCCTGGATCAGGCCCATTTCACGCGGCTGTCCATTGACCACCGCGAGCAAGATCATCGAGAAACCCTGCTGCATCTCGGTGTGCTTGAAGAGCTGGTTGAGGACGATCTGCGCCTCAGCGCCCCGCTTCAGTTCGACGACAATGCGCATGCCGTCGCGATCGGATTCGTCGCGCACGTCAGAGATGTCTTCAATCTCTTTGTCGTTGACCAGCGCTGCGATGCGCTTGATCAGGTTCGCCTTGTTCACCTGATACGGAATTTCGGTGACGATGATCGCCTGCCGATCTTTGGTGATGTTCTCGATTGCAGCGCTGGCGCGCATCATGAAGCGTCCGCGGCCCGTGCGGTACGCTTCGAAAATTCCGGAACGTCCGTGAATGATGCCGGCGGTCGGGAAATCGGGCCCTTGCACGAACTTCAGAATTTCTGCGAGCTGCGCGTTTGGATTGTTGACCAGCGTGATGGTTGCGTCGACGATCTCCGTCAAATTGTGCGGAGGAATTTTCGTCGCCATGCCGACGGCGATTCCGTCGGAGCCATTGATCAGAAGATTCGGAATGCGCGCGGGGAGAACATCAGGCTCGACTTCGCTGCCGTCGTAGTTGTCGTGGAAGTCGACGGTTTCTTTGTCGAGATCTTCGAGCAGCGGCGTGGAAACCTGCGCGAGCTTCGCTTCGGTGTAACGGTCGGCTGCCGGAGGATCTCCATCGACGGAGCCAAAATTTCCCTGACCAAAGATCAGCGGATAACGCAACGACCAGTCCTGCGCCAACCGCACGAGAGCGTCATACACCGCGAGGTTGCCGTGCGGATGGTACTTGCCCATCACGTCTCCGACGATGCGCGCGCACTTGCGCGTGGCCCGATTCGGATACAACCCCATCTGCTGCAGCGTGTAGAGGATGCGGCGGTGGACGGGTTTTAGGCCGTCGCGGACGTCGGGGAGGGCGCGGCCGATGATCACCGACATCGAATAGTCGAGATACGAGCGGCGCATCTCTTCTTCAATGTTGACGGGTTGAATGTTCAGCGCGCCTTGGCCATCGCCGCCACCAGGCGGCGGAGTTAATGGGAGT
>Ga0335076_10003616_pt1 | contig 15556 bp, 14 predicted proteins | sample Lox_Sample_25_FD_206717 | JGI IMG/M metagenome (GOLD analysis project Ga0335076, IMG submission 206717) | Soil microbial communities from Loxahatchee National Wildlife Refuge, Florida, United States - Lox_Sample_2.5 | ecosystem: Environmental > Terrestrial > Soil > Wetlands | place: USA...
CATCGAGGAGCTTGCGATCGATGTCGATCGCGGTAACCGTGAAGCCAAGCCGAGCGAGCGGAATCGACTGGAAGCCGCAGCCCGCGCCGAGATCGAGCGCCCGGCCGGAGCGCGCGGGCGCGATCCCTCGGCTCGAGAAGAACTCCCCATAACGCGCGAGCGCGGCGTCGTACCCGCCGTACATCCACGAGTAGACGTCCGAGAGGACCTGATCGTAGTGCTGCTCGACGTTCGCCACGCCGCCGTCCCGCGCTCAAATCGATGTGCGCGAGTATAGCGTCGGTCCGACCGCGCGCGGCCGCGCGCGGACGCGCGGCAAAAAAACGCGGGGTCAGCGCGCCGCGACGTCCGCGGCGGCGGCCGCATCGGCCAGCACGAGGGCGCCGTCGCGCCGCACTCGGCTGCCGACGACGCGGGCGTCGCCCGCCATGAGGCCCGCGAGCGCGATGCGCTTGTCGGCGCCGGTGACGATCCAGAGAATCCGGCGCGCGCGGTTCAACACGGGCAGCGTGAGCGTCATCCGCCGCCGTCCTTGGTACGGCTCGGTCACGACGACGTCGCGCTTGCGCTCGCTGACGAGCGGCGAGCCCGGGACCAGCGACGCGGTATGGCCGTCGGCGCCGAGACCGAGATGCACGGTGCCGAGCGCGGGCGGCGATCCGGCGGCGGCGCGAAGCAATTCGGCATATCTACGCGCGGCCGCGTCGAGATTCGGCTCCTCGACCGGCATCCAACGGAAGGTCTTGGGATGACGCTCGATCGGCGCGGCGAGCGCGGCCTCCGCATGCGTGCGGTTGCGATCGGGGTGATGCGGCGGCGCGATGCGCTCGTCGACCTGGAACACGGCGATTCGATCCCACGGCAACTCGATCGCGGCGAGCCGCTCGAGGACGCTCTGCGGAGTGCGGCCGCCGCTCAGTGCGAGCGTCGCGCCGCCGCGCGCGGCATCTTCGTCGAGATAGCTCGCGAGGAGGTGCGCCGCGCGCGCCGCCACGGCGTCCGCATCGGGCAGAACCTCGATCGCAAGCGCGGCGTTCAAATCCGGCGCCACGTGCAGATCAATTCGTCAGCCTCCGCGGGACCCCAGCTCCCGGGCTCATAGGGGTGCACGGGCTGCGAGGAATCGAGGATCGGATCCACGATTCGCCACTCCTCGAGCACGCCGTCCTCGCGCGCGAACAGCGACGTGTCGCCGTGCAGCGCGGCACCGATCAAACGCTCGTACGCGTCCATCTCGTCCTCGCCGAAATTGGCGACGAAGAGCTCGACGTCCCGTCCGACCATCTCGGGGCCTGACTTCTTCGCGACCGCGCCGAGCGCGATCGATACTTTGTCGGGGCCGAGGCGAAAGCGCAGATAGTTCGGCGTCTCGGGCACCGAGTCGCTGAAGATCCGCTGCGGCGGCGGCTTGAGCGCGACGAATACCTCGGTGCACGTCGTCGCAAGCTTCTTCCCCGCGCGCAAGTAGAACGGCACGCCGGCCCAGCGCCAAGAATCGAGGTGTAGAAGAACGGCTGCGTAGGTCTCGACGTTCGAATCCTGTGCAACGCCGTCCTCGCTACGATAGCCGACGTACTGACCGCGCACGAGGTCGTCGGGCGACAGCGTGCGGATCGCCTTGAACACCTTCGCCTTCTCGTCGAGCACGGCGTCCGGCGTTTGCCCGACCGGCGGCTCCATCGCGAGATGCGCGACGACCTGCAGCAAGTGGTTCTGCACGACGTCGCGAATCGCGCCGACCTCCTCGTAGAACTTGCCGCGCGTCTGCACGCCGAACGACTCCGCCATCGTGACCTCGACGCGGTCGACGAAGTTTCGGTTCCAGATCGGCTCGAGGAACGCGTTCGCGAAACGAAAGAACAGCAGGTTCTGCACCGATTCCTTGCCGAGGTAGTGATCGATTCGGAACACGTCCTGCTCGGCGAAAGTCTTGTGCAAGGACACGTTGAGCTCGCGCGCCGACTTCAGGTCGCGCCCGAACGGCTTCTCGACGACCACGCGCGCGCCGTCCGCGCAGCCCGACTCACGCAGGTTGTCGGCCACGGTCGCGAACAAGCTCGGCGGCAGCGCCAGGTAATGCAGCGGGTGCGCCGAGTCACCGAGCGCCTTGCGCAGCTCCGTGAACGTGGACGCGTCGCGGTAATCGCCATCGACGTAGCGGAGCGACTTGCATAGCTTCCCGAACGCGTCGGCGTCTATCCCGTCATGGCTATGTGCGAGGCTGTCGCGGATCAACGCCTCGAACTTCTCGAGGTTGAAGCCCGAGCGCGCGACGCCGACGACGGGAACGGTGAGCGTGCCGTGCCGAATCATCGACTGAAGAGCCGGATAAATCTTCTTGTGCGCGAGGTCGCCGGTCGCACCGAACAGCACGAGCGCGTCGGCGTTGCCGTTCTTCATCGCCACGTCACTTCTTCGGGCCGGCCGCCGTGAGCGGCTTGGTCGAGCGCTCGACGTGGCCGCCGAACTCGAGCCTCATCGCCGACAGCAGCCGGTTCGCGAAGTCGTCTTCGCCACGCGAGCTGAAGCGCGCGAACAGCGCAGTCGCGAGCACCGGCACCGGCACCCCGGATTCGATCGCCGCGTCGATCGTCCAACGGCCCTCGCCCGAGTCGGCGACCTCGCCGTGGAAGCCGGCGAGACTCCCGTCCCGCTCGAGCGCCGCGGCCGCGAGGTCGAGTAGCCACGAGCGAACGACGCTGCCGTGCCGCCAGACCTCGGCGATCGCCGCGAGATCGAACTGATACGAGAAGAGCTCGGGATGCTTGAGCGGCGTCGTCTCGGCATCGACGGCCCTCGTGACGAGCCCCGCGTTCGCGTGCTCGAGCACGTTCAGGCCCTCGGCATAGGCCGCCATGAGGCCGTACTCGATCCCGTTGTGAACCATCTTCACGAAGTGACCGGCGCCGTGCGGGCCGCAATGCAGCCAGCCTTGCGGCGCCGTGCTCGCCGGGGTCGCGTTGGCGGCCTTGGTGGCCGGCCGCTGGGTCGATGCCGGCGCTTCACCGCCGGGCGCAAGCGCGCTGAAAATCGGAGCGAGCCGCGCGACCACGTCGTCCTCGCCGCCGACCATCTGGCAATAGCCGTTCTCGCGCCCCCAAACGCCGCCGCTCGTGCCGACGTCGACGTAGTGGAAGCCGCGCGTGCCGAGCTCCGCGGCGCGGCGGATGTCGTCGACGTAATGCGAGTTGCCACCGTCGATCAGCACGTCGCCACGCGCGAGCAATGGAGTGAGCTCGTGGATCACGCCGTCCACCGCCGCTGCCGGAATCATGAGCCACACCGCGCGCGGCACGCGCAACTTCGCGACGAAGTCCGCGAGCGCTGTCGTGATCGTCGCGCCCGCGGCCTGCAGCGGCTCGACGTTGTCGGACTTGAGCGCGAAAGCTACGCACTCGTGCCCCGCCGCGAGCAGGCGCAGCGTCATGTTGCCGCCCATCCTGCCGACGCCGATCATGCCGAGTTGCATTGGGCCTACCTCGCTTGCACCTTCAGCGCGGCCTCCGTCGCGTCGAACAATGCGCGTAGATCGAACGACACGTCCTGGATCGTGCCGTTGACGAAGAACCCCGGTGTCCCTCGCACGCGACTTCGCTTCCCGCCGTCGATGTGCTCGCGGACTCGCTGGAGATAGACGTGGTCGTCCATCTCCGCCGCGAATTGAGCCATGTCGAGGCCGAGGCTATCGGCGTAGCCGCGCAAGTGCTTCGGCTGCAGGTGCGTCTGGTTGGCGAACAGAAGATCGCTCATCTCCCAGAACTTGCCCTGCTCGCCGGCGCACTCGGCGGCCTCGGCCGCGGCGAGCGCGTGCGGATGCGCGTCCTCGAGCGGGAAATGCCGGAAGACGAAGCGCACTTCGCCTTCGTAGTCGTCGAGCAGCATCTTGACCGCGGGGGCTGCGACCTTGCACTGCGGGCACTCGAAATCGCCGTACTCGACGATGATCACGGGTGCATGCTCCGGCCCGAGCGCGTGGTCGGCGGCCTGGACCGGGACAACGAGGTCTTGTCGAGCTCGATTCATCTGCGTTCCTTGCGTGCGGTCGGGCCGGTGGAACCCACTATGCCACAACTCTCCCGGCGCACGCGGTGAGACAAGAGCTTCGCGGCCGTGACGATCCACACGCATAGTGCAGACGGACTACGGGCCCGCAGGGACGGGCTTCGGCCGCGCGCGACGGATGCGCCGCCGCCTGCGTCTCGCGAAAGATGCGGCCTAGTCGACGTACTGCGGCGAGCGCGGCAGCTTCGCGTGCGTCGCGATGTCGTGCTCGATCCAGAGCTCGCCGTGGTTGTCCTTCACGAATTGCTCGATCTTCGCGCGTGACGCCTTCGACTGCTCCGCGTCGAACTCGAACGTCGGCGTGCGGCCCGTCGTGCGCTCCTCGGGATAGTGGTAGAGGTCGCCCGCGAGCACGACGAGCCCGCGATGCGCGAGCTTGACCGCGAGAACCTGGTGCCCCGGCGTGTGCCCGGGGGCCGGCATCAGCACGACCGTGCCGTCGCCGAACACGTCGAAGCGCTCGTTGTTCAAGACCTTCGTCTTCGCGTCCTTCAGCTTGACGAAGGTGTCGACGGCGATGATCGTGCCCTGCGGGGGCGGGCTGAACATGAAGTCGCGCTCGGCCTTCTGCACGATCCAGGTCGCACCCGCGAACTCGTTCGCGTTGCCCGTGTGGTCCGCGTGATAGTGCGACAGCGCGAAGTAGTTGATGTCCGCGGGCTTGTAGCCAGCGGCGGCAAGTTGCGGCAGCAGCGGCTTGCTCGCCGACATCACGCCTTGCGTGACCGGCTGACCGTCCTTGAACGCGGCGTCCGGGATCTCCCCCGAGTCGAACATCAGCGTACCGCGCGGATGCACGATCAGATACGAGACGTCGATGAAGTCGACCTCTTTGAGCTCCTCGCGCTTGAAGTTGAACAGCTTCGGATCGAGGCCCTTGATCGCGCCGTCGTCGAAGATGTAGATGCGCGGCGTCGCGGGCGGGGCGGGACGGCTCTGCGCCGCGGCCCCGAGAGACCAGAGCGCCGCGAGCACGGCAATGGCGGCCAATCGCTTCATCGTGATCGACTCCTTCTTATTCTTGTCGGCCGGGATTATTGGCTCAGCAGAATAGCTCCAGCAAGCGATTCAGCATTTCGAGCCCCGAGGCCGTCGGCCGTAGGATACCGGGCTCGCCTGCGAGCCAGCCGCGCACGCGCGCCTCCTCGAGCGGCTCCTCGATCACGTCGACGGACTGCCCCGCTCTTTCCTCGAACAGCGCGAGCGGCACACCGTCCGGCAAGCGCAGCGCGTTCATCAGGAACTCGACGGCGACCTGGCCCGGATCTTCGATCCGCTCGACCGCGACCGCGCGAGCCGTTCCCGCCGTGTTCTCGTACGTCCGCGGATTGCGAGACTTCGCGCGCCGTTCGATCGCGCCCTCCTCGCGCAGCGTGATCTTGCCGTGCGCTCCGGCGCCTAGCCCCAAGTAGTCGCCGAACCGCCAGTAGTTCACGTTGTGCGCGCAGCGTCCCCCTCGCTCGTAGGCCGACACCTCGTAACGCCGATAGCCCGTCGCGCCGAGCAGCTCGCGGCCGCGATGCTCGATCTCGAGCACGACCTCCTCGACCGGCAACGGCGGCGGCCTGCGATGAAACGCGGTGTTCGGCTCGAGCGTGAGCTGGTACCACGAAAGATGCGGCGGATCGTGCGCGAGCGCGGTGCGCAAGTCCGCGAGCGCGCCGTCGGGCTCATCATGCGGCAGCGCATACATGAGATCGACGTTGAAGCTCGCGAAGCCCGCCGCGCGCGCGAGCTCGATCGCACGCACGGCTTCGTCGGGACCGTGCACTCGCCCAAGCTGCCGCAGCTGCTCCGCACGTAGGCTCTGCACGCCGATCGACAACCGGTTCACGCCCGCATCGCGATATTCGGCGAAGCGCGCGGCCTCGACCGCGCCCGGATTCGCCTCGAGCGTCACCTCGGCGGAGTCCGCTAAATCCAGGCGCTCGCGCACGCCCGCTAGCAGCCGTGCGATCGCCGTTCCCGAGAACAAGCTCGGCGTCCCGCCGCCGATGAATACGCTCGCGAGCGCTCGGCCTTGCGCGAGAGGCACTTCGTCCTCGAGGTCGCGCAGCAGCGCCGCAACGTAGCGCGTGTCGTCGAACCCGCCACGGCCCGCCTCGTACGAGTTGAAGTCGCAGTACGGACACTTGCGGATGCACCACGGCAAATGCACGTAGAGCGAAAGCGGCGGCAGCGTGGAAAACGCGAGACGCCGGGCCGGCGCCCGAGGGCGTGTCGAAGCGACAGGCACACTCGGCGTCGCCGCGGTCGCGGGCCCGGCGGAAGGCGGCTCCATCGGCGGTCGTCTAGGTTATTGCGAGGAAGCGTCCGTCTGCGCCTGATGCGCGCGGCGTCGGTCGATCTCTCGCTGCACCTTCTCGCGGGCCTTCGCTTCCTTGTCCGCTTTCTCCTGAGCCGTCGCCGGCGTCGGCTCCGGCTTCGCGCAGGACAGCTTCGCCCAATCGAGCTCGCGCTGCTGATCGAGCTGGTTCATGTAGGTCGACGACGCGTAGATGAAGTCGAGGCGTGCTCGCAGCGTGTCCTGCAGCTGATGGAGCTGCGTCGGCGTCAAGGTGCCCCCGGGGTTGACCTTGCCCTTGAGCTCGCAGCGGAACCCGCCTTCGCCGCCCGTGACGTTGAAGTCCTCGAAGCCGGTCTGCTTGTCCGGATTCGCGCCCCAGTTCCAGACGAAGTCGTTCTGCGGCAATTGGTAGTAGCCGAGTTGTGCATGCGCAGAGGTCGCCGCGAGTCCCGCTACCGCAGCCGCGGCGACCAGCGCGAATCGTTTCGGGCCGTGCATACCCTTCGCCCCCGTCCTGGTGGGGGAAGGATACCGCCGAATCGCAGAGCGTGCGCTATGCTTGCGCCGCGTGACGGCCCCTCCCGCCATCTCGGTCAGCCGGCTCGCCGTGGACCGCGGCGGCCGTCGGATCCTCGACGAGATTACGTTCGATGTCGCCCGGGGGGAGGTCTGCGGTTTACTCGGCCCAAACGGTGCCGGCAAGACGACGACGCTCGGCGTGCTCTCCACGCTGCTGCCCTACGAGGCGGGCGAGATCCGCATTGCCGGCCACGACTTGCGGACCGAAAAGCGCGCCGTACGCGCCGCGATCGGCCGCGTCCCGCAGGAGATTGCGGTCTACCCGACGTTGACCGCGCGCGAGAACGCCTTGTTTTTCGCCCGCCTCGCCGGTCTGCGCGGCGCGGCCGCGCGGCAAGCCGCCGCGGACGCGATCGAGCAGGTCGGGCTCGAGCAGCGCGCCGACGAGCCCGCAGCCACGTTCTCGGGGGGGATGCAGCGCAGGCTCAACCTCGCCTGCGGCCTCGTCGGCGGCCCGCGGATCCTGCTGCTCGACGAGCCGACCGTCGGCGTCGACCCGCAGTCGCTCGAGCGCATCGTGACGACGCTGCGCCGGCAGGCGGTGCGAGGCGCCGCGCTGCTCTATAGCACGCACCACATGAAAGAAGCAGAGCAGCTCTGCGACCGCGTCGTGCTGATCGATCACGGGCGAGTCGTCGCGCTCGGCACGCCGCAGGAGATCGTCGCGCAAGCGGGCCTCCAGCTCTCGGCCGACGTGGTGACGGAGCGCTCGCTACCCGATCGCTGGCTCGAGGGCCTCGACGGCGCGCGGGTGCTCGAGACGCATGCGCAAGGCCTCGACGAGACCGGGAGCTTCGCGCGCGTCTCGCTGAATGAGCTCGCGGTCGTCGCGCGCGTGCTCGCGCGCGCCGAGGAGCACGGCGCCGTACGCGAGCTGCACGTGCAACGGCCGAGCTTGCACGATGCGTTCTTGGCTTTGACGGGGCGCGCGCTGCGCGATTGAGGGCCGGCCAGCGTGTCGCTCCTGGTGATCATCGCGAAGGACCTGCGACTCCTGTTCCGCGATCGCGTCGCGCTCGTGTTCATCCTCCTCGCGCCGATCGTCGTCATCAGCGTCGCGGGCTTCTCGCTCGCGAGCCTCTATGGCGGCGATTCGTCGGGCCAAACCGCGTACGACTTGCCGATCGTCAACGAAGACGGCGGCGATCTCGCTCATCAAATCGCGGAGCGGCTCGCGACCGACGCGACCGTCCGCGTGCGCGAGATCGCTACGCGCGAGCAGGCCGAGCGGCTCGTCGCGAGCAAAGCGGTCGGCAGCGCGCTCGTGATCCCCGCCGGCACGGCCGCCGCGCTCGCGGCCGGTCAGCCCGCGCACGTGCTGCTCTATACCGACCCCGTGAAATACCTCGAGCGTCTGAACGTGCGGCTGCGCGTGCTACAAACTCGCGACGCGCTCGCCGACTCCGAGCGCGCGCGCGTCGCAAAGAACATCGAGCAGCAGCGGGACTCGCTGCGTGCGCAGCTCGAGCACCTCGGCAAGGCGGTCCGCGACGCACGCTCCGAGCTCGAGGCCGCGAAAGTGGAGTCGCAGCGCGAGTCGCAGGAGCTCGGGCAAAGCGCGGCGCGCGCCTACAATGCCGAGGTCGCGCGCATTCGAGCCGACGTCGAGAAGCAGATCGACCAGCAAGTCCGCGCCCTCTCGGCTCAAGTCCAGTCCGAGCTCGCGGCACGCGTCGACGAGCTCCGCGCGCCGGCGCGCGACTACCTCGATGCGCTCGACAAGGCGCGAGCCGCTTTCGAGAAGTGGTTCGGCGACCTCGAGCGGCTCGCCGGACGGCGAGCGGAGCAGATTCCGCAGCCGCCGACGTTCCCCGAGCCGCCGCCCGATCTCGTGCGCGCCCTGGACGCCCCGTTGCCACCGCTCTCGCTGCCCGCCCATCTCGAGATCCGTATCGAGCCCCGCGCGCCGAAGCCCGTGGCGGCGCCCGCGCTCCCCGACATCGATCTCGACGTGCCGAATCTCGACGTGCCGCCGGCGCCCTCTCTTGGCGCCACGCTCGGCGTCGAAGAAGTTTCGGTCGGCGGCGGCAAGACGATCAATAGCTTCGACCAGCAGGTCCCCGGCTTCAGCGTGACCTTCCTACTGCTCGGCCTGCTGCTCGGCGTGTCGCTCGGCCTGCTCGACGAGCGCGATTGGGGAACCTTCGATCGCATCCGCGCGACGCCGATGGCGCCTCGCAACGTGCTGCTCGGCAAGCTCGCCGCGCGCTTCATCGTCGGCATGGCGCAGATGATCCTGCTGTTCGCGGTAGGCTATTTCGTGTTCGGCGTGTCGCTCGGCCCGCAGCCGTGGGCGCTGCTCCTGCCGATCTCGGGCATCGTGTTCGCGGGCACGGCGTTCGGCTTGATCGTCGCGGGCATCGCGCGCACGCGCGACGCCGTTCTGCCGCTCGGCGCGATCGTGATCATGTCAATGGCCGCGATCGGCGGGTGCTGGTGGCCGATCGATCTCGAACCGCGTTGGATGCGCACGATCGCGCTCGCGCTGCCGACGACCTGGGCGATGGAATCGTTCAACGATCTGATGATCCGCCTGCGCGGCGTCGACGCCGCGCTGAAGCCGACCGCGGTGCTCGTCGCGTACGGGCTTGTGTATCTCGCGCTCGGCCTCTGGCTGTTCCGGCGCCGCCTAGCACCGCATTAGCGGCAAGAGCTTCGCGCGTCCAGCGCGCATACGCTCCGCCCGCGCGCCACTCCCGTCAAACCCTCTTGCAGGCGAGCACCGCGTTCGTGCCCCCGAACGCGAATGAGCTCGTGAGCGCGAGCTCGACGTCCTGGCCCTCGCGCGCCGCGTTCGGCACGTAGTCGAGATCGCACTCGGGATCCGGCACGCGCAGGTTCAGCGTCGGCGGCAGCGTGCGCGTGCGCAGCGCGAGCAACGTCACCACGAGCTCGACCGCGCCGGCTGCGCCGAGCAGGTGTCCGTGCATCGACTTCGTCGAGCTCGCCGGAACCGTCTTCGCGCGCGCGCCGAACACGCGCTTGATGGCACCCGTCTCGACCGCGTCGTTCGCAGCGGTGCCGGTGCCGTGCGCGTTGATGTAGCCGACCTCCTCCGGCGCGGCACCGGCCGACGCCAGCGCGAGCTCGAGGGCGCGTGCCTGGCCTTCGACCGACGGCCGCGTGATGTGCGCGTTGTCCGTCGTGAGACCGTAGCCGACGATCTCGCCGAAGATCTCGGCGTTGCGTCGGTGCGCGTGTTGCCATTCCTCGAGCACGACGACGGCCGCGCCTTCGCCGAGCACGAGCCCGCTGCGGTCGCGCGCGAACGGCTTGCAAGACGCGGACGCGTCGACGGGATCCTCGCTAGCGAGCGTCTTCAGCGCCTCCCAGGCCTTCAGCGTCCCAAGCGTGAGCGGCGCCTCGGCGCCGCCCGCGAGCGCGAGCGGCATCGCGCCCGAGCGCACGCGCAGCCACGCCTCGCCCACCGCGATCGCGGACGACGAGCACGCGGTCGAGTACGTTAGGTTCGGGCCCGTGAGCCCGTGCTCGAGGCTGATCCACGCGCCGGCGGCGTTGTTCATCGCGGTCAGCACGGTGAACGGCTTGATGCGGTCGGAGCCATCCCGATAGAGCGTCGCGTAACCCTCGTCGGTCGTCGCGGAGCCGCCCATTCCGGTGCCGAGAAACACGCCGGTGCTCGCGCGCGTCTCGTCGCTCCATTCGATGCCGGCGCTCGCGATCGCCTGTTTCGCCGCGACGAGCGCGAGCTGGCTCACGCGATCGAGCATCCGGAGCTGCTGCGCGCGAAAGTGAGCGGCGCCGTCGAACGCCGCGCGTGCCGCAATCCGCGTCGCGAGACGCGCGGTCCAGTCGTCTTGCAGCACGCCGATCGAGGAGCGGCCCGCCACGAGGCTCGCGAAGAATTCGTCCGGATCGTTGCCGCCCGGGGCTACGACGCCGAGCCCGGTCACCGCGACGCGCTTCACCGTGCGCGGGCGCCAACTCGACCGCGGCCCGAGCCTGTCGGCTTGCGCGGCGGCGAGCTTTGCGCGGACGCCCCGCGCGGGGGCCGCGTGCGACCCGCGCCGTCTCCGTTGCCGTTCGCGACGGTCTCGCGGCGCGTGCGTTTCTCCGCCTTGCCGTTCGCCTTTCGGCTGTTGCCAGCCGCTTTGCCGGGCCCTGACGACGCGCCGTCGGCGGCCGAGCATGATTTCCGAACGCGACGCGACGAAGGCGCCTCCTTCTTCCCGCCCGAACGAGGCCGCTTCGGCCTCGCCGTCGCTGCCGAGGACGTCGGCGCGGCCTCGGCGGATTTCGCCCCGACGCGCGGCTTCGTGTCGCGCTCCGCGACCAGCCGCGCGACATAGTCCGCGATGTCCCCGAGCGTCTTGAACGGCGGGATCGTGTTCTCCGCCGTGATCTTGAACTCGTCCTCGATCGAGAATACGAGCTCGGTGATCGCGAGCGAGTCGAGCTCTATCTCCTCGAGCAGCGTTTCGCGCACCAAGCGCTCGGGCGGAAGCTCGAAGTCGCGCACGATGATCGCGCGGATTGCATCGAAGGTCGTCGTCATGAATTCTCCCAGCGATCTCAGCGTCGCGCCGCCGGAGCGGACGCCACCTTAGCATGTGAGCGGCGCGCCGATCGCTCGCTCGGCCGCGCACGCGTCAGCGAGGTGACCGGCGCAGAGCGCACTTTGCCGCCGACGATCGCACCCGCGGTGAGCAGCCCCGGCCAGGCCTTCAGCGCGGGAAGCAGCGCGCGCGCGGCGGGCCGCATCGCGAGACCCGCGAACAGCGCGGCCCACCGAATCCGCGCGGCGAATGTGCGTCGCCAGTCGCGCTCGTAGAGACGAGCGGTCCCGTCTTGGCGCGCGCCCGAGAGCAACGCATCGCGCTCGAGCTCGAGGCGCTCGCAGAGCAGGAACGCGCCCTGCATCGCCATGCTGATCCCTTCGCCCAAGATCGGATGCGCCTCGCCGGCCGCGTTCCCGACCGCGAAGCCGCCCCGCTCGCTCCAGATTGCTCGCCGTCCGGGTCGGATCGGGCCTACGCTCAGCCACGTGCCCACACGTTCCGCGTCCCCGAGCGTGCGCCGCACGCCGGCGCACGATCGGCGTAGTAGCTCTTCGACCGCCGCTCCCGCGGAGTCGCCCGCGGCGCCCGCACGGGCGCCGCGCAGCGCGTCCCGGCGCACGCAGCACGCAATCGTGAGCTGGCCGGCGTCGCCGAGCACCATGCCGCCGTAGCCGCCGTCGAACGCGAGCACCGGCAGCAACCCGGGCTCGATGTCCGCGTGCAGGAAGTTCGCCTTGAAAGCGAACAAGTCCGAGCCCCGCGACTCGGCACGCGTCCGCAGACCTGCGAACGGCGACGGCTCCCAGGACCCGTGCGCGTCGATCAGCACTGTCGCCGCGACCGATGCCGTCTCGCCCGCGCGATTCGTCGCGAGCGCGCATGCGTGCACGCCGTCGCGGCGCTCCACGTCCACGACGCTCCATGGCTGATAGACGGCGGCGCCGAGCTCCTGCGCGCGCGCCATCAGCAGCGTGTCGAGACGCTCGCGGCCGAGCGCGCGCCCCGACGGCGCTGCGCCCCTCAGGCGCGGCAGCTTCGCGTACAGCTCGTCGTCGCCGGCGTAGAGAGCGACGCGCTCGAGCGGCGGACCGGCCAGAGCGCGAAACTCGTCGCCGACGCCGAGCGCGTCGAGCAGCCCGAGGTTCGGCGCGGCGATGCACTCGCCGCAGACCTTGCGCCGCGGATACGCCCGCTTCTCGACGAGCGCGACGGACCAGCCCGCGGCGCCGAGCAGGATCGCGGCCGTCGACCCCGCAACGCCGCCGCCGATCACGAGCGCGTCGTACCGCTCACTCATCGCGCCTCGCGACGAACAAATGGCTGAACGCGCCGGCCCCCGCTTCGCTCAGCACCCAACGGCCCGCGCTCGCTCCGCGCCAGGCAGCGCCGATCTCGCCGTCGCGAAATCCCGCTTGGACGCTCACGACCGCATCGTGACGCGTGACGTCGTTGCAGCCGATCAGCCCGAGCAGGCGGCTGCCGGCGAGCGCGAAGCGCGAGCGGCGCGGCTCGCAGCAGACGAATCCGTCCGCTTGCGCCGCGATTCCGCCCAGCAGGCGCGCGAGCCGCTCGCCCTCGAAGTGATGCACGAACAGGTTCGCGAACACGACGCCGACCCGCTCCGGCGGTCTCCGTTCGAGCCACTCGAGCGCGTCGGCCGCAACCACCTCCAGCGTCCAGCCACACGCGCGGATCGCGTCGGCCGTCTTCGGCGCGACGATCGGCTCGAGGTCGAGCAGCGTGAGGTGAGTGCCGATCCACGCGTTGCCGAGGCTGCGCGCGAGTCGCAGCGCAAGCGTCCCGTCGCCGGCGCCGAGCTCGACCACGACGCGCGGGCGACCGCGGGCCGCCGCGCTAAGGCCGCGCTTGAGCCAAGTCACCGCGGCCATGATCCTGTTGATGCGGCGCAAGTCCCCGCGTGAGCGCCGCGCGCGCGGATCGCTCGCGGGCAGCTCGTCGAGGATCTCGGGCAGCACGCGGCGAGGGAAATCGGCCGCGGCGCTCACCGGCAGCGCTTCGCTCATGCCACCTTCAACAGCGCGCCGTGACAGCTGAAGCCCGCGCCGAACGAAGACATCCACCACCAGCCCGGCCGAGGCTTGGCCGCGAGCGCGGCCTCGAGCACGAAGTAGACGAACGCGCTGCTCAGGTTGCCGAACTCGCGTAGCACGGCCGAGCTGTGCTCGAGCTGCTCGTCGGAGAGCCCGAGCCGATTCCTGATCGCGACCAGCACGTCGCGGCCGCCCGCGTGCCAAACCCATTGCGCGATGTCGGCGCGGTCGAGGCCCGCGGCGGCGAGCATCCGGTCGAGCACCTGCTCGGCGTGCTCGGCCGCGAGCCGCGGAACCGGCCGCGTCAGCACGTTGCGGAGCATCCCTCCGCGCTGCTCGAAACGCAGCGCCTCGCGCTCGGCCGGATTCAGGAGCGAGCCGATCGCAGCGCACTCGATCGCCCGCGCATCTCGCGGCGGCGCCGCACCGAGCACCGCGGCGCCCGCGCCGTCGCCGAACAGGCAGGCGCTGATCAGCACGCCCGGATCGTCGTCGAGATACATCGCCGCGCTGCTGAGCTCGACGCAAACGGACACGACGTTGCGACACTGCCGGGACCCGAGCAGCGCGTCGGCGAGCTGCCAATTCGGCAGCGCCGCGGCGCAGCCGTGGCCGACGAGATCGAACGCTCGCACGTCGCGCGGCAGCCCGAGCCGCTCGACGACATAGCCCGAGAGGCCGGGGCAGAGATATCCCGTGCACGTGCTCACGACGATGCCCTCGACGTCGTCGGCGTCGAGGTCCGCGCCGCGCAACGCCTTGCGCGCCGCCTCGGAAGCGAGCTTGGGCGCGTGCTCCATGAAACGCGCGTGCAGCGTATCGGGGTCGATCTCGAAGGCGTCGGCGAGTCTGGAGACCGCCAGCCGGCGCGCCTCGATTCCGTTCTCCCCGAGCAGCACGCTCTGCGCGAGCGTGCGCGAGCGCCGGTCGAGCTTCTCGAACCAGGTCGAGGTCTGAAACGCGTCCCAGCAATCGGCCTTCGTGTAGCGCCGTGCGGGGTGCGCCGTTCCCAATCCGTGCAAGAACATAAGGTCTCACGTCCTCCGAACGAACCGGCGGATGGGCGCACTCGATCCGCAACGGCTCGCCTCCGCGGCGCGAAGCGCGCCGCACAACTACTATAGTTCCTCGGCGACGCCGAAGCGTTCATCGGCTTGCGCGGTCCGGAGACGTCCGGCCGCTGGACGGCTCCGCGTGGGCGCGGGGCCCACACTCGAGAACAGCGCGGGCGCAGGCGCTGGCCGACGTCAAGCGGATGGCGCGGTGACGCGTCTCAACGCGCGTGCAGCGCGAACACCCAGACCACGCCGCCTTGCGGCACCACGGTGTCGGTCCCGCGGGCCTTGTCGATCCGGCCGAGCATCCCTTGAGCGTCGACGCCCCATCCCGACTGGACGGCGACGTACTGCACGCCCGCGACCTCGAACGTCGTCGGCACTCCGGTGATGCCGGAGTTCGTGCGGTATTGCCAGAGCTGCTTACCCGTCGACGCGTCGAACGCGTGGAAGAAGCGGTCGGTCGTGCCGCCTTCGAACACGACGCCGCCGCCGGTCGCGAGCACGGGGCCCCAGTTCGGCGACACGTACTCGTGCGTCCACGCGCGCTCGCGCGTCTTCACGTTCCACGCCTGGAGCTCGCCGATGTGCGTCGCGCCGGCCGCGACCGAGAAGTCGCTGTTCGTCGAGCCCGTGAACTGCTGGCCGCGGCGGTACTCGATCTCCTCGCCTTCCATCTGGCTGCAGAGGTTCTCGTTCGCCGGTATATAGAGGAAGCCGGTCTTCGGGCTGTAGGCGGCCGGCGGCCAGTCCTTGCCGCCCCACAGCGACGGGCAGTAGGTCGCGAGCTTGCCGACGGCCGGCTTGTGCGACTCGTCGTACGTGGGCCTGCCGGTCTTCGGATCGATGCTCGTGAACACGTTCTGCTTCACGTAAGGCTTCGCCGCGACGAACGAGATGCCCGACTCCGCTCGCTCGAGGAACCAGAGGTAGCCGTCGCGCGCGGGGTGCACGAGCCCGTGCACCGTGCGGCCGTCGCGCTGCACGTCGATCAAGAGCGGC
>Ga0335076_10003617_pt1 | contig 15555 bp, 13 predicted proteins | sample Lox_Sample_25_FD_206717 | JGI IMG/M metagenome (GOLD analysis project Ga0335076, IMG submission 206717) | Soil microbial communities from Loxahatchee National Wildlife Refuge, Florida, United States - Lox_Sample_2.5 | ecosystem: Environmental > Terrestrial > Soil > Wetlands | place: USA...
CCTTCTCGATCACGAGCACCGCGGGCATCTCGACCTTGCGCTCCTTGCACAGGTCGGCGAGGCGGATCACCGCCGAGAGCGTCGCCGCGCCCGCCCCCACGAAGAGGATGTCGACTTCCAGCTGTTCGCGTTCCACGGCCTCGCTCATGCTCCCGTTCCTCCGGCCACGCCCCGGCGCGAGAATACCGGAATCAGGACTGGGGCAGCAGTACCCGCGGCGCGACGAGGAACACGCCGAGCGCCGCGATGAGCGCCGCGCCCGCGGCGTAGAACGGCGCGCCTGCGCCGGCCGTCGCGAACACCCAGCCCCAGCACAGCGCGCCGAGCGCCCGGCCCGTGTGCACCATGGCCTGGCTGCGCGACATGGCGGCGCCCGCCTCGTCCGCGTCCGCGAGCTTCGAGAACAGGCTGGTGAACGCGGGGAACGCGATGCCCGCGCCGAACGCGACGCCGAGCGAGCACACCGTGAGCGCCCCGATCGAGTGACACAACGCGAGCCCGGCGATCGACATCCCCGTCACGCCGAAGCCCACGGCGGTCATCGCGCGCTCGCCCCACTCGCGCGACAGCGGCCCGACCACGAGGCCCTGCGTGCCGCCGAGCACGATGCACACGGCGGCCATGTAGAGCCCCGTCTCGAGCTCGCCCCAGCCGAAACGCGACGCCGCGAACAACGGAAACATGGCCTCGATGACCGAGAACGCGAAGAAGATGTGCAGGAACAGGAACAGGTAGAGCCGCTGCGAGCCGTCCTGCGTGCGCGCGGCGATCCAGAACGGCGCGGGCACGATCGAGCGCGCGAACTCGCGCCAGCCCGACTTCGCGCGCACCGCGCCCTTCGACTCGGGCAGCACCCACGCAGCGAGCAGGAAGTTCGCCGCGGCGACGCCCGCCGTGGCGTAGAACGGCAGCGCCGGATCGATGGCGCCGAGCACTCCGCCGAGCGCCGTGCCGAGCACGAGCCCGATGCCCGACGCCGCGCCGATCACACCCATGCCCTGCGCGCGCGAGTGCTCGTCGGTCAAGTCGGTGATCGCGGCCTGCGCCGTGCCGATGCTCGCGCCGAAGAAGCCGCCGAAGAAACGCGCCGCGAGCACCGTGCCGAGATTGTGCGCGATCGCGAGCACGACGAACGACACCGCGGTGCCGAGCAGCGACACCAGGATGACGGGGCGCCGGCCGATGCGGTCCGACACCCAGCCCCACAGCGGCAGGAACAGCACGAGCCCGAGCGCGTACAGCGCGGTGATGAGTCCGATGCCGAACGCGTCGATCCCGAGCGACCGCACGAAGTGAGGCAGCACCGGGATGAGAATCGAGTAGCCGATGAAATCGATCAGGATCGTCGCGAAGATGATTCCGACGGCGAGCCGACTTCCCCCGCGCGGGGACGGACTCATCGAGCCCGGTCCCGTGTCGCCGGGTCCGGATGATCTCATATCGTTCGCGAGAGCTCGGTCCAGCGTGGCCACATCGTTTCCTGCATTCTACGGGCGATTTCACTCACGCGGGAGGTGCGATGGAGCTCCGTGAGCGGCGGCTGGCACAGATCGTACGGGACTTCATGGAGGCGTACGCGCTGTCGCAGGAGATCGGGCGCGAGCTCCGGGCGGGCAGCCTCTCGTTCCAGGCCGTCGCGCGGCTCGTGGGCGACGCCGAGGACAGCGCGCTCTTCCGCCTGAAGGAGGAGTGCCACGCGCTGTTCCGGCTCGACGACGCGCGCCCGCGCACGGAGGTCCAGGCCGAAGAGCTCTTCGACCTGGCCGTGGGCGCGCTCTTCCACGAGAGCATGAAGTTCCGCGAAGGCTTCTATCTGACCGACTCGTACGGGCCGAGGCTGCAGCGCATGATGGCCGAGGGGTCCGCCGCCGGGCCGCTCGCCGAGGCGTTCTGGCGCGTGTTCGAGGCGGGCAGCCGGCGCATGCTCGAGTCCGAAGCCGAGGCCGAGGAGCTGTTCCGCGAGACGCGCGACCAACTGCTCATCGTGCTGCGCCAGCTCGCGGCGTCGGGCGCCGTCGCGCGCAGCCTGGTCGAGCACCCCGCGCGCTCGGAAGAGGTGTTCGCGATGCCGCTGGCGCGCCTGCTCGCCGACATCTACGGCAGCGCGGGCCGCGGCTATCAGCTCGCGATCGAGAGCCTCATCGAGAACGGCCACTACGCCGAGGCCGCCGCCGTGCTCGAGCAGCGCGAGGCGCGCGAGGCCGGCGCGGTCGGCGGCGCGCTGCCGTTCGCGCGCGGCATGGCGAGCTACTACGCGGGCGAGAACCGCGCCGCGGTCGACGCGCTCGCGCGCTGGTGCGAGGCAGGCGCGAGCTCGCCGGCGCTGTGGCGGCAGAGCGCCGCGCGCGTGCTGTCGTCGTTGGCGCAGAGCGTCGAGCTCGCCGATCAGAAGCTCGCGAAACGCGCGTCGGCCCTCGCGGCCGAGCTCACTTCGGCACGCTCGAGCTGAGCTGCGCGCGGTGCGCGCGCAGCCACAGCCAGCCCGCCGCACCGACGGCGACGCAGGAAACCGCCACCACCTGTGCGTTCGACAGGATTCCCACGAAGTCGGGGTTGAGCCGCAGCGTCTCGATCCACAGCCGGCCGATGCCCGCGAGGACGAGATACTCGCCGAACAGGAACGGCGACCGCCCGCGACGCAGCCACAACAGCGCGAACACGGGCGTGAGCCACAAGGTCTCGTAGAGCATCGTCGGGTGCACCTTGAACACTTCGCCCGTGATCGGATCGACCGTCGGCGGCAGGCCCTTCGGGAACGCGACCGCCCAAGCCGCGTTCGAGCGCACGCCGTAGTCGTCGCCCACGAGGAAGCAGCCGATGCGCCCGATCGCCTGACTGGCGGCGAGCCCGGGCGCTGCCGCGTTCAACACGTCGAGCAGCGGCAGCTTCCGCGCGCGCGCGCCGAGAATGCCGGCGATCGAGCCGCCGAGAAACCCGCCGTACCAGGTGAGTCCGCCGCGGCTGAACAGCGCGCCCACGAGCGTCGCCGTCGGCTCGCGCGTGAGCTCTTCGCCGACGAACCAGAGCTTCGCGCCGACGAGCCCGCCGATCACGCACCAGGTGAGCAGGTCCCACGCGTTCTTGCCGTCGATGCCGCTCTTCTCGAGCGAGCGCGCCGACAGCCAGCCGCCGGCCAGGAACGCGAGCGCGACCATGACGCCGAAGCTCGAGATGGGGAAGCCGAACGGCTGCCACAGCACGGGGTACACGCGCGGCAGGATACCGTACGCGGCTAGCGGCGCGACTCTTCGCGCAGGCGCTCTTCGAGCGCGACGAGCTGCTCGGGGAAGCACTCCTTCGCGGAGCGGATGAACTCGGCGATGCGCCGGGTGTCGAAGAAATCGGGATTCGCGTCGGAGAGCTCGAGCCCGAGCAGCCGCACGTCGGGCCGCAAGCGCAACAGCTCGACGTCGCGCCGGTGCATGGTCTCGATTCCCGCCGCGGCCACGGTCTGCATGAGCCGCAGCTTGCCGATGCGACCTGGCTGCGTGCGGTAGGTCTCGAGCCCGCCGGTGAGCTTCACGTACAGGATCACCAGCCGCTCGCGCCCTTCGACGCCGGCCGCACGATCAAGGTCCCACTTCCGCACGATCGAGTGGAGCGGCACGTCTTCCGTCGTCGAGCCGTCGATGTAGTGCGCGTCGCGGTTGATGCGCCGGATGATGCGCGGCACGAACAAGAGCGGCACCGACGACGACGCCAGCGCGGCGGCGCGCGCGTCGGCCTGCACGACGAGCTCGCGCAGGTGCGCGGGCACGGCGCTCGGCGTCAACACGTCCGAGCGGCAGTCGCGCAGGTTGAACGCGATGCAGTAGAAGGGCAGCCTCGGCTCCACGTCGCCGCAGTAGCGCTCGAGCATGCGCGACAGCCCGTCGGCCACGTCGACGAAGCCCGCGCCCGCCGCGCCGAGCGCGGGCAACAGCGCGTCGTGCACCAGGTGCCGCAGGAACTGCAGCTTGGACGGGCGCAGCGCCAAATCGACGCGGCCCGTGTACAGGTCGTAGCCCATCTGCTCGATCGCGTGCGGCGACAGGCCCTGCGCGTAGAGCAGCCCGGCCATCGCGCCCGCGCTCGAGCCCCACACCTCGCTGAACGAATCGCTGAGCCCGAGTGACTCGAACAGGCGCAGCGCCGTCGCGTGCGCGAAGAGCTTCAGCCCGCCCGAGCCGAGCGACAGCGCCACGCGCGCACGGGGGTCGGAGCAGACCTCGCGCAGTGCGCGGAAGCGCTCGTGCACGGCGGGCCGCGCGGCGTGGACCTCGGTCGGCGCGATCTGCCACACGTAGCGTCGCTGGCCGCCGGCGCGGTCGAGCGCGAAGCCGTCGGGTGGGACCGCGCGGTTGCGGCCCAGGAAGCGCACCGCGACCGAGCCGTTGGCGCGGTCCTCGGCGAGCAGCCGGGCCAGCACCGCCAGGCGGGCATCCTCGGGGGGCCAGTCCGTGACCGCGCCGTCGTGGGCCAGCGAGAACTGCACGGGCAGGTCGGCTTCCTGGACGCGCCGCACCACCTCGAAGCGGCCGCCGCGGGCTCGGGCTTCGCCGAGCTCCTCGTCCGTCAGGTAGAACGAGCCGTCGGCGGACTGGAAGCGGAGCGGCGACTCCGCGTCGGCGAGCTCCCGGGCCCACTCGCCGGGCGCCTCGAGCTTGATCTGGACCACATGCCCCAAGCGGCGAGGCTCCTTCGCCCGACCCATCGGCGCATTCGCGCGGGCCGCTTGAGGCGGCTCGGCGCTGCCGGTTGGGGCCTCCGGATTCCTGAATCATCAATGGATTCATTGGCTTACGGATCCAGCCGCCCCCGTGCTGCCGACCGCCTACCGGCGCGTTTTCGAAAATGGAGGCGCCTGGGCGCCCCCCGTTCCCGAACGTTGACACCCCGGGGGGTCCGGATAGGCTTGTCCCCCGGAACATGGGTGGGAGACCTTTGAGCGATCCGCAGGGAGCGCGCTGGAGGGCCATTCTCGCCGGCCTGCTATTGCTGGCCGGGACGGCGGTCCTGCATGGCGCGGCCGCCCTGGCCTCCGAAGGCCGGGCGCTCCGGCACCCGAGCGGCCTCGGCCCGGACGGCGAGGAGAAGCTCGCCCTCGCGACCGCGCTCCGCGCCCAGCTCCCCAACCTGGACCCGGCGCTTGGCGCGCGGATCGCCGACAGCGTGGTCCGCTGCCAGCGCGATCAGTCGCTCGCGCCGGACCTCGTGCTCGCCGTGCTCATGCAGGAGAGCAGCGGCCGGCCGGGTGCGCGCAGCCCGCGCGGCGCGATCGGTCTCATGCAGGTGATGCCGTACATGTACCAGGAGCTCGCGATGCCGGGCAGCGTCTCGCACGTGGAGGCCAACATCGAGGCCGGCTGCCGCCTGCTCGCGGACAACATCCGCCGGCTGGGCGAGGACGACGGCATCAGCGCGTACTACTGGGGCAGCTCGGCCGGCGACGATCGCTACCTGCGCCACGTGCAGAAGCTGCGCCGCGACATTCGCCCCTATCTGTCTCCGGAGCGCTCGGGCGGCCGGATCAGCGGATGAAGCGGCGCCGCCCGTCGCACCTCGATGCGGCCGGCCGCGCCCGCATGGTCGACGTCGGCGCGAAGCCCAGGACGGCGCGTGAAGCCGTCGCGCGCGGCACGGTCGAGCTCTCGCGCGAGGCGCTGGACGCCGTCGTCACGGGCCGCGCCGCCAAGGGCGACGTGCTCGCGGTCGCGCGCATCGCGGGGATCCAGGCCGGGAAGCGCACGAGCGAGTGGATCCCGCTCTGCCATCCCGTGCCGCTCGACGCGCTCGACGTCGACGTCACGCCGCGCGTGAAGCCGCCGGCGCTCCTCATCGAAGCGCGCGCGCGCACGACGGCGAAGACGGGCGTCGAGATGGAGGCGCTCGTCGCCGTCTCGGCGGCCGCACTGGCGATCTACGACATGCTGAAGTCCCTCGACCGGGCCATGGTGATCGGCGACGTGCGCCTGGTCCGAAAATCCGGCGGAAGGAGCGGCAGCTACCGGCGCGCGGGCGGCTGAAATCCGCGGCTGAATCCGGCTTGGGCGCGGCGCGTCCGTGATAAGCTCCCGCGCTGCGCGGCACCATGGGGAAGGTTCCCTCGCTCATCGGGCTCGGTCTGCTCTGCATCCCGCTCGTCGCCGGGACCGCCACGGTTCGCGCGGACAACGCGCCGACCGAGGTCAACAAGGTCGACCTCATCCCCGCCGAGCGCGCCGCGTGGACGCCGAAGAACGTCGGCATCGGCTTGTCGAGCATCCTCGGCGGCTGGGGCTACTGGTACACCGAGCGCGAGATCAGCGTCGAAACGGTGCCCGCCGTCGCCGACCTGTCGCTCTACTACATCCGCTCGAACTTCCAGAAGCGCTTCGAGCGCGCGCAGTCGCCGGCGCTCGTGAAGCTGCCCTCGCGCGCGGACATGACGTACAAGGATGCGGTCAAGTTCCACGCGATCGCGAACGGCTACCTGGCCGAAGAGGTGAGCTACGACGCGCAGAAGGTGCCCGATCACGTCGTGATCCAGCTGCACGTGCTGCCGAACTCGCTGGTGTTCCTGGGCCACACCGAGTTCGCGGGGCGCACGAGCCTGACGCTGCGCACGACGGAGCAGCCCGAGGTGCGCATGAGCAAGAACACCTCGCTGCAGGGCTTCCAGATCGCGCTCACGAAGACCGCCGTGAAGCTGGAGGGCAAGCCGCCGAAAGGCGGCGGGCACATCACGGATCTCGACGCGATTCAGATCGCGGAGGACGCGATCCTGCGCGTGGGCACCGACTCGCCCGATCTCGAGGTGCGCTCGCGCCAGAGCTTCGACGCGGTGCAGGGCCAGTACGTGTACGTGTTCGACATCGTCGCGCCGGGCACCGCCGCGCCTTCGGATCAGCAGATCCGCGCGCGCCTCGATGCGCTGCCGTTCACCCCGAACGCGAGCTGCGACGACCGCTACGCCGCCGTGCTGCGCGAGAAGCTCGGCGACGCCGAGCTCGCCGACGCGTTCCGCCCGTCGGGCGAGCTCACCGACCTGTACCGGCGCGAGGCGATGCTGCGGCTCGGGCGCTACCACGAGGGCACGGTGCAGACCGATACGGGCGACACGCTCCGCACGGGCAGCTCGCTCGAGCTCGCGCTCGCGCTGCAGTCCGCGCCGCGAGTCCGGGGCTACCTCGCGCTGCTCGGCGCGCTCGCGCGCACCGAGCCTGCGCCGGGCGACGCCATGCGCACGCTGATCGCGCCCGGCAAGACGCCCGCCGAGTTCGCGCCGATCTACGACGCCGCCGAAGGCGCGCGCAGCGACTGCCACCGCTAGCGCCTGCGCGACCACCCACGGAGACGACGGCGCCTCACCCCGAGGAGAGGCGATGGGCGACGGCGAGCCGGGCTCGGAGCGGCCGCGCGAGCGGCTCGAGCGCGAGGGCCCCGAAGCGCTCGCGCTCGGCGAGCTGCTCGCGCTGGTGCTGCAGACGGGCGGACCCGAGCGCGGGGCCGAGCGCCTCGGCCAGGCGCTCCTCGAACGCTTCCCTTCGCTCGACGCGCTGGCGCGCGCGGGCAACGCCGAGCTGCGCGAGATCGCCGGCCTGGGCCCGGCGAAGATCGCGGCCTTGCGCGCGGCGTTCGAGCTCGGTGCACGGCTGCTGCGCACGCGCCTCGAGCCGGGCCAGAAGCTCCACTCGCCCGAGCAGGTCGCGGCGCACTTCGGCGCGCGCATGCGCCGCTACCGCCAGGAGGTGTTCCTCGTGCTCTTGCTCGACAGCCGCCACCGGCTGATCGCCGAGGTCGAGGTCAGCCGCGGCAGCCTGAACCAGAGCCTGGTGCACCCGCGCGAGGTGTTCGCGCCCGCGCTGCGCGAGTCGGCCGCGGCGATCCTGCTCGTGCACAACCACCCCAGCGGCGATTCGCAGCCCAGCCGTGAAGACCAAGAAGTCACCGAACGGCTCGCGCGCGCAGGCGACATCCTGGGCATACGCGTCGTCGACCACATCGTGATCGGCGGCTTCGAGTTCACGAGCTTCGCCCGAAGCGGCCGCCTGCCGGTCTCAAGCGGCTAGCCGGGCCCGCCGATCGATGCGCGAAGGAGCCTTCGATGAGCGGGAAGCGCACGGGGACGCGCAACGATCGCCGCCAGTCCGAGCGGGAGAACATCAAGTTCCCGGTCGACTACTCCGCGGTCGACGCGTTCTTCAGCGAGTTCACGACGAACATCAACGAAGGCGGCATGTTCATCGAGACCGAGACGCCGCCGCCGCTCGACACCGTCGTCCAGCTGCAGGTGCGCTTGCCCGACCTCGCGAAGCCGATCAAGCTGGGCGGCCGCGTGGCGTGGGTGAGCGACGGCAAGGCCGGCTCGCCGCCCGGCATGGGCATCGAGTTCCAGGGCCTGACGGCCGAGCTCCGCGCGACGATCAACGACCTCGTCCGCCGCCTCCGCCAGCGCCCCACTCCGTCCTGAGCTGAGCTACGAGGCAGGACTACAGCGAGCGCGAAGCGCGAGCGCGCAGCGAGGCGCAGGCGAGCGGAGGGCGCAGGCCGCGGCCGCCCGCGGCCGTGCAGCGCCTCAGAACGGGATTTCGTCGTCGGCGGCGCCGCCGGGCCCTGAGGGTGGCGACTGCGAGAAGGACTCGTCGCCGCCGCGGCTCTGGTCGTCGCTGCCGCCGCCCACCGGACTGCCACCTTCGCCGCGCCGGCCGAGCATCTGCATCGAGAGCGCGACGACCTCGGTCGTCTGCCGCTTGTTGCCTTCCTTGTCTTCCCAGTCGCGCGTCTGGATGCGGCCCTCGATGTAGACCTGGCTGCCCTTGCGCAGGTACTCGCCGCAGATCTCCGCGAGCCGCGCCCACGCGACGATGCGGTGCCATTCGGTGCGGTCCTTCCAGTTGCCGTCGCGGTCCTTGAACCGCTCGTTCGTCGCAACCGAGAAGCTCGCCACCGGCTGACCGCCCTGCGTGTACCGCAGCTCCGGATCGCGGCCGACGTTTCCGACGAGGATCACCTTGTTCACGCTGGCCATGTCTCACTCCTCTCCACCGTGTTTGGGGTGATGGCACAGGCTAGCAGGGACGCACGCGCATTGCGCGCGCAAACTTGCCTTTCTCGTCGGCGTTTCCGATCGTAGGCGCCGCGATGGGGGGACGTCGCAGCGCGCGAGCGAAGGGCGCCGAGTCGCGCCTGCCCGGGCGGCTCGAAGCCGAGGCCGTCGCGGTCACCTTCGGTGCGCTCGCGCTGCTCGCCGAGGCCGCGCTCGTCTCGTACGACCCCGCGGATCCGCTCGTCGCACACGGAGCGCACGTGCAGAACTGGTGCGGGCCCGCCGGCGCGTTCCTCGCGGGCGTGCTCGCGGGCACGCTCGGCTTCGCGGCGCACCTGCTGCCGCTCGCGGGCGCGGTCGTCGCGTGGCGCTACCTGCGCGGGCTGCCGCTGCGGCCGCACTGGATCCCGCTGGGCGGCTGGGCGCTCGCGCTGGGCGCGCTGGCCGGCGGCTTCGAGCTGGTGCACCGCGCGCTGCCGGACCACGTGAGCGCGCACGCCGGCGGCGCGCTCGGGCGAATCGTCGCCGCGCCGCTGGTCGGCGCGTTCTACTGGACGGGCGCGGTGCTCGTGCTCGGGATCGCGCTCGCGCTCGGCGTGCTCGCGGGCACGGGGCTGTCGCTGCGCGACGCGACGTCGAGCACGCGGCGGCTCTTGCGCACCGCGGCGCGCGAAGTCGGCCAGAGCGCGCGCGTGGGCTGGGCGCGCCTGCGCCGCGAGCTCGCGGAGCGCGCGGCCGCGCGCGAGGAAGAGGCCGCCGCCGCGCTCGTCGACGAAGCCGAGGCCGAAGGCGAGCGCGACGAAGCGCCGGCGCCGCCGCGCACCCCGCGCGTCACGCCCGCGCGGCGCGCGAAATCGACGGAGCCCGAAGTCGTCGAGCACAAAGTCCAGACGCCGACGCCGCTGCGGCAAGAGTCACTCCCGTTCGCGAACGCGCGCGGCGAAGGCCCGTACAAGCTGCCCGACCTCGACCTGCTCGCGCGCGGCCCCGAGTCGAGCCCCAACCTGGACCGCGACGCGCTGATCCGCAACTCGCAGATCCTCGAGAAGAAGCTCGCCGACTTCTCCGTGCTGGGCCGCGTGGTGAAGGTGCACCCGGGCCCGGTCATCACCATGTACGAGTTCGAGCCCGCGCCGGGCGTGAAGGTCTCGCGCATCGTGAACCTGTCCGACGACCTCGCGCTGGCGCTGCGCGCGATCTCGGTGCGCATCGTCGCGCCGATTCCCGGCAAGAACGTCGTGGGCATCGAGGTGCCGAACGTCGAGCGCGACGTCGTGGTGCTGCGCGACGTGGTGGCGCACGCGAGCTTCCAGGAGACGGACGCGCGCATTCCGATCGCGCTGGGCAAGGACATCTTCGGCAACCCGGTCACGACGGATCTCGCGGCGATGCCGCATCTGCTCGTGGCCGGCGCGACGGGCACCGGCAAGTCGGTCTTTCTCAACGCACTTCTGTGTAGCATCCTCATGCGCGCGACCCCGGACGACGTGAAGCTCCTGCTGGTCGACCCGAAGATGCTCGAGTTCTCGCTCTACCAGGGCATTCCGCATCTCATCGCGGAAGTCGTCACGAACCCGAAGCGCGCGGCCGCGGCGCTGCTCGGCGTCGTCGGGAAGATGGAAGAGCGGTACCGGCTGATGGCGCAGAAGGGCGTGCGCAACATCGAGCAGTACAACAAGGCCATCGCGCGCGACCTCGCGGCGAGCCGCCCGAAGCCCGACGACGAGATCGTGCCGAAGAAGCTGCCCTACATCGTCGTCGTGATCGACGAGCTGGCCGACTTGATGATCGTCGCGGCGCGCGACGTCGAGGAGTCGCTCATGCGGCTCGCGCAGATGGCGCGCGCGGCGGGCATCCACCTGGTGCTCGCGACGCAGCGGCCCAGCGTCGACGTGCTGACGGGCATCATCAAGGCGAACTTCCCCTCGCGCATCTCGTTCCAGGTCAGCTCGCGCACGGACTCGCGCACCGTGCTCGACGCGAACGGCGCCGAGCGCCTGCTCGGCCAGGGCGACCTGTTGCACGTGCCGCCGGGCAGCTCGAAGCTCGAGCGCATCCACGGCCCGTACATCTCCGAGAAGGAGGTGCAGGCCGTCACGGAGTGGGTGCGCCAGCAGGGCTCGCCGGAGTTCGATCCCGCGCTCATCCGCCTGAACGAAGAGAGCGAGAAGACCGAGGAGCGCGGCGAGGAGCTCGACGAGCTGTTCGACCAGGCCGTCGACATCGTGTCCCGACACAGAATTGCGTCGATCTCGTTCGTCCAGCGCAAGCTGAAGATCGGCTACAATCGCTCCGCGCGGATCCTCGAGCAGATGGAGAACGAACGCATCGTCGGTCCGCAGGAGGGAACGAAGCCGCGTGAGATCTTCGTCCGCCCGCCCGAGGACTAGCCGCTTCGCCCTCTCTGCGGCGCTCGCGCTCGCCGTGCTCGGCGCCGGCGCCGACGATCCGCAGAAGACGCTCGACGCCGTGCAGAAGCGCTACGACGCGATCCAGGACATCCGCGCCGACTTCGAGCAGACGAGCTTCTCCGCCGCGCTCGGCAAGGAGACGAAGTCGGCCGGCAGCGTCGTCGTGAAGCGGCCGGGCAAGATGCGCTGGGAGTACGCGAAGCCCGACGGCCGCGTGATCGTGCTCGACGGCTCGACCATCCGCATCTGGAACCCGGACGAGAAGCAGCTGCAGATCGCGCCGCTCTCGCCCGAGAACGTCTCGCCGACCGCGCTCGGCTTCCTCATGGGCCAGGCGTCTCTCAAGGACTCGTTCGACGCGAAGTCCGCGAGCGAGCCCGGCCGCCCCGAGCGCGGCATCGTGCTCACGCCGAAGCAGGACGCCAGCTTCGAGACGCTCACTTTGTGGCTCGACCCGAAGACGCTTCAGCTTCGCGAGTCCGTCGTGGTCGACCTGTTCGGCAACAAGACGCGCGTGCGCCTGGAGAAGGTTGCCGAGAATCGCGGCGTCGACGGCGCGCTCTTCGAGCTCACGGCTCCGCCCGGCGCGGAGACCGTCGACCTGCGCCGCTAGCCGCGTCCACCTCCGCCGCGAACCGCACCGCGCGCATGCGCCATCGAACCAATGAGGGCCCGCGCCGCCGGAGTCTTGACGGTTGCCGCGTCGGCGATTCGTCGTCCGGCCCGGACCCCCGAAGAAGCACGGAAGCGCCCGGAAATCAATGACTTTTCCGGTGCGACTGCCGGCGGGCGGTCATTGCAATGGGGCGGCATTTTGATATAGTCGATAGAGTTGCTAACTGGGCGTTTTTCCACGTGAATTCTGGTAGGTCCCGAGCCGCCGCCCCGGCTCTTGCCGCTGCTTCGGGCAGGTCTGCGCTGACGAGCGCCGGCCGAGCGCTCCCTGGGGCCGCCTGGAAGCCGCCGAAGCTCTTGCAAAGCCAAGCGTTTTCGGGCCAGCGGCGCAGCCGGCTCGACCGATCGCCGAGCGCGCCCGGCGGCCTCGAGCCGCGCGGGCTTTGGTATGTCGATTGCACAACTCGCGCTCGAGTGACGTCTGGCCCTGTGCTGAAGACGAGGGATGGAAATGAGTGATTCGGGTTCCGGTTCCGGGCGAAGGGGGTTCGTCCGGGACGTGATGAAGCGAATCTCCGCCTCGCGCGGAGGGGACGACGACGAACGGGAGACCCGCGTGCCCGAAGAGATCGACGAGCTCGAGCGATTGCGCGACGCCCTGCGTTTCCTCGGTCCGGAGAACGCCGACCTGGCGCGCCGGGTCGAGCGCGTGCTGATGGAGTACGAGCTACTTCGCCAACGCCACGACCGGCAGCGCCAGCAGATCTACGATGGCGAGCGCCAGAACGAGAAGCTCGTCAACGCGCTGCAGGACGCGAAGCAGCAGATCGACCTGTTGAAGAAAGAGGTCGACAAGCTGTGCTCGCCGCCGAACACGTACGGGATCTTCGAGCGGTCCAACAAGGACGGCACGTGCGAGATCAACGTCGACGGCAAGATGATGCGCGTCAACTCGCATCCCTCGATCCGCGTCGAAGAGCTGATGGAAGGTCAGCTCGTCGTGCTGAACGAGGCGTTCAACATCGTCGACGCGACGACGTTCGACCCGCGCGGCGAGGTCATGACCGTCTCGGAGGTGCTCGACGACGGGCGCGTCATCGTGCTCGGTCACGCGGACGAAGAGCGCGTCATCAGCCTGTCGCAGCCGATGCGGCGCGAGAAGCTGAAGGCCGGCGATAACCTGCTCGTGAACCCGCGCACGGGGTTCGGCGTCGAGCGGCTGCCGAAGTCCACCGTCGACCAGGTCGTGCTCGAGGAAGTCCCCGACGTCACGTACGAGGACATCGGCGGGCTCGGCGACCAGATCGAAGTGCTGCGCGACGCGATCGAGCTGCCGTACCTGCACGCCGACCAGTTCAAGCGGTACAACCTGTCGCCGCCGAAGGGCATCCTGCTCTACGGCCCGCCGGGCTGCGGCAAGACCATGATCGGCAAGGCCGTGGCGAACTCGCTCGCGCTCCGCATCCAGGAGATGCGCGGCGGCGAAGCGAAGAGCTACTTCCTGAACGTGAAGGGCCCGGAGCTCCTCAACAAGTACGTCGGCGAGACCGAGCACAAGATCCGCGAGGTCTTCAAGAACGCGCGCGAGAAGGCGGAGGAGGACGTCCCGGTCGTCATCTTCTTCGACGAGATGGACTCGCTCTTCCGCATGCGCGGCTCGGGCATCTCGTCCGACATGGAGGCGACCGTCGTCGCGCAGTTCCTGTCGGAGATCGACGGCGTCGAGTCACTCCGCAACGTGATCGTGATCGGCGCGTCGAACCGCCAGGATCTGATCGATCCCGCGGTGCTGCGGCCCGGCCGCCTCGACCTGAAGGTCAAGGTGCACCGGCCCGAGAAGCAGGGCGCGCGCGACATCTTCGCGAAGTACCTGACGACCGACCTCCCGTTCAGCGAGGATGCGCTGCGGAAGTACGGTCCCGACATCGCGAAGGTCGTGCGGGGCATCGTCGACGAGACGGTCGACCAGATGTACGCCGAGACCGAGGAGAACAAGTTCCTCGAGGTCACGTACGCGAAGGGCGAGCGCGAGATCTTCTACTTCAAGGACTTCTCGTCGGGCGCCATGCTGCGCAACATCGTCGACCGCGCGAAGAAGAAGGCCGTGAAGCGCGCGATCACCAACGGCGATCAGGGCGTGCGCCTGTCGGACATGCTCGAGTCCGTTCGCGAGGAGTTCAAGGAGAACGAGGATCTCCCGAACACCACGAACCCGGACGACTGGGCGCGGATCTCCGGCCGCAAGGGCGAGCGCATCATCAACGTGCGCACGCTCATCACCGGCATGAGCCGCGCGGAGCAGTCCATCGAAACCGTCGGCGGCTCGGGGCAGTACCTCTGACATGCCTCTTCCCAGCGTACTGGGCAGCGAGATCGAGTACGGGATCACCGTCCAGGGCGATCCCGACTTCGACCCGATCTCGAGCTGCGTGCTGCTGGTAAACGCCTACCAGGACAACGAGGAAGCCCAGATCCTCTGGGACTACGAGCAGGAGAATCCGCTCGCCGACGCGCGCGGCTTCCACGTCGAGGGCGAGAAGTACACGCCCAACCAGCAGGAGAACATCGCGCGCAACAAGACGCTCCGGAACGGCGCGCGGTTCTACGTGGACCACGCCCACCCGGAGTACTCGACGCCCGAAGTCACGAACGTGCGCGACCTGATCGCGTACGAGCGCGCGGGTGAGCGCACGCTGGAAGCCGCGCGGCGCGCGGCGTCGGCGCTCCTGCCCGCCGGCCAGACGCTGCTGATCCACAAGAACAACAGCGACCGCAAGGGGAACTCGTACGGCAACCACGAGAACTACCTGATCGAGCGCCGCACGCCGTTCCGCGAGATCGTCGAGCACATGACGCCGTTCCTCATCACGCGCAACGTGTTCTGCGGCGCGGGGAAGGTCGGCAGCGAGAACCGCTCGCAGCAGTGCGACTACCAGATCAGCCAGCGCGCGGACTTCTTCGAGACCGAGGTCGCGCTCGACACGATGGTCAAGCGCCCCATCATCAACACGCGCGACGAGCCGCACGCGGACCGCGAGAAGTATCGCCGCTTCCACGTGATCATCGGCGATTCGAACCTGTGCGAGATGTCGACGTATCTCCGCGTGGGAGTCACCTCGATCGTGCTCGCGCTGGTCGAGGACGGCGCGCTCACGCGTTCGCTCGCGGTGAACGATCCGGTGAAGGTCGTGAAGGAGATCTCGCACGACCTCGCCTGCAAGCGCCAGTACCCGCTCGAGCGCGGCGGGCGCATGACGGCCGTGGAGCTCCAGAAGGAGCTCCTCGATTGTGCGCTGCGCTACTTCTCCTCGCGCAGCCTGGATCCGATCACGAAGGACGTGCTGGTGCGCTGGGAGCGCGTGCTCGCGGCCCTCGCCGACGATCCAATGCAGCTGCACCGCGAGCTCGACTGGGTCGCGAAGCACAAGCTGATCAAGAGCTACATCGCGCGGCACAAGGTGGACTGGCACCACCCGCAGGTGCACATGCTCGACCTGCAGTACCACGACATCCGCCCCGACA
>Ga0335076_10003618_pt1 | contig 15555 bp, 12 predicted proteins | sample Lox_Sample_25_FD_206717 | JGI IMG/M metagenome (GOLD analysis project Ga0335076, IMG submission 206717) | Soil microbial communities from Loxahatchee National Wildlife Refuge, Florida, United States - Lox_Sample_2.5 | ecosystem: Environmental > Terrestrial > Soil > Wetlands | place: USA...
CGCATCAGCTCCATCTCGAGCGTCGCGTTCAAGACGATGTGCGGCGCGAGCCGGCGCTTCGACTTGTCGGGCGTCTGGCCCTCGGCGAGGTTGATGAGCTGCGCCCCCTTGGTGCGCGCGTCCTCGAGCGCGGCGGTCAGCCGGTCATACGACCGCTGGTCGATGATCGAGGTGAAGTCGGGGCCGTTGATGTCCGGGTAGCGCCTGGCGAACAGCGCCCGGCAATGGCGGACGAATTCATCCTCGGACCCGCGCGGCAGGAAGGCGTGGTCGACCGCGACACAGGTTTGCCCGGCGTTGAAGGTCTTGGCCCAGAGAATGCGCTCGGCGGCGGTCGCGATCGGGTAGTCCGGCGCGACGACGGCGGGCGACTTGCCGCCGAGTTCGAGCGTCACCGGGGTCAGGTTGCGGGCGGCGTTGGCCATCACCGCCCGTCCGGTCGTCCCCGACCCGGTGAAGAAGAGATGGTCGAACGGCAGCAAAGAGAACGCCGGCCCCCGGCCGCCGCCGTCGGCGAAGAAAGCGAGCTTGTCCTCGGGCAGGTAGTTCGGCGAAATCCGGGCGAGCAGCTCGACCAGGGCCTGCGAATTCTCCGACATCTTGACCATCGCCCGGTTCCCCGCGGCAAGCGCGCCGGTGAGCGGCCCGAAGCTCAGGAAGATCGGATAGTTCCACGGCACGATCACGCCGACCACGCCGACCGGCTGCGGGATCAGGCGATTGCTCGCGCCCGGATAGAGGAGGTGATCGACGCTGCGGCGGCGCGGCCGCATCCAGCGCCCGAGGCGCTTTTGCGCATCGCGGAGCCCATCGAGGGAAGCGAAGATCTCGCCGAATATGGTCTCGAATTCGCTGCGGCCGCCATAGTCGGCGTCGATCGCCTTGACGATGGCGCTCTGGTTTTCCTTGATCAGGCGGGAGAGCGCCTTGAGGTCGCCGACCCGCTCGGCGCGGCTCGGCTCCGGCGCCTTGAGGAAGGCGGCGCGCTGCGCGTCGAAGCAGGCCTGAAATTCGGCAGGGATGGCCACATCGGGGATGGATATGCCGGGCGCGTTCATGGGTCACCCTTTGTTGTTGTCGGCCGCTTGGCGCCGGCGCCGGCCAGATCGAAGCGGGCGGGCGGCGCCCGGTCAATCTGACCGCGCTGAGGATTCTACGACATCCGGCGTGATCTGGCTCGCGTCTTGGCGGATCGGTCTGGCTTGGGGGCGAACGGAAAGACGTGAATTGTCTTGACGAAAATCAGAATCCGTGCTTAGATGTTGATTGGTCGTCGGATTGATCCCCGCCTTCCTGGACGCCGCTCCGAAGGCGGGAGGCAAGAGGAGAAAAAAGGATTTGAATCGCCCGTAACCCGTTGAAAAGTCTCGATTCCGAAAAGTAAAAGAAAGCAAAAACAGGCGATTTCATTTTCGTCCGCTTTTGTCCGCTTTTGGCTATTTTCGCCTCGGCGGCGCTCGCGCGGGGCTTCCGTCGGCCGCCGGGCGCGCCCGGCAGCCGGTCCGATCCGGGTCGCCGACGGTTACGGCCTGTCCCATGACCCGCTTTTGGCCGAGCGGTTGAGCGCGTCGATGACCCGCATGTTCAGGATCGCGTCCTCGATCGGGTATTCGAGCGCGGTTCCGTTCAGGATCGCGCGCGAGAAGGCGTCGCCCTGCAACGTGTACTGGTCGCAGACGGGGAAGCGCTCGATCCGGCGGCCGCCGCCGAACAAGTCGGCGCCGCTGTCGATGGCGATCTCGGTCGGGCGATCGGGCGGCGCGTTGAACGGGACCATGATCTCGATCCGCCCCGCGTCGCCCACGATCGTGACCCGCTGATGAGCCGACTTCTGGGTGCCGATGGTGAAGGTCGAATGGCGCCCGCCGGGGAATTCGAGAATCGCGCCAACCGATCGGTCGGTGCGGAAGTTCGGGTCGCGGTCGATCGTCGCCGCCACGCGGGTCGGCTCGGCGCCGAAAATGTAGCGGGCGGACAAGATCGCGTAGCAGCCGATGTCGTAGAGCCCGCCGCCGCCCGGCGGGATGTTGCGCACATTGTCGGGGTCGAGCAGCCGATAGGAGAAAAAGGTCTGAATCGCGAGCGGTTGCCCTATGACGCCGGTTCCGGCGAGCTCCTTGGCGCGCCGCCACTGCGGATGGTGGCGGATCATGAAGGCTTCCGCGACCAGCTTGCCGGACCGGTCACGCGCCTCGATCAGCGAGCGCGCCTCCTCGGCGTCAAGCGCGATCGGCTTCTCGCACAGCACGTGCTTGCCGGCCGCGAGCGCCTTCAGCGTCCACGGCACATGCAGCTCATTGGGGAGCGGATTGTAGACGGCCTCGATCTCGCCGTCGGCCAGCAAGTCCTCGTAGGAGCCGAACGCCCGATCGATGCCGAGTTTGCCCGCCGCCGCCTTCGCCTTGCCGAGGTCGCGCGAGGCGATCGCTGCGATATGCGAGGCCTCGCCCTTCTGCATCGCCGGAATGACTTTTTCGACGGCGATCTTGGCGACGCCCAGCACCCCCCACTTCACCTTGCGCACCGTATCCCTCCCCTTGCCGATCCGACTTGCCGACGGCCGGCCTCAGGAGGCCTTCGCTTTCGCCGCCGGAACGCGCCCCTCGCCTGTCCGCGTCAGCATCCAGCCGGGATATTCGGGCTTGAGCGCGCTGACCGCGTCGAGAGCGTCGATCTCCGCGGGCGCAAGCGTCAGCTCGGCCGCGGCGAGGTTGTCGTCGAGTTGCTCGATCGTCTTCGCGCCGATGATGACGCTCATGACGCCTTTGCGCTGCAGGAGCCAAGCGAGCGCGATCCGCGCCACCGAGACGTCATGCGCCTTCCCGACCTTCTCCATCGCGTCTATGACGTCATAGGCGCGCTCCTTGTCGACCGGCGGGAAGTCGAAGGTCGTGCGGCGCGCGTCGTTGGCGCCGCGCCTGTCACGGGTGAACTTGCCCGAGAGAAACCCGCCGGCGAGCGGACTCCAAACCATGACGCCGAGACCCTGGTCCTCGACCAGCGGCACGATCTCGCGTTCGAGATCGCGCCCCGCGATCGAGTAATAGGCCTGAACCGTCTCGAACCGCGCGTAGCCGCGCTTGTCCGAGATGCCGAGCGCCTTCATGATCTGCCAGGCGGCGAAGTTGGAGCAGCCGATCGTCCGCACAAAGCCGCGCGACACGCAATCGTCGAGCGCCCGCAGCGTCTCTTCGAGCGGCGTGACCGGATCGAAGCTGTGCACCTGGTAGAGGTCGATGTGGTCGAGCCCCAGCCGCTTCAGGCTGAGGCCGACCTGATCCATGATGTGGCCGCGCGACAGGCCGACCGCGTTCGGCCCCGGTCCCATCCGGGCGCGCACTTTGGTGGCGATGATGACGTCCTCGCGCTTGACGCCGAGGTCGCGCAACGCCTGGCCAAGCTGAACCTCGGATTCGCCCTCCGAATAGACATTGGCGGTGTCGATGAAATTGACCCCGGCCTCGATCGCGCGGCCGACCAGCGCAGTCGAGCCCTTCTGGTCGACCGTGCCGATGGCGCGCCAGAAGCTCGCGCCGCCGTGAAAGGTCATGGCGCCGAGACAGATTTCCGAAACGAATTGGCCCGTGCGGCCAAGCGGACGGTAACGCATGGGAGTCCTTCAGATTTTGCGAGAGAGCCGCGTGAGACGGCCGCGGAACGGGAGGCGCTTAGCTTACGCCCTGTTCGCGATAGGGCGCAAGCCGCCTCTCCGCGCCTCGGCCGGAGTCGCGCCGATTTGAACGGCCGCTCAGGCCGCCTGATCGACTGGCGGCGCCAGGGCGCCGGTCATCATCGCCACCGCGTCGGACATGGTGATCTTCTTCGGGTCGACGACGGTGAGCCGGCGTCCGAGCCGATGGATGTGAATCCGGTCGGCGACTTCGAACACATGCGGCATGTTGTGGGAGATGAGGATGATCGGCAGCCCGCGCTTCTTCACATCGAGGATGAGCTCGAGCACGCGGCGCGATTCCTTGACGCCGAGCGCCGCCGTCGGCTCGTCCATGATGACGACCCGCTTGGCGAACGCCGCGGCGCGGGCGACCGCGACCCCCTGGCGTTGGCCGCCCGACAGCGTCTCGACCGGCTGATTGATATTTTGGATCGTCATCAAGCCGAGCTCGTTGAGCTTCTCGCGCGCGAATTTCTGCATGGCCGCGCGGTTGAGGGTGCGAAAATACTGCCCGAATGGACCCCCGAGCCGGATTTCCCTGCCGAGGAACATGTTGTCGGCGATCGAAAGCGCCGGCGACAGCGCGAGGTTCTGGTAGACGGTTTCGATGCCCGCCTCTCGCGCGTCGATCGGGGACTGGAATTTCACGATCTCTCCGCCGAGCCGGATTTCGCCGGAGTCCGGAATCACCGCGCCGCAGATCGCCTTGATGAGCGAGGATTTGCCCGCTCCATTGTCGCCGATCACGGCAAGGATCTCGTTCGGATAGAGATCGAAGTCGGCATGATCGAGCGCAGTGACGCGGCCATAGCGTTTGACAAGTTGCCGCGCGACGAGGATGGGTTCGGCGCTCATTTCGAGACCCTCCGGATCCATTGGTCGAGTGCCACGGCGACGATGATCAGAACGCCGATCGCAAACTCCTGCCACAGCACATCGAGGCCAGCCAGCGACACGGCGGAGCGGAACACGCCGACGATCAAGGCCCCGATCAGGGTTCCCACGATCGACCCGCGACCGCCGAACAGGCTGGTGCCGCCGATCACCACCGCGGTGATGCTGTCGAGGTTGCCGTTGGCGCCGGCGGTCGGACTGATCGCGCCGATGCGGCCTATGAGCGCCCACCCGGCGATCGCCGCGATAAGCCCGGCCAGAGTGTAAACGCTAAGGAGGATCCGGTCCGTATTGATACCGGCCAATCGAGCCGCTTCCGGGTCGTCTCCGGTGGCGTAGATGTGACGGCCGTAGGCCGTGCGGTTCAACACGTACCAAAAAATCACCGCCAACACGATCAGGAGAAAACTCGCCAGGATGATTCTTGCGCTTCCGACGTTAAACGGGGTGCCCATCAGCTGCAGGAACGGCGCTTTCTCTTCGATGTCTTGAGTGCGGATCGTCTCGCTTTGCGAATAGAAGGTATTTAGCGCCCCGATGATGCTCAGCGTGCCCAGCGTGACGATGAACGGCGGCATCTGCATGCGCGTCACGAGCGCGCCATTGAGCCAGCCGCACAAGAGCCCGCAGATGAGGCCGAGCGGGAATGCGATCAGAACCGGGACGCCGTCGACTACCGCCAGCCGTCCCATCACCACCGAGGAAATGACCATGATCACGCCGACCGAAAGATCGATGCCGGCGGTCAGGATCACGAGCGTCTGCGCGATTCCCAGGATGCCGATGATGGTGACCTGGGTAAGGACGGTGGACAGATTGCTGCCGGTGACGAAATGCGAATAGTTGACCGTGCAGCCAAGCAGAAGGCCGAGCAGCAGCACGACGAACGGTACTGTCGTCGGATAGAGATGGAGGAAGCGCTGGATCCGCCTCGAAAGGGGAAGGTGTTCTTCCTCGAACGAGGCCTGTGCGGTCGACGCCGCGGCCAAAACCTTCTCGAACTCTTGCGGAGTCGGCCGTGACGCTTCGCTCATGGCATTCCCTTCCCCGTTCGCCTCCCGGTCGGCGACTTCTTGCAACGTCGGCGCTCGCGGATGAACCAGCGAGCGCCGAGTCCCTGTCCTTTAGTCGATTAAGGACTGAAGTTGCGGTGAAATCAACCCCAGCAGAGCTTCATGCCTTCCTCGACGCTTATCGACGGAACGCCAGGGACCGGATGGTCGGTCACCAGCTTTTCGCCAGTGTCCATGCTGGTCGGCTTCTTGCCGGACTTGAGGTATTCGGCAATCGCTTCGACGCCGTCGGCCGCCATCAGCAATGGATACTGCTGCGAGGTGGCGCCGATAACCCCGTCCTTTACGCTCTTGACTCCATTGCAGCCGCCGTCGACTGCGACGACAACCACGCCCTTCTCTTTGCCGGCAGCCTTGAGCGCCGCATAGCCGCCATCCGCCGCCGGCTCGTTGATGGCGTAGATAAGGTCGATCTTGTCGGCCTTCTGCAGGATCTTCTCCATCGCCGTGCGGCCGCCTTCATCCGAACCCGTCGTAACGTCGGAGCCGACGATCTGCGCGCTGTCGCTCATGGCATAGTGCTTGGGATCCTTCACCGGAATGCCGAAGCCGGTGAGGAAGCCGTTGTGGCGCAGATAGTCGACCGTCGGCTGATTGGGCGAGAGATCGAGCGTGGCGATCTTGGCGCTTGCAGCCCTGTCCCCGAGCGTCGCCTTCGCCCACTGACCGATGAGCAGGCCCGCCTTGAAGTTGTCGGTGGCGAAATTGGCGTCGGCGGCGTCGATGGGATCCAGCGGCGTGTCGAGCGTGATGACGAGGATGCCGGCCTTGCGGGCCTTTTCGATGGTCGGGACGATCGCGGTCGAGTCGCTTGGCACGATCAAGATGCCTTTGGCCCCGGCGGCGATCAGCTGCTCAATGGCCGCAACCTGTCCGTCATTGTCGCCGTCGAACTTGCCGGCGAGCGCCTGCGGCGTGAACCCGAGTTCTTTGGCCTTCGCCTCAAAGCCTTTCTTCATCGTAACGAAGAAGGGGTTGGTGTTGGTCTTGGTAATGAGGCCGACGATCGGCCCATCGGCGTACGCCGGTGCGCCCATCAACGCGATGGAAAGAGCGGCGACGGAAGTGAAAATTCCAGATATCTTGGACACAGGTTTCCTCCCAGAAAATTAGCTGCGGCGACGTTTATCGCGGCCGACACGCCAAGAGCGCTTCGCTCTCGCATGCCACAGCCCCATTCGCGCCGCCGTATTTCCTTTAGGGCAAACTTTTGCCCGAGAGTCAAGGATAATTCTATCCGATGGAATAATTCTTGACAGGTCCCCTCGTTCAGCACAATCATGTTCGGGCTAATAACAAGGTAGAGGCGGAGGATGAAGGAGGCGCATGGCGGCCCACGCGCTCACGCCAGTGGTGGAGCCGCTGACCTCGAGCTCGATGCGCCGCGGGCGGCGTTCGCGGCCAAGAACGCCGGCGGCGCGAACCAGGCGGGAGTGCGACTCTACAACGAGCGGCTGCTGCTGTCGCTGGTGCGCCGTTTCGGTCCGTTATCCAAGATCGAAGTTGCGAGACTAACCGGACTTTCGGTGCAATCGACTTCCGCGATCATGAACCGGCTGCAAGCGGATGGGCTGCTAAAACGGGAGGCGCCGCTGCGCGGCCGCGTTGGGCAGCCGACGATTCCGATGTCGCTCGATCCCGATGGCGCATATTCGTTCGGGCTCAAGATTGGCCGGCGGAGTTGCGATCTGGTGCTGATCGACTTCCGCGGCGCCGTTCGTCGGCGCGCCCACCGCGCCTACCCTTTTCCGACGCCGGCCATGATCCTCGATTTCGTGCGGAGCTCGCTGCTGTCGCTCTCCGGTTCGCTGAGCGAGCCGCAGAAGCGGAGGATCGCCGGCCTTGGCGTCGCAGCGCCGTTCCAGTTGTGGCAGTGGGAAAGCGAGATCGGTGCGCCGCCGGGCGCGCTCGCGCCCTGGCGAGACTTCGATGTCGAGCGCAGCGTCGCCGCGCTGTCCCCGTATGCGGTTACGCTCTGCAATGACGCGACCGCCGCCTGCGCCGCGGAGTTTTTCTTCGGCGGGGGATGGCGGCACCGCGACTTCATGTATTTTTTCATCGGCGCGTTCATTGGCGGCGGCCTGGTGCTCGACGGAGCGCTGTGGCCCGGACGCACCGGAAACGCCGGCGCGCTCGGGTCAATGCCGATCACGGCCAAGGGCCAACCCTGGGGCGCGCCGCAGCTCATCGCCTCCGCCTCGATCTATCAGCTCGAACGCCGCCTCGAACGCGCCGGCATCGACGCCTCGTCGATGTGGGCGACGCCGGACGCGTGGGAGGATTTCGGGCCGCATCTCGAGGGCTGGATCGAGGACGTCGCCTCGGCGCTCGCCTACGCGTCGGTCGCTGCGATCTCCGTCGTCGATTTCGAGGCCATCTTGATCGACGGGGCGATGCCTGCGGCGGTGCGGGACCGGCTGACTGCTCGAACGGCGCAGATTTTCAGCGGACTCGATCGTCGTGGCCTCAGCGACGTCGTCATCGTTCCTGCGACGATCGGAGCCGATGCGCGCGCGATCGGAGGCGCGGCTCTGCCGCTTATCAAGAATTTCGCCCGCGATCGAGAAGTTCTGTTCAAGGATGCAATGAGCCAGGCGATCTGAGACCCAAGGCAAAAGCATATCGCGCCTGACCTTGGCTCGGGCGGCGCGGATCGGTAACCTTTTGGCCGGCGCGGCGCGGATAGACCGCCCCGAGCGACCGCCACTTCTCTCGACGACTAAAGAGAGGCGTCATGGCCACACGCATTGTCAAGGTCGAGCCATTCGATCTCGTTGTCTTTGGCGGCACGGGCGATCTAGCCTATCGCAAGCTCTATCCCGCGCTGTTTCATCGGGAGCGGAGCGACCAGTTCTCCGAGCCGACCCGGATCATCGCAGCGTCGCGACGGCGCCTCGATCGCGACGCGTTCCGGGCGTCGGTCCTGGATGCGTTGACGAAGTTCAACGTCGTCGACGCCGAGGCGGGCGCGGCGACAGAGCGCTTTCTGTCACGTCTCCACTATGTTTCGGTCGATGGTATGCACGACGAAGGGTGGGCGGATCTGAAGGCGCTGCTCGGCCCGGACCAACGCATCCGCGCCTATTATCTCGCGACTGGGCCTGACCTCTTCGGCCCGCTGGCCAAGCGGCTCGGCGCGGAAGGTCTCGCGACTCCGCGCTCGCGCATCATTGTCGAGAAGCCGATCGGCAGAGACGGCGAGAGCGCGGCGGCGATCAACGACGTGATTGGTTCGGTGTTCGTCGAGCGCAACATTTTCCGCATCGACCATTATCTCGGCAAGGAATCAGTGCAGAATCTCATGGCGCTGCGTTTCGCCAATATTTTGCTCGAGCCGTTGTGGAACAGCGCGCACATCGATCACGTGCAGATCACCGTCGCCGAGACGCTTGGCGTCGAGGGGCGCGGCGGCTATTACGAAGAAGCGGGCGCGATGCGGGACATGGTGCAGAACCATATGATGCAGCTCGTCTGTCTCGTTGCGTTGGAGCCGCCCAATTCGCTCGACGCCGACTCATGGCGAGATGAGAAATTGAAGGTGTTGAAGGCCCTGCAGCCGATCGACGACACCAATGTTTCGAGTCTCACCGTGCGCGGCCAGTATCGAGCGGGATTCGCCGACGGCGGACCTGTTCCCGGCTATTTGCAAGATATCGGCAAGGACCACAGCGATACGGAGACTTTCGTCGCGCTCAAGCTCGGGATCGCCAATTGGCGGTGGGCCGGCGTCCCCTTCTATCTCCGCACAGGAAAAAGGCTGCCGCAGCGCTTCTCCGAAATTGTTGTCGGATTCCGCCGCGTCCCGCACGTTATATTCCCGATGCAGTCGGACGGCATACCGGCCAATCGTCTGGTCGTGCGGGTGCAGCCGGACGAAGGGATCAAGCTCTGGATGATGGTCAAAGAGCCTGGCCCCGGCGACATGCGGCTGCAACACGTGCCGCTGGACATGAGTTTCGCCAGGGCGTTTGGCGTCGCCCCGGCCGACGCATATGAACGGCTGCTGATGGATGCATTGCGGGGCAACGCCGCGTTGTTCATGCGGCGCGACGAAGTCGAGGCGGCGTGGAAGTTCGTCGACCCGATTCGCAATGCCTGGGCGCAGTCGGCCGAGCCTCCGCGTCCATACGCTGCCGGGACATGGGGCCCAAATGCGTCTGTCGCGCTGATCGAGCGCGATGGGCGAACCTGGAACGAGGAGTACGAATGATTCAGACTGATTTTCATCGCTGCGACTTCGCTGACGGGGAAGCGCTGGCGCGGGGCTTGGCCGAATGGACGGCAGAACGCCTGCGCGCGGCGATCGCAGCGCGAGGGGTTGCGCTGCTGATCGTCTCCGGCGGCAAATCTCCCGCACGGTTTTTTGAGCTGCTGTCGAATGTGGAGCTCGACTGGCCCCGAGTCACGGTGACGCTGGCCGACGAGCGCCGCGTCGCAGATGACAGTCCGCGGTCGAACGCCCGATTGGTGCGGGAGGAGCTGCTGCGCAATCGTGCGGAAGCCGCAACCTTCACGCCGCTGGCGGACGTCCGCTTGCCGGCGGACCGGGAACTCGCGGCCGCGAGCGCGCGGATCGCCAATTTGCCTGTGCCAGCCGACGTTGTCGTGCTCGGAATGGGCGACGATGGACACACCGCCTCGTGGTTTCCGGGCGCCGCGGGCCTGGCCGAAGCGATCGATCCGGGGGCGCGGCAACTGGTCGCTCCGATCGTGGCGGCGGACGCCGGCGAACCGAGGCTCACCCTCACCGGGCGCATCATTCTGCGCGCAAGGGCGATCGCGCTTGAAATCGAGGGCGAAGCGAAACTGGCCACCTTCGCCAAAGCGCTCGAGCCTGGCCCTGAGGAAGCCATGCCCATCCGCGCCGTGCTCCGCCGCGCGGCCGATCGGCTCACCGTGTTCAGCGCCAAACAGACCTAACCAGGGAGGGGTCCGATCGACGCGGATCGACGTTTTCACGCCTTGACGAACGGGCAGCCGCCCTTGTCGAGGGGGCGAAAGGCGTCCTCAGGCTTGATCGTCGCGACAAGCTGGAAATAGTCCCAGTCGTATTTCGATTCAGCCGGCGTCTTGGCTTTGTAGAGATACATCGGGTGGAGTTTACGTCCGTCGACGCGGATCACACCCTTGCCGAACAGGGGATCGTCGGTCGGAATCGCCTTCATCGTATCGACCACCTTGACGCCGTCGTCGGCGCTCTTGATCTGCGCCACCGCCTTCATCAGATGTTCGGTCGCCGCGTACATGCCGGCGTGCATGTCGTTGGGCATCATCTTTTTCGGGTGAGCCGCCTGGAAGCGCTTGGCGAAGGCCCGCGTTCCGTCGTTCGCGTCCCAGTAAAAACCGGTGCAGATCTCCGCTCCGTCGACGATGTCGAGGCCGAGCGAGGGAATGTTTGTGATGTTGAGGATGAGGCCGGCAAGGCGCTGTTTGGCGCCAAGACCGAACTCGTGCGCCTGTTTGATGCAATTGTTGAGATCGCCGCCGGCGTTGGCGAGCCCCACCGTGTCGGCGCCCGAGTTCTGAGCCTGAAGCACGAACGACGAGAAGTCGGCGGTGTTGAGCGGATGCCGCACCGACCCGAGGACTTTGCCGCCGGCAGCCTCGACCGCGGTCGTGCAATTGGCCTCGAGGTCCTTGCCGAACGCATAGTCGGCGGTAATGAAGAACCAGCTCTTGCCCCCCGCCTCGGTCAGCGCTTTGCCGAGGCCCGTCCCCAAAGCGTAAGTGTCGTAGGTCCAATGGACGAAATTGCGCGAGCACTTCGGGCCGGTCATCACCGAGGACCCGGCGCCTGAGCCGATGGCGGCCTTGTTCTTCTCCTGCGCCACCGCGATCACGGCGAGCGCGACCGCCGAATTCGGCAAGTCCATGACGACATCGACATTTTGCGAGTCGAACCACTGGCGCGCGATCGCCGACCCGACGTCGGGCTTGTTCTGGTGGTCGGCCGAGACGATTTCGACTGGCACGCCCAATGTCTTGGAAAAGTCGTCCACCGCGAGCTGGGCGGCGACGACCGATCCGACGCCTTGATAGTCGGCGTAGACGCTGGACATGTCGTTGAGGATGCCGATCTTGAGCGGCTTCGCCGCCTGCGCGCGAACGACGCCCGGCGCGAACGCGAGCGCCGCGCTCCCGGCGAGGACTTGTCGTCGATTTGGCCTGTTCGCCGCGCTCATTCTGCTCTCCATTGCGTGCGTTTCCCGTGCGGACCTGTTGCCTTGGCCCTGTGTCTTGGACTGTGGCCTCGCGCCCCGACCGAGGCAAGTCGAGAAGGCGCCGCCGCGAAACCCCAGATCGCCGGCGGCCAACGCAAGGCCGATGAAAATGGACGAAAATGAAATCGCCCGAATTTGCTTTCTTTTATTTTTCCGAATCGGGGCTTTTCAAAGGGTTACAGGCGATTCAAAGGCTTTTTTCTCCGTTTGCGATGGGCTGCCCTCTTTCGGGCGGGGCGATCATTTTCCGATCACCAGATCATGTATACCACAGATTCCGTCTTTCGGAAAGACTTTTCTCAAAAAATTGCGCGCCCCCCGGTGTTGGCCCTTGGCGCCCCGGCTCTGGACTTTTGGCGCCGGGACGTTCTCTTAGGCGCCTGAGGCGAACCGGCGCGTCCCGCGCCCTGGGCCCCGCGCCCTCGCCATGCACTTGAGGACCGATCGGTGCTGACCAAGAAGGGAAAATACGGCCTCAAAGCGATGGTGCATCTCGCCGGACTGGCGCCCAACGCCGTAGCCCAAGCTGAGGACATCGCCAAAACCAATTCGATTTCGAAAAAGTTTCTCGACCATATCCTGACCGAGCTCCGCCACGCCGGCCTCATCTATTCCAAGAAGGGCAAGGGGGGCGGCTACGCGCTCGCCCGTCCCGCGCACGAAATCAAAATCGGCGCGATCGTGCGCGCGCTCGACGGCCCGCTGGCGCCGATCGCCTGCGCGTCGGTGACCGCCTATCGCCCGTGCGACGATTGCGCCGATCTCAAATCCTGCCCGGTCCGACTGGTCATGGTCGCGGCGCGCGACGCCATCGCCGGCGTGCTCGATCGCCGCACCCTCGCGGAGATGCGCGCGCTCTCGCCCGGCGGCGAACTGGCGCTGATGTACGACATTTAGGGCGGTGTGTTGAGGCGACTGCGGACCATTTGGACGCAATGATCAGCCGGCGGGCGAGCGCGGAGCGGAATCGATCGTAAACAGCTCCTGCGGCCGCGATACGCCGCGCAGCGCATAGCGTCCGACCGACAGGAGGCGACGCTTCATGTCGCCGACATCGGCGAACGCCGCCGACAGCAGGATGGGCTGATCGACCGAGCGACACATCGCGGCAATGCGGCTCGCTTCATTCACCGCCGGTCCGAGCACGGTGAAGTCGAGGCGCTCGCGGCTTCCGACGTTGCCATAGAAAACCTCGCCGACATGCAGACCGAGATACATGTCGGTAACGGGTTTCTGGTCCGCCGAGCGGCGCTTGTTCAGCTCAGCGACGCCTTGACGCGCCGCGATTGCAGCGTCCAACGCGGCGCCGCACGCATGCGCGCGATCTTCGGCCGTGAAAATCGCGAGCGTGCCGTCGCCGATCAGCTTGAGCACATCGCCGCCATGGTCCTGGATGGTCGAGACGATCACGTCCGAATAGTCGTTCAGCAACGAGATGACCTGCTCGGGCTCGGTCTCCGCAATGCGGGTGAAGCCGCGCAAATCGCTGAACCAGACGACCGCGTCAATGCGCTCGGCAATACCGCGAACGATTCGGCCGTGCAGCACCCGTTGGCTGGCGCCGGCGCCAAGATAGGTCTCCATCAGCGTCCGGGTCATGCGCACCAGCGAGACCGATTTGATCGCCAACGCGAGATACGGCGCCAAACGCTGAAGCGCGGCGATGTGAGCGTCATCGAATCCGGCGGCCGACTTCGTTCCCAACGACGCGTATAGGGCGTCCATTTCGCCGATGACGCCCTCAGGGGCAAAGCGGGTGAGGATCGCCACAAAGTCGGTCACTCCGTCCGAGCGCCACTCGGGAAGCAGCGAAAACTCGTCTACGGCGTCGTCCGGGCCGAGACGGCGACGCAGCAGGGAATCGCCGGATTGCAGCATGCCAAAGAAGGGGCTACGCCGCCAAACGTCGGTCGCCTGCGCATCCAAAGACACCGCTCCAGTCGCATCGAGTCCTTCGAAGCTGGTGCGGCCGTAGTCGTGCATGGCGGGTTCGTCCGGCCCATATCCCCAGCGAAAGAGGCGGCCTTCGTGAACCGGATGCAGCGTGTCGATGAAGACGTGAACGCGGCCAAGCGGAATCCCAGCCGCGGCGCAACGATCGCAGAACCGGGCCACAATCTCGGTTTCGGGAGCGCCAGCGAGGCCGGCTTCGGTCAGCCAAGGCGGCAGTTCGCTGAGGAGCTTTTCATCCATGAGCAATCACGTTAGCGCTTAAACTCGCAATTCGCATCGGAGCTCAGTCTTCGCCGACGAGCTCCGTCAGCCTAGGCGGCGCGCCAGGGCGGCGATCGCTTCCTCCGCGGCGCGAACGCCGCTTTCGGAGGCGCCATGGGCGGTGGAGAAGTCGTAAGCGTGGGTCGCCTCGCCGGCGAAGAAGAGGCGCTGCTCGAAGGGAAGCGCCAGGGTCTGCCGCGCCGCCGCATGCCCGGGCAAGGCATGGCTGTAGGCTCCGCCGACATGTGTCGTTCGGCCCCAGCTCGAAGCGGCCAGCGGACGCAGGTTGCGGCGCACGTTCGACCCGAACAGGCCGGCAAGCTGATCAATCGCATGCGCAAAGCCAGCCGCCGGCCCGTTATTCTCCACCATTTGGGCCGCCTCGCCGCCGACGAAACACTCGATCGCCGGCCAGCCGAATGGACGAATGTGGTAGACGCCGGTGAGCCGGTCGCGAGGATTGCCGACCACCCGCGTTTCGGGGGCGAACGAATTCTCGCCTACGATCTCGAGGAACAGCTTTTCGTCACGTCCAAGCGGGAGACAAGCGGCGGCGTGGCGCCACGGGTCGAGACCCGGCGGCAGCCGGATTGCGCTTCCGGTCAGCACGGCGGTCGAGACTGTAAGGATAGCCGCCCGGGCGCGAACGGCGCCGACCGCAGTGGTTAGCTGCACGCCGCCTCCGTCGAGTTCTATGGACTGGACAGGCGTCGACAGGCGCAAGTCGATCGGGTGAGGAAGACTGGCGGCGATCAGCGCGCCGTATCCGGCCGGGCACCGCCAATTCAAGCCGGTCGAAGCTGCGTCATAGGCGGCATAGTCGGCGACCGAAACGTGCTCCAATCCGGCGCCGTTCATGAAACCGCTGATCGCCTGAAGATAGGCGTTCCACTCGCCTTCCGGCTCGAGCGCGTCAGCCGCGCAGTCGCTTTTGGGCGGGGTCGACTCGATTCGCTGCGCCCAGGCTGCGTAGGCTTGCCTCGCGGCGGCTTGTTCCGCCGGCGAGAAGCCGACATCGTGATATTGCCGGCGTCCCCATGGAGCGCCGCCGCGATCGATGGCGAAGCCGGCAGCCTCGGCAATCCGAGTCCATGGGTTGCGGTCGGCGGAATGCAGCCATCCGCAGCCGAGATCCAGTTGCATCTCCGCGACGTCGGATGTCCAGGCCCGCCCTCCGACCCGCGCCGCCGCCTCAAGCAGCATCGAGGAGAGACCGCTCGCCGCGAGCCGTCGCATCGCGGCGATGCCGGCAGCGCCGGCCCCGACTACAACGACGTCCTGCTCGGCGCTCATCTGCTGGAAGGCTTAGGGTAGGGGTGGGTTCGGCAACAAATGAAAAAGCTCCGGACGCGGTCGCCGGAGCTTTTGGCTGAGTTCATAAAGATGGTTGCGGGGGCAGGATTTGAACCTGCGGCCTTCAGGTTATGAGCCTGACGAGCTACCGGGCTGCTCCACCCCGCGTCAGAGGGTTTCGGGGACC
>Ga0335076_10003620_pt1 | contig 15555 bp, 17 predicted proteins | sample Lox_Sample_25_FD_206717 | JGI IMG/M metagenome (GOLD analysis project Ga0335076, IMG submission 206717) | Soil microbial communities from Loxahatchee National Wildlife Refuge, Florida, United States - Lox_Sample_2.5 | ecosystem: Environmental > Terrestrial > Soil > Wetlands | place: USA...
GGCCAGTGGACGGCAAAACGCCGCACCCGGCTCGCGACCCTGCTCGCCGGCTATGCCGACGGTCTGCCGCGCGGGGCTGGCGCGACCGATTCAAAGCCCGGCGCCGAAGTCGCGATCGCCGGCCGCCCCTGCCCGCTGGTCGGTCGGGTGTCGATGGACCTCTGCATCGCCGATGTGACCGATCTCCCCGAGGACGCCGCGCGACCGGGAACGCCCGCGGAATTCTTCGGCCGGTCAGTGGACCTCGACGATTTCGCCGCCCGCTCGGGCACGATCGGCTATCACGTGCTTACCAGCCTCGGTCCGCGCTACCGAAGGGAATATGTGGGGTAGGGCTCGCGCGCCGACTCAATGCGCCCGGCTGATGGCGAATTCGACCGCGTCGCGCAGCGCGTGCTTCCAGGGAGAAGCGGCGAACAGTTCGAGCGCGTCGCGCGCCATCGCGCCGTAATGGCGGGCGCGTTCGACCGTGTCTTCGAGCGCGCGGTGCTTTTTCATCATCATCAGCGCGGTCTCGAGATCGCCGTCGGCGACCTCGCCCTTCTCCAGCGTCCGGCGCCAGAATTCGCGTTCCTGCGTGCCCCCGCGCCGGAACGACAGCACCACCGGCAGCGTGATCTTGCCCTCGCGAAAGTCGTCGCCCAGATTCTTGCCGAGCTTGGCCGACGAGCCGCCGTAGTCGAGCGCGTCGTCGATGAGTTGAAAGGCGACGCCCAGATTGGCCCCGTAGGCCTCGCAGGCGGCGACCTCCGCCCTGGCGCGGCCGGCGAGAATGGGGCCGACCTCGCAGGCGGCGGCGAACAGCGCCGCGGTCTTCGCGCGAATGACGGCGAGATAGGCGTCCTCGGTGGTTTCGGTGTCCTTGGCGGCGGAAAGCTGCATCACTTCGCCCTCGGCGATCACCACCGCGGCGCTGGACAAGACGTCGAGGCAAGGCAGCGAGCCGACTTCCACCATCATCCGGAACGCCTGCCCGAGCAGAAAATCGCCGACCAGCACGCTCGCCTCGTTGCCCCATAGCACCCGGGCGGCGGCTTTGCCTCTCCTCAGGTCGCTCTCGTCGACAACGTCGTCGTGCAGCAGCGTCGCGGTGTGCATGAATTCGACCGCGGCCGCGAGCTTGATGTGGCCGTCGCCGGAATAGCCGCAAAGGCCCGCGGTGGCGAGAGTGAGAATAGGCCGGAGCCTCTTGCCGCCGGAAGAAATGAGGTGGTTGGCGACCTCCGGGATCATCGTCACGTCCGATCCCGTCCGCGCCAGAATGGTCTGGTTCACCCGCTCCATGTCGGAAGCGACGAGCGTCGTCAGCGGCTCGATCAGACGATCGGCCGACTTTTCTTCGAGCGGAATAACAACTCCCACGCGACGCTCCCCCTTGCCAGACCTCACGTCTCGACCATAAAGACGCCGAAACGACGCGGCAAGCAAGCAAGATGAGGTCCCTTCATTGGTCGAAATCCTGCGCACCAACGACCTTGTCATCATCAGCGTGATCGAATCGATTTTGACCGCGGAGCGAGTCCGCTATTTCGTCGCCGACCAGAACATGGCCGCCGCCGAGGGGTCGCTCGGCTTTCTGCCGCGGCGGATCATGGTCGATGCGGACGGAGCGGAACGGGCGCGCCGCGCAATCGTCGCGGCGGGCCTGGCCAAAGAATTGCGCGATGCCTGACCCGCCGGCCGGGCTCGAGCGCGAGTTGGCCGCGGATCGGCTCACCGTCGACCGCTGGCTTGGCGGCCGGCTCGAGCTCCTGCAGCCGAAAGGCGGCCATCGGGTCGGAACCGACGCCGCCCTGCTGGCGGCGGCGGCCGGACGGCCCGAGGGCCGCATCGCCGATGTCGGCGCGGGCGTCGGCGCGGTCGGGCTGGCGCTGGCGCAGCGGTCGGAGCAGGCGTTCGCCGACCTGATCGAGATCGATCCCGAGACCGCCCAACTCGCCGGGCTCAACGCCGTCCGCAACGGACTCGAGACGCGGGTCCGCGTCCTTGCGCTCGACGTCCTCAAACCCGGCGAGCGCCGCGCGGGAGGACTTGCCGACGAAACCGCCGATTGCGTCGTCACCAACCCGCCGTTCTTTGAACTGGGGACGGTTCGCGTCTCGCCGAACCCGGGCCGGGCCGGAGCCCATGTTCTCTCGCGCGAGGACGGAGACGCGACGCTGGCGGCCTGGCTTCGGGCCGCCCTCGCCTTGCTCAAGCCCGGCGGCCGGTTCGTGATGATTCACCGGCCCGACGCGCTCGCCGCCATCCTCGCCGCGGTCGAGCGCCGCCTGGGCGGTCTCGCCCTGCTGCCGGTCCATCCCTCGGAAAGCGCCCGCGCACACCGGATTCTGCTCTCCGGCGTGAAGGGCTCGAAAGCCCCACTGCGCATCGCGCCCGCGCTCATCCTGCATGGGCCGGACGGCCGTCTCACCGCGGAGGCCGACGCGATCCACCGCGGCGAGGCGCTGATCGACTGGGGCGCCTAGCGTTTTCGGACCGGCGACGCCGATTCCGCTCAACCTCCTGCCTGCTCCCCGACCCTTGACGCTCTATCGCCCGGCCCCCAAGCGGGCGGCGGGCGACGAAGCGGATGAAAGCCGATGAAAACGAAACCGGCTGTTTTGGCTTTCTTTTGCTTTTTGGAATCGGGACTTTTCAAAGGGTTACGAGCGATTCAAATGCTTTTTTTCCTACCTCCTCCACCCCTCCGGCGGCGCCTTTTGCGAGCGCGCCGTCGATCCGGGTAATTAGAATAACTGTAACCCGTGATCCCGGTTCTGGCAAGCAATTGTTCTGATTTCTCGCAACGCCGGGCCATGGCGACCGCCGGGCGGGTCCGGGTGACATCCAGCCGCGAAATTGGCTAAACCCATCGGGAGGCGCTCGCGCAGCTCGGGCGCCGCCGCCATCCGGGGGGCCAGATCATGGATCGAGAGGGCAGAATCACCCGGTCGAAAGCGCTCGCGGCGTCGACGCTCATCGCCCTTCTCACGCTCGCCGGCTGCCAGATCCCGCCCTCTGGCGTCCCGACCGCGGCCGACATCCGCGGCTTGAAGCCGTCCGGCCATGTGACAATGACCCAGGTGTTCGTCTCCGGAACCGGAATCGGCAGCGGAACCCTCAGCTTCAGGGGAAGGAATTATCCGTTCACGCTGCTCGGCTCGCTCGGGGGGTTCGCCGCCATCGCCACGACCGAAGCCTCGGGCGAGGTCTATAAGCTCAGCGATCCCACGCAGTTCTCGGGGGCCTGGATTCAGGGCAACGGCGCCCTCGCGGTCTCGACGCTGGCGAACGGCGAGCTCTGGATGCAAAACCGCAACGGCGTCATCATGCGCCTCAACGCGCAGCAGGCCGGGATGACGCTCGGCAGCGGGCGGAACGAGATTTTCATCCAGCTCGGACAGTAGCGGCGGAGGAATCGGCCTTAGCGGACTTCGCGTTAATCCGTCATGGCCGGCCTTGTGCCGGCCATCCATGAGCCCCGCCTCATTGAAGCCTGCTAGGACATTGTCCTCCCCCTGAAAACATCAAAAGAACCGACGAATCAATCTCGATCGAGAGGCGTTCGCGTGGATAGCCGGGACAAGCCCGGCCATGACGAGAGGACAGAGGGCGCGTCCCTTCTGGACGTCCCTTGAGCCGCGTTGCGCGGTCGCGCGCCTCGCGATCGCCATTATCTCCGAACTCGCCCCGCTCTATTCGGCCCCGCTATGGACCTTCGCTTTCCCCCGGGCGAAGGTGACGGGAACAGGATCGACCGATGACCGCAGCCTTTCTCAATCATCTTCGCGGAACCCTCAACGACATCGAGGCCGGAGGGCTTTTCAAGCGCGAACGCCTGCTCAGCGGCCCGCAGGGCGGGCGGATCCGAGTCGCGGCAAACGGGAAAGAGCGCGAGATGCTCAATCTCTGCGCCAACAATTATCTCGGCCTCGCCGACCATCCGGAGATCATCGCCGCGGCAAAGCGGGGAATGGACGAATTCGGCTTCGGCATGGCCTCGGTGCGCTTCATCTGCGGCGCGCAAACGCTCCATCGCGAGCTCGAACAGGCGATCGCCAAGCACCTCGGCAAGGACGACGCGATCTTGTTCGCCGCCTGTTTCGACGCCAACGGCGGGGTGTTCGAGCCGCTCATGGACGAAGCCGACGCGATCATCTCCGACAGCCTCAACCACGCCTCGATCATTGACGGCGTGCGCCTCTCGAAGGCCCGGCGCTACCGTTTCGCCAATTCGGACATGAATGCGCTCGAAGACGCGCTGAAAGAGGCCGATGTGGCGGGGGCGCGGTTCAAGCTGATCGCCACCGACGGCGTGTTCTCGATGGACGGCTATGTGGCGAAGCTGCCCGAGATTTGCGCCCTCGCCGAGCGCTATGGCGCGATGGTGCTGGTCGACGACTGCCATGCGACCGGGCATCTGGGCGACAAGGGGAAGGGCACGCCGGCGCTGACCGGCGCGGGCGACCGCGTCGACATCGTCACCGGCACGTTCGGCAAGACGCTGGGCGGCGGCATGGGCGGCTTCGTCGCCGCGGCGCAGCCGATCGTCGATCTCTTGCGCCAGCGGGCGCGGCCCTATCTCTTTTCCAATTCGCTCGCGCCGGCGGTCGCCGCGGGAGCGGTCAAGGCGCTGGAGATCGCGATCCAAGCCGACGACCGGCGGGCGCTCCTTCAATCGCTTGCGAAGCGCTTCCGCGAAGGCGTCGAGAAGGCGGGGTTCAAGGTGTTGCCCGGCGTGACGCCGATCATTCCGGTGATGCTGGGCGAGGCGAAACTGGCCCAGGAGCTCGCTTGCGCGCTCGACGAACGCGGGATCTATGTCGCCGGATTTTTCTTCCCGGTGGTGCCGAAGGGCCAGGCCCGCATCCGCACCCAAATGTCGGCGGCGCTCAATTCGCAGGACATCGATTTTGCGGTGCGCGCCTTTGCGGAGGCGGGAAAGGAGGTGGGGGTTGTCTGAGCGCAAATCCGCTATGCGCGTAGCCTTCACCCTCGACGATATTCCGCTCTGGCCGCGCTCCTATCCGCCCCCCGGCTTCACGATTGCGTCGATCATGCAGCGGATCTCCGATGCGCTGGTTCGCAATGGAGTTCCAGGCGTCTATGGCTTTGGAAATTCCTGGTCGCTCGTTCAGCACCGCGAGCTTGGCGCGGTCCTGGACGCTTGGCGCGCCGCCGGGCATCACGTGGGCAACCATACGCACGCGCATCCAGTGCTGACCGAAATCGACGCGATTCGGTACTGCGGCGAAATCGACCTTGCCGATCGTCACCTGGAGCCATGGCTTGCAAAGGCGCCCACGCGATACTTTCGCTACACGCTCTGCCATTGGGGCGACACAGAAGAGAAACGCGCCAAAGTTCTCGCCCATCTCGCCGCCCAAAACTATAAGCCTGCCGATGTGACGAGCTGGTGGCATGAATGGCACTGGAACCGCGCCTGGCGCAACGCCAGCGACCGCGGCGACAGCGAAGCGATGGCGTCGCTCGAGCGTGAGTTCGTCGAAGCCTGCGTGGCGCAAATGCGTTATGATCACGGCGCTTTGAGCGGATGGTTCGGACGCGACGTCCCCATGATCGCGCTCGGCCATACCGTGCCGTTTTTCGCCAAAGTGGCGGACGCACTGTTCGAAAGGTTTGTCGCAGAGGGCATGGTCTTCGTTCCCCTCGAGGAAGCGACGTCCGATCCGGCCTACGAGCAGGTCGGAAAAGTGGTGAGCGGCAAGTTTCTCGTCTATCAGCAGAAGCTCGCCGACGCCGCCGGACGCCCGATCCCGGTGATCGCGCCCGCGATAAGTGAAATGCACGAGAAAGTGCTTGTGGCGTCGGCCGGACCGCTCCGGTGAAGCCGCACTAGGAGGACGGCCATGGCGGACGAACTCAAGGGCAAGGTCGCCGCGGTCACCGGGGCCGCGTCGGGGATCGGGCTGGCCAGCGCCGAGGCGATGCTGGCGGCCGGCGCGCGCGTCGTGATGGCCGACCGCGACGAAGCGGCGCTGAAGCGGCTCAAGGAGAAGCACGGCGAGGCGGTGATCCCGCTCGTTATCGATCTGCTCGACGCGAAGGACTGCGCGACCCTGGCGCCGAGAATCCTCGAGATGGCCGGTCGGCTCGACATCCTGCACGCCAACGCCGGCCTTTATGTCGGCGGCGACCTCGTCGACGCCGACAATTCGGCGATCGACCGGATGCTGAACCTCAACGTCAACGTGGTGATGAAGAACGTGCACGACGCCCTGCCGCACATGATCGAGCGCGGCAGCGGCGACATCATCGTCACCAGTTCGCTCGCCGCTCATTTTCCGACGCCGTGGGAGCCGGTTTACGCGTCGTCCAAATGGGCGATCAACTGCTTCGTCCAGACGGTCAGGCGGCAGGTGTTCAAGCACGGGATTCGCGTCGGCTCGATCTCGCCCGGTCCGGTCATCACCGCGCTGCTCGCCGACTGGCCGGCGGAGAAGCTGAAGGAAGCGCGCGACTCCGGCAGCCTGCTCGAGGCGAGCGAAGTGGCCAATGTGGTGATCTTCATGCTGACCCGGCCGCGCGGCATGACCATCCGCGACGTGGTGATGATGCCAACGAACTTCGATCTTTAGGGCTATAGAATTGGGAAGGTGCTCGCGGCGGCGGGCGCGCCGCTGCGTCGACGCCGACCGCGCCGCCCGGCTCTGTTGGCCGCCCCAGTGGAGAGTCAATCATGACGGACGCTACAGAACGGGTTCGAGTGATCGCGCCCGGCCAAACTTACGTCGGGAAGCAAGGCTTCACTTACGGCGCCGGCGCCTCGGCCGAGACAGTCGGAGCGGAACATGTGTGCATGAACGTTCTGCCGGTTCCTGTGGGCGGACGAGCCAAGACCCACTATCACCGGGGCATCGAAACGATCTCCTACCTGCTCGACGGAGAGTGTTCCGTCTACTACGGCGAGCGCCTGGAGCGTCGGGTCGTCGTCCGGGCCGGAGAACAGATCTTCATTCCTGCCGACGTGCCGCATGCGCCATCAAACGAAAGCGGCGCGCCCTGCACCTGGATCGTCGTTCACGCCTCCGGCAGCGACCAGGATGGCATCGTGCTCCACCCCGATCTCGACAAAGCGCTCCCATAGAGCGCTCCCGTAGAGCGAGACAGTCTTGATCCGGCTGCCTTGGGCGCCGCCTTTGACCGCGAGGACTTCGCCGCCTAGTCTCCGAGCCTGCATGCGCGCCCTCGTCAAGGAAAAGCCCGAGCCCGGCCTCTGGCTCGAACAGCAGCCGGTCCCGGAGATCGGGCCGGACGACGTGCTGGTGAAGGTCAACAAGACCGGCATCTGCGGCACCGACATCCATATCTTCAACTGGGACGAGTGGGCGCGGAAGACGATCCCCACACCGATGATCGTCGGCCACGAATATGCGGGCGAGATCGCCGCGGTCGGCGCGCATGTCCATCGGCTCAAGGTCGGCCAGCGGGTGTCGGGCGAGGGCCACGTGATCGGGATGAAGAGCCGCGCGGCGCGCGGCGGGCGCTACCATCTCGACCCGGAGACGCAGGGCATCGGCGTCAACATCCCGGGCGCCTTCGCCGAATATGTTCGCGTGCCGGCGTTCAACATCGTGCCCTTACCCGACGGGGTCGACGACGAGATGGGCGCGATCCTCGATCCGCTCGGCAACGCCGTCCACACCGCGCTCGCTTTCGATCTGGTCGGCGAGGACGTGTTGATCACCGGGGCGGGGCCGATCGGGATCATGGCGGGCGCGGTCGCCCGCCATGTCGGCGCGCGCCATGTCGTGATCACCGACATCAACCCGCGCCGGCTCAAACTTGCGGAAGACGTCGCCGACGTCGTCGCGGTCGATGTGTCGAAGGCCGACCTCAGGGAGACCATGAGCAAGCTCAAAATGAGGGAGGGCTTCGACGTGGCGCTCGAGATGAGCGGCGCGCCGGCGGCGTTCGATCAGCTGTTCGACGCGATCATCGTCGGCGGCCACGTCGCCCTGCTCGGCCTGCCGGCCAAGCCGACGCAAGTCGACTGGAACAAGGTGATCTTCAAGCAGCTAACCATCAAGGGCATCTACGGGCGCCAGATGTTCGAGACCTGGCACAAGATGATCGCGATGCTGGAAAGCGGGCTTAACGTGCGCAAGGTGATCACCCACCGGCTGCCGGCGAGCCGGTTCCTTGAAGGCTTCGAGATCATGCGCCGCGGCGAGAGCGGCAAGATCGTGCTCGATTGGACCGGGGCGACCTAGCCTTTCGGCTGCCGCGGCGCGCCATAATCCAGCAATGCTCAGGAGCGGCGCGCCCGCGCTGGAAGGGTCCAGCGATCCAATACAAGAGACGGGCGCGCGAAGTTGAAAGGACTCACAGGATTGGCGAATGCCGAGCAACAACTCCCCCAAAGACATAAGGAGAGCATTGCGCGGGCGGATCCGGCTTGCCGGCGGCCGATTCAGCGGACGCCTTGACCGCGATCGCCAGCGGCGCAACAGCAAGTAGAACGGATAGAATTGTGGCAAGAACGTCCCGCATCACCGTGTCCTCGCGCCGAGTAAACGCGGTTGCTCCAATAGGCGCCAGCAGTCTGCTGGCCTCAATAACAGCCAAGGGGATTGCCGAACGCGTCCCAATAGCAGAGCGGATGATAATAACCCCAAGCGTCGTAGTAGCCCGCGGACGCGGGAACCGTAAGGGCGAGTAGGGACGCCACGGCAAACGCCGCAAGAAAGAACTTTGACATCGTCGTATCTCCTGTTGAAATAAGCTTCGTTTCAATTCGAGCTGGACAACTGATCCAGCGTCTCGAGCCGGACAACTGATCCAGCATCTAAAATTTTAACACGATCCGACGCGATCACAGTGATCTCGCGCACACCAGAGTCACATGCGCGATATGATGTACTGAGCTTCAGTCTCAGTCGTGGCTGTGGAATTCTGCCGCCCTGCGCCGAGCGGCATCGGCGTCGCAGGATCCTCGCCGCGGCTTCTCACTCGGGCGGCTCCGATAGGTATGGCGGGCGAAGGCGCCACGCCAAGGCCGTCCGCGACGCCTACCGCCCTTGACTTATCTCTGCATCGCAGAGTACTCTGGATGCAACCCGGACGGAGCGCCTCATGTCTGTCTCGACCTTCACCCGCATCGCGCTCGGATTCCTCGCCTTGGTCGGCGCCGCCGCGATCGGGCTCGCGATCATGCTTGCATCGCCGGTCCGCTCGCCGCCGCCGCTCGCCTCGATCCATGCCGGGGCGGTGCAGATCGACGAGGCGGGCGCGCCCGACCTTTCCCGGTTCCAGGCCCGCGACGGAACATGGCTCGCCTACCGGCTCTACCCGGCGGCCAACGGCGGGCGCGAACGGATCGCCATCCTCGCGCATGGCTCCTCGGCCAGCTCAATCGAAATGAACGCCGTCGGCGCGGCGCTCGCCAAAGCCGGCGTGACCGCGGTCGCCCCGGACATCCGCGGCCACGGCGCCTCAGGGACGCGCGGCGACATCGCCTATCGCGGGCAACTCGACGACGACCTCGCCGATCTCGTTGGCGAATTGCGCAAGGCTTATCCGTCCGCCCGGTTTTCGCTAATCGGCCATTCGGCCGGCGGCGGCTTTGCGCTGCGCATCGCCGGCTCCCGGCTCGGCGACGCATTCGATCGCTTCGTTCTGCTTGCGCCCTACCTCGGCTATTCGGCCCCGACCAACCGGCCGGCGGAAGGACCGGGCTTGTGGGCTTCGCCAGACCTGCCGCGCATGTTCGCCTCTCTCATTCTGGAGAGGCTCGGCATCGACTGGCCGCAGTCGCTGCCGGCGATCGCCTTCGCCGACCTCCCGCAGGCGAAAATGGCCGTGACCAGCCAGTACACCTTCCGCCTGATGCGCAACTATACCGCGCCGCCTGACTGGAAAGACGCGTTCCTGCGCGCCAAAGGCCGGATCGCGGTCGTCGTCGGCGCCGACGACCAGCTGATGGACGCCGACGGCTACCGGCGCGCCTTGCCGCCGCTCGGAGTCGCGGTAACGATCCTTCCCGGCGTCGACCATATGGGAATCGTCTACCGGCCCGAGGCGATCAAGGCGATCCTGGCCGCGATGGCCGACACCAGCGCCTGAGCCGGGCCCCGACCGATCGACCCCGAGCCGACCCCATGACCATTCGCTCCGATGAAGCCGCAGCGATGCTCGCCGACGTCGACAGCATCGTCGCCAGGGTCAAGCAGTCGCGCATCTATCGCAGCGCCGCGCTCATCATCATCCTATGGGGCGTGGTCAACCTGGCGCGGGAGGCGCTGATCGCAGCCGCGCCGGCCTGGTTCGGGCCGCGATGGTTCCTCATCGATGCAATCGGGGTCCTCGGCACTCTCGTCCTTCTCCGCTGGGTGGTCGAGCCCGGGGCGCGGTTTCCCATGCGGACGCTGATCGCCTTCTGCCTCTTCTACGCCTTCGGCTGGATCTGGTCGGACTTCCTCGGCCGGTTCGACTCGCGCCAGGAGATGGCCTTCTGGCCGACGCTGTTCCTGTTCGGCTACGCAGTCGCCGGTCTATGGTTCGGCTGGGCCTTCACGGCGATCGGGCTTGGCCTCACCGCCTTAATCCTCGGCGGATACGTATGGGCGGGGGCGGCCTTTCCGCTCTGGCTCGCGCTCGTCACTGGGGGCGGCTTCATCCTCTGCGGCCTGTGGATGCGGCGGGCCTGAGCAATGGACGCTCCCGACGAAGTCATCCACCAGCCGATCCGGCTGCGGGTCATGGCGGCGCTCACCGCGCTCGATCTGGGCGAGGATGGCCTCGACTTCACCCGGCTCAAGAAGCTGACCGGCGCGACCGACGGCAATCTCGGCGCCCATCTCGATCATCTCGCCCGCGCCGGTTATGTCGAAGTGACCAAGGCGTTCGTCGCCCGGCGCCCGCGCACCACCGTCAAGGCGAGCACGCGGGGGAGGGCGGCCTTCGCCCGCCACGTGGCGTTTTTGAAGGCGATCATTGCCGGAGCGTGAGGGCTTAACCACGTTGGCGAAGATTGGCGAAGGTCTTCTTTGCACCCCGAATGAAGTCGTCAGCCGCTGATCAATTCGCCAAAGGGTTCCCGCATCTCGCCGTTGAACCGAGCGAGCTGCATTTGCCTGATTAGGAAATAGTTGTCCGGCGAAGTGTTGATCTTGACGCCCGGCAAAAGCATCGGCAACTCGAGATCCTTGATGGCGAGCGCCTGGCGCAGAATGTTCTCACGCGACAGATCGTCGCCGCATTGTTCGAGAACATGAACCATCGTTGCGGCCGTGGTGAACCCGTAGACCGCTGTCCCCTCGCGAACGTCCGTCGGGCTCATGTACTTCGTCGCGAAAGCCGCCCATTCCTTGAAGCCTGGATCGTTCTGCCAGCTTGGGACAGTCGGATCCTTGAGGTACGCCGCGGTGATCAATCCCTTCGCCTTCTCGATACCTGCGGGCCGCAGCGTTCCTTCGATCGATGCCGCGCCGAAAAACAAATAGCGTTCCGGCGTCCAGCCAAGGTCATAGACTTTGCGGATGGCCTGCGCGGCGGCTTTCGAGGTTGCCGCGATAACAACCGTATCGACGCCGGCGCCCTGCAGAGCGATGATTTGGGAGTCGACCACGGGCTCTGCAACCTCGTATGAAACTTCTTTGACGAGCGCTCCGGCATGCTCGGGGCCAAGCTCGTCGCGCACGCCCGCTAGGATGGTCTTGCCCAATTGATCGTTCTGGTAGAGGACGCCGATCTTGGCGCCGGGCTTCGTGGCGAGGATGTGTTTGGCGTAGATGCGCCCCTCGGCGCCGGTGGCCGGGTTGAAGGCGACCGTCCAGGGATAGTTTTGAGGATCGTCAATCTGATCGGCGCCGGCGGCGACGAACAGCTGCGGCACCTTGTTCTCATTGAGATAAGGCCGGACCGCCAGATTGGTGAAGCCGCCAAAGCTTTGAAAGGTGAACGCAACGCGCCGGCGAGCCGGCTATAACCGACGACATCCGCAACCAGGATCGCCGCGAGCTTCCGGGTCTCGCTCATCCGCGCCCCTCCGGCCGGAGCGGAGCTACCACAAAAGCCGGCGCTTGTCCGCCCAATTTCCGCGCATTGACCGCGCCGGCCCTTGCGGCGACAACAACGGGACATGATCCGGGGCTTCTTCATCCTGCTTGTCTTCCAGCTGGCCGGCGAAGTCCTGGGCCGTGGCCTCAATCTTCCCGCTCCCGGCCCAGTCATCGGGCTGGGGCTCCTTGTCGTCGCGCTCGTCCTCTACCGGCGCGCGCGGCCGTTCGACGAGGAGGCGCTGGCGGCGAGCGATCTCGGGCAGGCGGCGCGCGGGCTGCTCGCCGCATTGCCGCTCCTGTTCGTCCCGGCGGGCGTCGGCGTGGTTCAGTATCTCGGCCTTTTGCGCGACCAGGGCCTGGCGCTGGCGGCGGCGCTCGTGGTCTCGACTCTGGCCACGCTGATCGCGACGGTCGGCGCCTTTCTCCTCGTCAAGCGCCTAGTCGGCGCAAAGGGCGGGGCATGACGCCGTTCCGCCTCTGGGTCTACCTGCAGACGACGCCGCTCTTCTGGCTGACCGCGACGCTCGCGGCCTTTCTGGTCGCCGACTCTGTCGCGCAAGCGGCGCGTCGCAACCCGCTGGTCAATCCGGTGGCGATCTCGATTGCGCTCCTCGGCGCGCTGCTCAAAGCAACCGGCGCGGACTATCAGACCTACTTCAACGGCGCCCAGTTCGTGCACTTCCTGCTGGGGCCGGCGACGGTCGCGCTCGGCGTGCCGATCTTCACCAACCTCCCCCTTGTCACGCGCAACTTGTGGCCGCTCGCGGCGTCGCTCGGCGTCGGCGCGATCGTCGCGATCACCACCGCGGTGCTGGTCGCCAAAGGGCTCGGGGCGCCCCGCACGGTCCTGATCGCGCTCGCGCCGAAGTCGATCACCGCCGGCGTCGCGATGGCGGTAACTGAGGGGCTCGGCGGCCCGGCCCCGCTGACCGGGGTTCTGGTGATCGCCACCGGCATCCTCGGGGCGGTCATCGTCACGCCGCTGATGAACATGCTCGGCGTCACCGACTACGCCGCGCGCGGCTTCGCCGTCGGCCTCGCTTCGCACGGCATCGGCACTGCGCGCGCCTTCGCGGTCGATCCGGTGGCGGGCGTGTTCGCCGGCCTCGCCATGGGCTTGAACGCGATCGTGACGCCGGCGGTGATCCCGGCGCTCTTGCCGTGGCTGGTGGGATGAGAAAGCCGACACTGCTCACCGCCTCGGGTAGCGCTCGCTCAGGAGCTCGAACAGCGCCCGCGCGGCCTGGATCTCGCCGCCCGCCGGCCCGTGAGCGCGCGGCTTCGGATTCCAGGCGTAGACATCGAAATGCGCCCATGCCTTCGCCTTGTCGACGAAGCGCTTCAAGAACAGCGCGGCGGTGATCGAGCCCGCCATGCCGGCGCCCGTCCCTGAATTCGAGATGTCGCCGACCGTCCCCTCGATCATCGCGTCATAAGGGCGCCAGAGCGGCATCCGCCAAACGGGGTCGCGGACCCGCGCCGCCTGCGCGGCGATCGACGCCGCCAGCGCCTCGTCGTCGGTATAGACGGGCGGCAGATCGGGGCCGAGCGCGACCCGCGCCGCGCCGGTCAGGGTGGCGAAATCGAGCATCAGCTCGGGCGCCTCTTCGTCGGCGAGCGCGAGCGCGTCGGCGAGGATGAGCCGCCCCTCGGCGTCGGTGTTGCCGACTTCGACCGAGAGCCCCTTGCGGCTGACCAGCACGTCGCCCGGCCGCATAGCGGGGGCGGAGATCGCGTTCTCGACGATCGGGATCACCACTCGCAAGCGAAGATCGAGCCCGGCTTCCATGACGAGGCGCGCCAGCGTCAGCGCCGTCGCCGCGCCGCCCATGTCCTTCTTCATCAGCTCCATGCCGGAGGCCGGCTTGATGTCGAGGCCGCCGGTGTCGAAAGTGACGCCTTTGCCGATCAGCGTCACTTTCGGCGCGTCTTCGCGTCCACGGGTAAAGTCGACGATCCGCGGCTCCTCGGCCGCCGCGCGCCCGACCGCATGGATGAGCGGAAAATTGGCGGCGAGAAGCTCCTCGCCTCGCACCATGGCGACGCTGGCGTCGAACTCCTCTGCAAGCTTGACCGCCTCCTCTTCGAGAGCCTGCGGCCCGAGCGCGTTGGCGGGCGCATTGATAAGATCGCGCCCGAAGCCAACCGCCTGCGCGATGCGCTCCAGCCGCCACGCGTCGACGCCGTCGGGGGCGACAAGGCGAGGCCTCGGCGTGGAATTAGCCTTGAACCGGTCATACGTGTAGAGCCCGAGCAGGAAGCCGAGGGCCGCGAGATCGGCGTCATGCGGCGGGTTGGCGAAATGATAGTCGCCTTCGGGCAGCGACGTCGCGAGCTTGCCGGAAGCGAGGGGATCGCGCGCGGGGGCGCTCGCCCCGTCGACGCCGAACAGCACGCCGGCGAGCGCCCCGCCCTCGCCAGGAAGAAACTGGATCTGTCCTGACTTGGGCTTGAACCCGCAACGCTCGGCGAACGCCGCCGCGGCGGCGCCGATCGACGATTTGATCTCGGCCCAGTTCTCGGCGCTGACCAGCCAGATCGGCGTCGCGTGCGGCGTCGGGGAAGCGAAATCGGGCACGGGCTGTTCTCTCCGACGGACGGACAAAGTCGGAGGCGACTTAAGCTCATTTCGCCGGCCCGGGATAGTTGGCCCGTGCGGCGGAAGCGGCGATGAAGGATGAGGCCGCGCCTCGCAGGGGCACGAGGCGCGGCCCTTGAGCGCCGCTCGCCGTGGTCGCTGGGGAGACCGCGAGAGGGCGCCGTTCCCGGTCGCTTGGGGGGTTAAGCGACCGGTCGCCCGCTGGCGGCGTACAGCGAGCAATTGTCCTGGGCGAGCGCCTGAATCGATTCGGTGAAGGTCATCGCCAGCGGGCCGCTATAGGCGGAATTCCACGGGTTCTGGATCGTGACCGTATCGTTCGCGGCGTTGACGCCAGTAATCATATACATGTGGTCGCCGACCAGATTGCCGTTCGAACTCGCCGGAGTCGACATCAGCACTTCCTCGCCGGAGCTGAAGCTCGACGCGACGCTGGACATGATCGAGGCCAGCGCGCTCGCCGAATCCTTCGGGTTCAGCGCGTAGTCGGTCACCGATTGGCCGGTCACGAGGGTGAGAGCCGAAGCAGTCCCAGCAGCGATGCCCTCATAGGAATCGGAGGCGCTGTTGAGCTCCGCGCCATGGGGCGCGCCGGTCTGGGCGTTGAGCTGGGCGTAGGCCTTCTCGATGAGCGGGACCCAGTCATCGGTATTGCCGTTGGCGAATTCCAGCGTCGAACCGTTGGCCCATTGATAGCCCGCGCCCATAACCGGAAGCTCGGAGTTCACCGTCACATAGTCCGGCTGGCCGTTGACCATGAAGCGGACGGCGTAGGTCCCGTTGCCATTGCTGGTGATCATGCTCTCGATCGCTGAAGGATCCTGGAGCGCGGTTTCGCCGAGGGCGGACACGAAGTAGCAGTCGCCGAGATAGCCCTGGTTGACGTCCCGGTAAGTCGGGGCGCCGCTGGGGCCGTAAAGCGGCAGAGTCGAGTTCCTGTAGCCGGGCTGC
>Ga0335076_10003622_pt1 | contig 15554 bp, 13 predicted proteins | sample Lox_Sample_25_FD_206717 | JGI IMG/M metagenome (GOLD analysis project Ga0335076, IMG submission 206717) | Soil microbial communities from Loxahatchee National Wildlife Refuge, Florida, United States - Lox_Sample_2.5 | ecosystem: Environmental > Terrestrial > Soil > Wetlands | place: USA...
GTTCCAACACCTGCGCCAGCCTTGCCGAGTAATTACTTTCTGCCTTGCATGGCGCGGAAACTAACAAAGACTTCCGGCGCCAGCACATGTTCCCGAAGGCTTGCACCCATTATTTAGCAGATACGATCGGCAAGCTGACGAAACTGGCATGTTCTGACGTGTGCCAGATTCTCTGTGTCGCCTTTTTATAGTCTGAACCCTTCGCGTCGAAAATATTGGCAACGAATGTCTGAGGGTTCCGGTCGTATAACGGGAACAACGTCGACTGCACCTGCACCATGATTTTGTGGCCCGGCAAGAAAACGTGATTCACGGTTGGTAGCCGGAAGCGGTATACCGACGGCTGATCCGGCGTGATAGCCTCAGCATGTTCGAAGCTTGTGCGATATCGCCCTCGAAAAATGTCGAGCGAAACAGCCAATTCATAGCCACCCATCGCTGGGTCCGAAGGCACTGTTCCTGGATACACATCGATCAATTTAACCACCCAGTCGCTGTCTGTTCCGCTGGTGGACGCGGACAGGTTGACCTGCGGGGCACCACTCACTCGTAGCGCCGCTGTAAGCGGCTGGCCGACGTATGTCAGCACGTCCGGACGTCCGTCCACAAAGCGCTGGTCGGCCACCAACCATTGGCGCCACGCAGTATCGTCGGTTGAAACCACGGGTCGTGTTCGGTACGGCACCGGATTCTCCGGGTCGGAAACATATTCATCGAATTGCGCACCCGTATCGCCAGGTTTATCGAATGAAAGTCCGCCATTCGCGGTCAGATACAGCGCCGACGACTTGTTCGCGCAACCCTGGTCACAGCTCAATGGCCACGCGTCCAGCCGATCCCAATGATTCTCCCCCGTGTTGTAAATGAACACTGGCGGCGTATTCGCAACGGGAGCGTTATCCACCAAATACTGATTGAAGAACGGAAGCAACACCTCGCGACGGAATTGATATGCCGTGTCTCCATCCCACAGCAGCGGTCCTAAAGAACGGCCGTCGTAGTTTACTTGGCTGTGCCGCCACGGCCCCATCACTAAATAATTCTTGTTGTTCTCCGTGTCCTTCGGTTCCACTGCCTCGTAGCAGTGAATCGCGCCCCACATATCTTCCTGGTCCCAAAGCCCCTGTTCCCACATAATCGGAAGTTTCAAGGGCAACGAACCCATGATTTTGTCCAGCGCTTGTCCCTGCCAGAACGCGTCGTAGGCCGGATGCTCTTCTACCTTTCGCCAGAACGGCAGTTGCTCCAGCCCGCCGGCACGCGCGAAATCTCCAGCCGACCCCTTGCGAAGGAAATTCGTGTAGTCGTCACGGTCTTCTCGTGCGATCGGCTCTCCTCCGCCGCGCGCGCTCGTCTGTTCTGTAAAGTAGTCCAGGTTGATCTGCCGAAACGCCCCATAGTGGAACCAATCGTCGCCCATCCATCCATCGACCATCGGGCTCTCTGGTGCCGCCACCTTCAGTGCCGGATGCGGATGGATCAGCGCCATAACCACCGTGAACCCTTCGTACGACGAGCCCAGCATTCCCACCTTTCCGTTGCTCTCCGGTACGTTCTTCACGAGCCAGTCAATCGTGTCGTAGGCATCCGTCGTATCGTCGATTCCGCTGGAGTTCAGCGGTCCTGCCGGTGGCGGCGTCATCAGATACTCGCCTTCCGACCCATATTTGCCCCGTACGTCCTGGAAGACGCGGATATATCCCGCCTGTACAAACACCTCGTCTCCCTGTGGCAACGTGTCCAGCATGTCGGGAGAGTAGTTCCGCGATGCCCGCCCTGCAGCGTTATACGGCGTCCGCGTCAGAAGAATAGGTGCATGCTTCGCGCCTCTTGGAATGACAATCACCGTATATAGCTTCACCCCGTCCCGCATCGGTATCATTTCCACTTTCTTGACGTAGTTAAAGCCTGTGGTTGGCGCCGTGAATCGGGCGGGAATATCGGACGGCACAGCTTTCTCTTGAGCGAACGACGACACGGAAGCAAAGCACACAACTGTCAAGATACCCAGAACTATGCTGCGCGGTGGATTCATCCCTTAACCTCGTTAAGTTTGATACAGTGTACCGTTTGACGGCGGTTTCGTCGCCACAATCCTGATCCTCTCGAAGGAACTACCTCTTGTCGACCGAGATCAATTATTAGGGGTCTATGCCCAATCACAACACTGCTGGCGATCACTTCGATTTGAAACTCCGCGCCGCGCAGCGAGCGCTGCAACTGGTCGAACCCGGGATGACCCTCGGCTTGGGCTCCGGCTCGACGGCCACTCTTTGGATCAAGCTCCTCGGCGAACAGGTTCGAACGCATGGCCTCAAAGTCCGTGCTATCGCCAGCTCAGACGATAGCGAACGCCTCGGACGAAGCTATGGAATACCGTTCGTCACATTCGACCAGTGCCGAACCCTCGACCTCACCGTCGACGGCGCTGACGAGATCGCTCCAGGATTGGCTCTGATCAAAGGCGGTGGCGGAAAACTATTGCGCGAAAAGATTGTCGCTAGCGCCTCAAAACGGTTCATCGTCGTTGCCGACGAGTCCAAACAGGTAAACAAACTCGGCAGCTTCCCGTTACCCGTCGAAGTGATCCAGATGGCCGAGCCCCTCGTGAGCGACGCACTTCGCAAACTTGGCTTTACTCCTTCCGTTCGCAAAGACGCCGCTGGCAGCCCCTATGTCACCGACGAAGGCAACTGGATTCTCGACTGTTCCGGACTCCTGATGGATGCACCTGAAGCGATAGCAGCCAACCTCGACTCTATCGTTGGCGTCGTCGAGCATGGGTTGTTCCTCCACATGGCCAATCTCGCTATCATTGCGGCCGAGAAGCAGGTGATTGAGCGTTTAACATAGGCCATGAAGAAACCGGAGCAGGGAAGCCGTCGTTTACGCGGTGTCTCCTCATAGAGAAAGGCCGAAATCAAATCGCTCGCCGGCCCGCCTGCCGCCGCGTCTCTCTGCCGGACACTTCCAGAGACCAAAAACACGAGATCCCTCATTTCGCAAGATACTTTCAGGGTTGCCCCTGCAATGCGAGAGCCATGGTTTGCGCTAACCAAGATTCCGGGTCCCTCTTGGTCCAACCGGAGAAAGAAGGCGTACTGTGAGAATGCTTGCTGGTATCAAATAGATGATCGTCACGCACGTCCACATTAAGGCACCAGCGAACTCTTGGTCGCGAAGAACCGACATGGTGGTGGCTCCAGGTAGATGGAGATAATGTGTGTAAACCACACGGTCGCAAAACGTGAGGTAGGCAGAAAGAATGTCGCAGGGCAACGTAGCGAGAAACAGATAAACAATCATCAGCCAGCGCGTTCGATCAAGCGTTGCTGTCCACGGATGCAGAACCGGCCACCAGAACAGGAAGCCCGCGCATACAAAACTGAAATCTTCGATCGCATGTACTGTCGTTGAACTCATACCGAAAGTAAAAATCGCCGGCACGTGCCAGCCAACCAAAACGATTGTAGCCGCCGACCAGCACACGATCGGGTTCGCTAAGAATCTGCCGATTCGCCTGACAATCGGCAAACGAAACCCCGAGAGCACTTGCTCCGCGAACCTTTGCGGGAGCCCCCGGGATATTACGGCGATGGGTTTTGCGACCAGGATCAGAGCGGGAGCGATGGTCATTAGCAGCAGATGTTTTGTCATATGTGCTGTAAGCGACTCATGGTCCATCGTGGACAAAGGGGACTCAAGGGCGGCCCAAAACAGCAAGAACCCGAAACAAAACGCGACCGGTCTCCATGAACGATTCTCGCGTTTTGCGACGGCTTCAAGACGGAACCAGCCGCCCGCGTAGAGAATTGCCACGCCCAGCAAGACAGCCGCCAACATAATCGAGTGCCCATGGGTTATTGGCGTCAAGCCTGACTCCGGCAACTAGAGCCTACCGCTGGCCAGTAGGTGTTGGACTCTTCGAAATCTGCTCAAGTGCAGCATCGCGCGCGGGCAGGTGGCCTGGCGGATGCAATGTCATCAGGAATGAGACAAGCGCCGTGGTTTCTGCGGGGCTCAGATTTTTTCCATACGCGGGCATATTCCCGCCGCCCTGAATCACCTGGCGGATGAGCTGATCCTGCGTGAGACGCACCGCGACCGCATCAAGTGCCGGGCCACGCTGGCCGCCCTCGTCCCCCAGCGAATGGCAATTGCGGCATTGCTTCAGCTGGAACACAAGCGCGCCTTGGCGTTCGAGCGCAGTCGTATTCTTTAGGAATTTCTCGGGCACGGGGTCACCGCTCCATGCGTTCATTTTGGGGCTCCAGGGGGCATGGACCGCCAGCTCCGTAAAAGTGCCCAGTACCACTGCGATGAGCATGACACTCACCACCGCGACCGGTCGGCGCTGCCAACTCTTTTCTCCTTCACCAAACAGAAAAGGCAGCAGAATAAGCGCTACGATCACGACGACCGGCCCGATAAGCAAAGCGGGAGTCTCCAACGACGGTGGCAGCAACGAAAGTAGCGCGTACAGCCATAGAAAAAAATAGTCCGGCCGAGGCGCAGTTTGTATGATCGTGGGATCGGGGCGGCCACTGGGGCCGAAGGGGCCAAAATAAAAAGCGCAGGCGGCAACCGCCAGCAGAATGAATGCCGCAAAAATCAGGTCTTTCCAAACAGCGTAGGGGACAAAGGGGACGCCATCCTTCCTTACCAGTTCCTCGTATTGCTCGGTGTACGTTACCCGGTCGACGATGCGACCCGGCATAGGCCAATCGTTAATGCCCAGCTTCAGCACCATGAGAACGTGGAGGCCAATAAACGCGATCAGCAACCCCGGTATCACAAAAACGTGGAGCGCAAAAAAGCGCGAAAGCGCTGCTCCTGCAATAATAGGCCCACCTAACAGCAGTTTTACTGTGGCCGGGCCTACCACCGGAACACGACTGGAGATACTAGCTCCAATCCCAAGACCCCAATAGGCGTCTTGATCAAATCGCAGCACCTGCCCGCTGAAGGCCATGCCAAGCGTCATCAGTAAAAGGAAAACGCCCACGATCCAAGTGAGTTCGCGCGGGTATTTGTAAGCACCAAACAGAAACACCTGGACCATGTGAAGGAGAACGATCGCGATCATAAAGTTCGAGCCCCAGCCGTGTAGGGCGCGGACATACCATCCGAGCGCGACCTGGTGATTCAGGAGTTGCAGCGAGTTCCAGGCCTCCGCGGCGGAAGGGACGTACACGATAGCCAACAAGACGCCAGTGACCACCTGCAGGACGAACACAGTCAACGCCGCGCTGCCGAAAACGTAAAACCAACTCGCAGTGTTGCGTGGCACGCGATGCTCGGCGGTTTCCCGTATCGCGCCCGCAAGCTGCAACCTTCGATTCAGCCATTCACCAACTCTGGAGATTAGGCGCATGACGGCCGCCCCTTCGTAACCTCGGCCGTTGGCCCGCCGGGAGTCGGTAGCTCTCCTGCCTGAATCGTGATCAGGCCATTCTCAACCTTATATGGATACTCGAATAAGCCCCGCTCAGGAGGTCCCGAAGCGCGCGAGCCGTCCCGATAATACGCGCCGCCATGGCATGGGCAGAGAAACAGACCGGATTGCGGGAACCAGCGCACAGGGCAGCCGAGATGCGCGCAATTGATGGCAAACACTTGAAACTGTTCTCCCTCGATGCGCCGTACCCAACATGCGGTGTTCACGGTCTCGCCGTCTGACGGCATTACAAATGGATTCTTGAACGTGGCTAGGCGAGTCTCGCCTTCGGGAAATTCGTTTACAGAGCCTAGCGAGACCCAGGACAAATAGGCTTTGGCCCGGCCGCGCGTGAGAGACGAAAGGAGATACCGGACAATAGGAATGGCAAGTCCAACGGCCACCGCACCGTTGAACAATATCCCGAGCTTCATAAAAAGACTGCGGCGAGAAATTGTGTTGTCATCCGGCATCAAGCGTGCTCCTATGGTCTTGCGTTGCTGGCAGTGGGATACGGCTGGCCCGGTGTGCCTACTCGTTTGGAAGCGATCCAGGCAACGACATCGGTGATTTCCTGTTCCGTCATGGGCCGGCCAGCAATATTGTTCCGCCAATCCGGAGCTCCTCGGTCCGGTCGGCCGACGATCACCATCGTGCGTAGCTCCTGATCCGTCAGCAAAGCAAGGAACGATCCATCCGTGATGGAGCTTCCCTTCGATCCGCCGCTCCCTCCCGCACCGTGGCACGATTCACAAAAGGTCTTATAGACGGTTTCGCCGCGAGTCGCATCACCTGCAGCACTGGTGGAATATGAGGGAGGGTTCAAGCCTCCAAGAATTCCCGGCCTGCCCCACCGGGAACGAATTTGCGTCACCAGCACATCGATCTGCGTATCCGTCAGCATGCCGCCGGCCACCTGACCAAACGCGGCCATGGAGGTGCCCTTGATGCCGTTTGTAACTACTTTACGCATGGTGTCCTCGGTTACGATGGACAAATAGACAGGATCACCTAGTGCAATCGCGGCTCCGCCGTGACCTTCCTTCCCGTGACACCCCGCACAATTCTCCGAGTACAACCTGCCGAAGTCCAAAATTTGATCGGGGGCGCGTGTCTCCGCATCTTTCACCGGGCGACCAGGAGCGGAATCGCAGCCATTCATCGCCAACGCGCTGAATGCCAGCAACAAGGAGATTTGAGCGAGCCTTCTCAAGATCAGCGCTCCCTGCCTTCTTTTTTGGACATGATGCCGGGAACTTCCACTCCGGCGCGTAGCGCAAACGGCATATTTTCTCGCGTCAGTACTCGACTTTGTCGCATGACCACCAGTCCTGCGACCACCCCAAAACCGATTTGAGAGGCGATGAACCAGTACCAATTGATGAGGCTTTCCAGCAGCGGATTCAAAAGCCCCAACGTGGACCAAAGCAAACCCGACCAGAGGAGCGGAGCAATAAAGCCGCCCAGCAAAATGGGTCGCCGCGGAATCATCGGAAGCATTGCGCCGTAGAGCAGACCGACAAGCGTCGACCCCGTCGCATGAAAGATCACCGCGACGATAAACGTGTTCCAGTGAAATGCACTAAGCTGCGCCGGATCAAGCCGGAACGGTTCTTCGAAGACAATAGCCCCGAGCAGGTTGATTGGGTACCAGATGCTGCCCGCCTTAATTAATCCGTACGTGCAGGCCAGCACGGCCATGGCCACACTTCCTGCCCAACCACCTTTGATTCCTGCGCTAACTGGATAGGTTTCGATTGGCAACCAAGCGCGAACCGCTTCGGGAGCGATCGGGAACCGCTCCACTTGCGCGCGGTCGGTTCGAATGGAGACTTCTCGACGTTCAGCTGCAACAACGTCTACCTTCTCGTGCGGAAAAATTTCGCGACACCAACCGACGCCTCCCGCGATGGAAAGAATCGCACCTAGAACACTCACAGACGCGCTGGTCAACAGCCCCGTGAATAGCAGTACAACGCCGAGCGCCAGAGCGAAGGGCCACGCTGTCGGCGCGGGCAGTTCGATCTCGCCAGGAACCCCGGACGTTTGCTCCACAGATTTCTCAGCAGAATGACCAGTCATGGCGTCTCCTCAGCGCCCAACAACATAGACAACCGTAAACACTACGATCCACACGGCATCGACAAAATGCCAGTACATCGAAAGCACCTGCGTGCGCGGAGAATCCTCAGAACCAACGCGTCCTGTAAGTCCCAAGAGCAAAACAATCAAAAGCATTACCAGGCCAACAGTTACGTGAAAGGCGTGCAGACCGACCAGGGAATAATAAGTGGTGCCAAAAAGATTGGTGGAGATGGTCAAGCCTTTGTCATAAATCAAGTGATGCCATTCGTGGCCCGTCCCGAAAAGAAAGAGCCCGCCCAGCAGGATGGTTAACAACCACCACGTAAGGAAAGCCCCCCGTCTCCCTCGCTCCAGAAACTTCTCGGCGAAGTGGATAGTGATGCTGCTCGAGAGCAGACAAATCGTGTAAAAGATCGGCGGTTCGAGCACTTCCCGAGGCGTAGGGCCGGAAAGACTTTTGCCAATGTAATAGATGTAAGCGACCACAAATATCGTAAAAATCGCGGATTCGCCTATGATCAGGCAGGCCATCGCGACCTTCCCGCGATAAGGAAGCGTCCAACCCTGCGGTGTTTGCGGAACAGCGGCTGCCAGTTCGCTCACGATTCGTTCCTCTTATTCATAGTTGCTGTCCGGATCTTCTGGATGCTTCAGGTCCCACAGCGGACGACGGCTCGCGACCGCAGGGATTACCGCGAAATTGTACGCTGGCGGCGGCGAACTGGTGGACCATTCGAGAGTCCAAGCGTCCCACGGATCGTTGCCCGCGTCCCGGCCTTTGAAATAGGAATAGATCATATTGCCCACAAAGATCAGTACCGCAATCGCCTGAATCGCGGACCCGATGCTCACCCAAAAATTCCAGGTTTCCCAACCTCGGCCGGGTTCGTAGGTGTAGATGCGGCGCGGCATGCCGAGCAGGCCAGGAATGTGCATCAGGTCAAACGTCAGGTGGAAACCGACCACAAAGAGCCAGAAATGCCACTTGCCGAGAGTTTCGCTCAGCATCTTCCCGGTTATTTTGGGGAACCAGTAGTAAAACGCAGCGAAAAGCGCAAACAGAATGCCGCCCACGATTACGTAGTGAAAGTGCGCCACAACAAAGTAGGAATTGCCGAGCTGCCAATCAAAAGGCGCACTCGCCAGCATGATGCCCGTCAGCCCGGCGATTAAGAATTGAAATAGGAAGCCGATGCAGAAGAGCATCGGTGTCTTGAACTGTATCTTGCCTCCCCACATGGTTCCTAGCCAATTGAAAATCTTGATTCCGGTGGGAACTCCGACGACCATCGACGTGATCGTGAAGAACGCGTTCGCGGGCGAACTCATGCCGATCGTAAACATGTGATGAGCCCAGACACTCATGCTGACGAACGCGATTGTGACCGTGGCTCCCACCATGATGGGATAACCGAAGATCGGCTTGCGCGAGAATACCGGAACAATCTCGGAAATAAACGCAAAGCACGGAATGATCAGGATATAAACTTCCGGATGACCAAATATCCAGAAAAAGTGCATCCATATTGCCGCGGACCCTCCCGCTTGCGTGTCAAAAAAGTGCCCGCCAAGATAGCGATCGATTAAAAGCATTATCTGCGCTGCGGATAGCGGAGTTATGGCGATCAAAACCTGGCCGGACATCACCAGGTTCAACCATGCAAAAAGGGGCATGCGGCCCAGCTTCATTCCGGGGCAACGCAGACAGAGTATCGTCGCGATGAAATTGATGGCCGTGCCGATCGAACCGAAGCCCGAAACAAGTACAGCTACCGTCCAATAATCGGAACTATGGCCAGGCGAAAATGCGCGCGCCGTCAATGGCGCATACGCCCACCATCCCACGTCCGGAGCGTTGCCCGCTCCGTACAGTCCACTGCCCCCCACGAAACTGAAGTAGAGAAGCAGACCAGAGAAGGCTGTCAGCCAGAAGCTGAACGCATTCAGGCGCGGAAAGGCCATATCGCGCGCCCCGATCATCAACGGTACGAAATAGTTTCCGAAGCCGAAAAGGACTGGCATGGCTACGAAAAAGATCATGGTGGTCCCGTGCATGGTGAACAGGCGGTTGAAAACTTGCGGCGAAACGAAATGATTATGAGGAACCAGCAACTGAATGCGAATGATGATGGCTTCGATCCCGCCGATCACAAGGAACAGCAGTGCCAAAACTATATAAAGAATTCCAAGGCGCTTGTGGTCGACTGTGGTAATCCAGTCATGGACAGTCTCTACCCAGGGGCGGGTCGCGATGCCCGGCGTCTGAATTGCGACTGCATCTGATGCCATGGAGCCTTCCCCCAAAATCACCCTAGCGCAGTGTCTCCAGATAGTTCACCAGCGCCTCGAGATCTGCATCACTGAGCTTCATTGCTGGCATCAGTGAACCAGGCTTGATGGCGTCCGGATTTTGAATCCACAGGCGAAGATTTTCCCGCGTGTTGTCTGCGGCGCCGGAAGCGAGCGTGGCTCGGCTCATCAAATGCGTCAAGTCCGGGCCGAACCGTCCATTGGCCGGCGTGCCGGAAATGGCATGACAGTTGATACACGCAGTCGTCTCGAAAACGTGCCGCCCTGCAACCACACTCTCATCCATATTTGCCGGTTCCGCTTGCGCGCGAACCCACTTCGCAAATTCTTCGGGAGAATCCACGTACACGCGCAGCAGCATCTTGGCGTGCTGCGTCCCGCAGTACTGGGCGCACTGACCCAGGAATACCCCGGTCTCATGTGGGTCCAGCCACATTTCATTTACGCGATTAGGAATCAGGTCCGTTTTTCCATTCAACTGGGGAACCCAGAAACTGTGATCCGTATCCGCGGATAGCAACTTGACAAACGTCGGAACTGGGCGAGAAGGTCCGCTCACGGGAATATGCAGTTCGTTCGCTGTCACTACCCCGAATCCGGGGTACCGGAACTCCCACCAGAATTGATGGCCTATCGCGATAACGTCCACCGCGGAAGCAGGCTTCGCCGCATCTTGGATCGCGTGGATCACCCGGGCGCTGGCCAGAAACAAGACCACCACGATCACGATCGGAATAACCGTCCACGCCAACTCGATCTGCGAACTACCATAAACCTGGGGAGGTTCTTTCGCGGGATCGCTGGCACGTACCCGAAACTTCGCCACTGCGTAAACCAGAAGGCAGAAGACAACCACGAATATCGATCCGGTGATAATCAAAATAAAACGGGAAAGATGATCAATTTCACTGGCAGGCGTCGAAAGAGGTTTAAAGATGTTTGGAACCGGATGCACCGGGTTCTGCGCCAGACAGGAAGGCCCAAGCAGCAACGCACAAAGACACCAGCAGAGCAGTCCCATCATCCGCGGGCCGAGTCTTCCGGAAACTGCGTTGCCTCGGACACCGACCATTTCGTTGCGGAAACCTCCCCGCGGGAGTATGGAATGCTGGCCGTTGGATGTTCTTAAAAAACAAAAGATGCAACATTGTACGCGATGCTCCAATGTTGAGGAGCAGGGTCCGCATCGCGTTCGAACCGACTCACACAGTCTCGTAGCAATCGACATCGGTGGGGGCGCTTTCGAGATGGGTCAAGCGGGGGGCATCATACTCCATTGCCGCACGCTGATACAATCATCTTCCGGAAAGTACGCAATATTCGGCAGGCGTCGGAATCAATAGATACAGCTGAAGGCAATTCTTCGTTGTTACGCCTATGATGGAACTCCCAATACTAAAGTATAGGTTGGACTTTGCTTCGCGACTGTTGCATCCTTACTCGCGCGCGGCGCTGGCGCGCCTCCCGGTTCGGTTCGCGAATGCCTGCTTCACTCGGGCGCATCAAGTCGACTGATCTCCAATGCAAGAAAATGCCGCCGCGAAAGGTAGATGTTGCGTTGACGATCGGCTCGCGCATTCTGGCGCTACTTCCCCTCATCGGGGTGCTCGCGCTATCTCGAGTTGTCGCGCTCGAGTCCTCAAGTCGAATTTCACAATATGGTCATACGGTTTGGCGGGTGCAAGACGGTGCATTCCGTGGTGCGCCTTTGGCCGTTGCCCAGACCAAAGACGGGTACCTGTGGATAGGAACTGATGGCGGTCTGGTGAGGTTCGACGGCGTGCGCTTTGTTCAGTGGAATTTTCCGGCGGGACAACGGCTCCTCGATCCCCGAGTTTTCTCATTGCTGGCGGCACGCGATGGCAGTTTGTGGATTGGCACCGGCTTTAGCGTCTCTCATTGGATCAACGGCACATTGGTCAACTATCCGAAATTGAGCGGAAGAATCGAGGCCCTGGCAGAGGATCGCGATGGTGGTGTTTGGTTGGTGCGCACTCAGGTCACCGATGAGTCGGGCCCTTTGTGCCGGATCCTGAACGAGAAGTTCCAGTGCTTTGGGAAACCAGAAGGAATTCCATTCCCAATTGCGTTATACCTCGCCACAGGAACTTCTAATGACGTGTGGGTGGGAGGATACTCCGAGTTATGCCACTGGAGGCAAGGATCGCCCTGCGAAAGTTACTTTTCGAAAGGAGTGCGTACTCCCGAAACGTTTGCCACACTTCGCGCGATCGCCACCGGGCCTGACGGAACCGTGTGGGTCGTCAGGAATCGAGCGGGCTTATTCCTGCAGCTCGAGCACCTGGACAGAGACGGATGGAGGACGCTGGCGTTCCCGAAGGCCGCGGTAAATAACGCCGATGTCACCACGCTCTTCGTCGACCGAACAAACGTCGTGTGGATCGGAACCGGCAATCACGGCGTTTTCCGAGTTCGTGGGGACGCCATCGAAAACTATGCGCATCCTGATGGACTGACTAGCGATTCGGTGTGGCGTTTTTATGAGGATACAGAGGGCACGGTCTGGGTCTTGACCTCGGGTGGCATCGACAACTTTCGCGATGTGAACGTTCTGAGTTACTCGGTCGGCGAAGGTCTATCTGCAGCAGGCGCCGGTACGGTGCTGGCAACACGCGATGGCAGTGTGTGGGTCAGCAATTTTCGTTCGATAGACCGCATACAACGAGGCAAAGTCATCTCTATCGGTTCCGGACAGGGCTTGCCGGGGCTGAATGTGACCACATTCGCGGAAGACCACGCGGGAAGGCTGTGGTTGGGCATCGATAATGGCTTGTGGGTGTACGACGGAAAAATGTTTCGGAACGTCCGCCGCGATAATGGCAGCCAACTGGGAGTGGTGTTCTCTATTGCGGAGGATACGCGCCACAACATTTGGGTGCGGGCCGCTAAGAACCTGGACCGCATCTACGATTTTCACGTCCAGGAAGAGCTCACCTCTTCACAGATTTCCAAGGCGTACATTTTGGCGAGCAATCCCCAGGGAGGAATCGTGATCGGCTTGGTCAGCGGAGACATGCTGGAATACGAGGATGGAAAAACGCGAACGTATGCCTCGGACGAAATCGGGAACAGCAGCCAGATTCGAGACCTGCTCGTCGAACCAGATGGTTCGGTGTGGGGAACGACACTCGACGAAGTGGCGCGCTGGAAAAATGGCGTCCGCAGAAATCTGACTACCCAAAATGGCCTTCCGTGCGATGGCATTTTTGCGCTGGTCGAAGACTCCCATGGTGCCATGTGGTTCGATTCGAAATGCGGTCTCATCCAGATTCAAAGATCGGAACTCGACCGCTGGTGGGACCATCCCGGCAGTCTTGTGCAGTACAAGCTCTTCGACGCTTTAGACGGAGTGCAATCGGGTTTGACTCCGCTCAAGCCGCAGGCGACCAGATCCACCGACGGCCGGCTGTGGTTTGTGAACGGAAGGATCTTGCAGATGATCGATCCCAACCACCTGCTCAGCGATACGATTCCGCCGCCGGTTGAAATCGAAGATATTCGCGCAAACCGAAAGTACTACCCGCCGACATCTGGTCTTCGCTTGCCTGCCTTAATTCGCGACGTGGAGATCAACTACACAGCGCCAAGCTATGTGGCTCCTCAGAAAGTCCTGTTTCGCTACAGGCTTGAGCCACACGACACGGAGTGGCAGGAACCGGGCACCAGGCGCCAGGCTTTTTACAACGATCTCCCACCCGGCTCGTACCACTTTCACGTCAAGGCATCCAACAAAGACGGTGTATGGAATGAGGTCGGAGCTACCTTGGATTTTTCGATTCTTCCCGCGTATTACCAAACACTGTGGTTCCGTATGGTTTGCGCGGTGGCGTTCCTCCTTTTGCTGTGGGCCATCTATCAGTTCCGCGTTCAACAGCTGCGGCGGCAATTCGAAATCGGATTGGAAGCGCGGGTGAATGAGCGAACGCGTATCGCCCGGGAACTTCATGACACGCTGTTGCAAACTTTGCACGGGCTGATGTTTCAGTTCCAGGCGGTTCGCAACCTCCTTCCGCGCCGGCCGGATGAAGCCGTGAAGTCCCTCGATGAGGTCATCACGGAGACCGAGAAAGCGCTGTCGGAAAGCCGGGATGCGATTCAGGGCTTACGCTCCGAGCCCGTCGCGAAAGGAAATTTGGCGGAATTACTGATGGCTACGAGTCAGGAGTTGGCGGCCTCGGGAACTTCAGAGCGACCGCATCCAGAATTCGAATTGATTGAAGAAGGTGAGCACCGGAACTTGTCAGCGGCAACAAAAGACGAAGTGTGCAGGATTGCGGTCGAGCTCCTAAGAAACGCGTACCGCCATTCCGAGGCGCATCGGATCGAGGCCGAAATCCGCTACGGGCTCGATGTACTACGGCTGCGAATTCGCGACGATGGCAAGGGCATCGACTTGAAGGTACTTAAGGAAGGCGGAGTCGCCGGGCATTGGGGCTTGCGCGGTGTTCGGGAACGCGCGGAGAATATCGGTGCCCATCTGGACTTTTGGAGCGAGGCCGGTGCGGGAACCGAAGTGCAGCTCACCGTCCCAGCTTCTGTGGTTTACGAGAGTTCGCCAAATGGTGTGGGACGACGAAAGTAGGAAGGCGTGGAAGCTCCGCAAAACCTCATTCGCATCTTGACCGTCGACGATCATCCGCTCCTGCGGAAGGGCATCGCCGCCCTGGTGAACGGCGAACCAGACCTGAAGTTGGTCGGCGAAGCTTCCAATGGCAAGGCGGCGCTCGAAGCATTCCGAACTTATCGGCCCGATGTAACGTTGATGGACCTGCAAATGCCCGAAGTCGATGGGTTGGAGGCCATCGTGGCCATCCGGCGGGAGTTTCCCGACGCCCGGATCATCATTCTGACAACATACAGCGGGGACATGCAGGTTCTGCGGGCTCTGAAAGCTGGAGCGCGCGCCTACATCCTAAAAGGCCATGTTCACAAGGAGTTGCTTGAGACCATTCGCGCCGTTCACGCCGGGCAGAAGCGCATTCCCTCGGAGATTGCAGCCGAACTGGCAGATCATGCCACGGACGACATATTAACCGGGCGCGAAGTCGATGTACTGAAGCTGATTGCCGCCGGCAATTCGAACAAGCTCATCGCGGACCACCTGTCGATCGGTGAGGCCACGGTGAAAAGCCATGTAACCAACATTTTATCCAAACTCGGAGCCAATGACCGTGCCCACGCGGTGACGATCGGGCTAAGGCGCGGCATCATCGAACTCAATCTCCCCCAAAAGTAGGACTCTTCCCTCCAACTTAATGGCGTTTCGTTGCTTACGGCGTTTTCCTACCATTTAACGGGAGGGCCCTTTGCAGCGGTTGTTTTCCACTTTCGCCAGCGGATGGCCAGGTGTCGGCCTCCTGCTACAGCGCATTTTGGCGGCTATCCTACTGATTCGCTTCGGCCTCATCGATCCCGGCGCTGCGGTCTTATCGCCCACGATGATCCCCGAAGCGATTGGAGCGTTTGCTGGGGTGCTGCTGCTCATGGGCCTATGGACCCCTATCGTCGGGGGGGTCGTGGCCGTAGTCGAACTCTACGTTGCCTTGGCGCATTCTGCGCACCCTTGGATTCCCATCGTACTGGCCACCCTTGGCGCAACCATTGCAATGATCGGCCCTGGGGCATTCTCGATCGATGCCCGCCTGTTCGGTAGAAAACACCTCGAAACCTGAGTACTAATCCGGAACACCCCCCCAAAAAG
>Ga0335076_10003623_pt1 | contig 15552 bp, 9 predicted proteins | sample Lox_Sample_25_FD_206717 | JGI IMG/M metagenome (GOLD analysis project Ga0335076, IMG submission 206717) | Soil microbial communities from Loxahatchee National Wildlife Refuge, Florida, United States - Lox_Sample_2.5 | ecosystem: Environmental > Terrestrial > Soil > Wetlands | place: USA: Florida...
ACGGAAGACATTGAGCAAGCGGAGATGAATCTGCAAGCGGCGGCCAGCATCGTGGCGCAAGGTTTGCGCGCAGTGGTCGTCATTCCTTTGTATGCCAGTTCGAGGGCTAGCAGCGAATCAGCAACAAATGTGACGCGCGGCGAGTTTTTAGGGGTGTTGTACCTGGATTCAAAACGGCCGACCGCGTTCTCCAAGCTCGACCGGCAGATTCTGGATGCGCTGGCTGCCGACGCCGCGAGCATTCTAGACAATGCGCGACTGGTCGAACGCGAACGAGAGCGGCAACGTCTGGAACAGGAAATTGGGATCGCGCGCGATATTCAGCAGGCACTATTGCCGAAGAATTTCCGCGACTTCCCGCACTTGGCGGTTTCTGGCGTGAACTTCCCGTGCTTGTCCGTGGGGGGAGATTATTTCGATGTGTTTCCCCTAGACGATCGACGGACGGCATTTCTGTTGGCGGATGTAAGCGGGAAGGGACTCGGTGCCGCGCTGCTGACCACCATGTTGCAGGGGGCCCTTTCGGGCATGACCTTGGGGACAGATCCGGCGCGCGTATTCAATCACGTGAATCGCTTTTTATGCGATCACGCCGAAGTCGGGCGATACGCCACCATGTTTTTTGGGATTATGGACGACGCAGGGAAACTGGAGTACATCAACGCAGGGCACCCGTCCCCTATTCTAATGCGCGCAGGAACGGCGGACGAAGCGTTTACGGAAGGGTCGTTCCCCGTGGGCTTGGTGCCGGAAGCCGAATTTTCCACCACGACGCTACAGTTGGAGCCGAATGACACTCTGGTGTTGTACAGCGACGGAGTGACAGAAGCGATGGACCCGGACGAGCAGTTGTATGGCACGGGACGGCTGCGCGCCGTGTTGATGGGGAAAAATGAGTTGGCCCTGGACGAGATTCAGAAGACGGTATTGGAATCGGTCGAGAATTTTGCGCGTGGAGCGCGGCAGGCGGACGACTTGACGATCTTATTGGTGCGCTTCCGCGCTGTGGGCTCCATGGTAACGGAGACGGATGTTTCCGGGACGCGCAACGCTGCGGCGAGCGATTAGTTTTGCGAAACCACGCTAGTAGGGCGTGCAGGCTGGGGCTTGCGCTTGTAACGGCGTAAATGTGACCGCCGCGAGTTTCTCGTTTTCTAACAATTTATTGAGTACGGGAACAGTTTCGTTGGCCAGCTTGCCGGTGCCTTCCAGATCCTTGCCGTAAGCCTCGCAAGTTGATTGATAGAGCTTCTTTACGGAGTCGGTCGGAGCGATATCCGCGGCCTGCACCATTTCCAGGTAGCGCGCGGCATTGCGATTGACGGTGCCGAAACCGGGCGCCTCGTCGCTTCCGGATTCCAATGCGTCAACCTGCTTTTCCACATTCGCCAGCGAATCGGTCAGTTCCTTGGTTGCTGAAGTGGGCAGTGATTTTCTACGTTCCGCGAGTTGTGCGTCGAGGGCAGCAAACTGATCGAACGATTTCGCGGAACTGTTCATCAGTTCCCAAAGCTGATGCGAAAGACCGAATTGGCTAGCGTAATCCTCCGCCGAGATGTGTACCCGCGGGTCGGGAACCACTCGCAACTTCTGACGATAGGATTTCCCATCGACAGCGAGGACCAAATCGTAGTTTCCTGGGGAAACGAACGGGCCAGGCGGCTGGAATCGCGGAGTTTCCCCGGGAACCGCATGATCGGGCAATGTGTATTCGGTGTAAGCGAGGCGCTCTCCAAAAAAGCCAAACGGCAGCGCAGCGGGATGTGGATATCGCAAATCCCAGACGAAGCGATTGATTCCAGCCGCGGTGGGCAAACTGATTGGAGGATAGAACCAATATTCCGGGACATTGGCAGGCGGGAGCGATTCCTTTTCCGGAATGCTGGAAAAATGACGAATCGCGTGGCCCTGTTCGTCGAGAACATCGAGAGTGATTTCGCCTTTGGGCGCAGAAGCGAGGGAATAATACAGAATGGCGCCATCCGGTGGATTTTGCGATGCGGGAGTATCGCGCTGCAGCGGTGTATCGGGGTGATTGTCCCAATGAGTGCGGATGGCGACCTGGGGAATAAAGAAGTGAACCGAAGAGTTACCGACATTGGGCAACTCGCGCAGCGGCGAGATGTCGTCCAGCACCCACAAGCCGCGACCAAACGTGGCGGCAATCAGATCGTCACCGTGGATGGCCAGATCGCGCACGGAACTGGTAGGCAGACCGAGTTGAAGCGATTGCCAGTGGTCACCGCAATCATAGGAAATGTACACGCCGGTTTCGGTTCCGGCAAAAAGCATGCCTTTGCGGACGGGATCTTCCCGAATCACGCGGGCAATACCAGCATCCGGCAGGCCGGTGACAATCTTGTCCCAAGTTTTGCCGCTATCGCGGGTACGGAAGAAATAGGGATGAGTGTCACGGCGAGCAAACACAGCGGCAAACGCAGTGTTCGGATCGTGTGCTGATGCGTCGATCGAGTTTACGGTAGAGCGTTCAGGAAGACCATTGGGGGACACCTCAGACCAGGTCGAGCCGTCATGTGTCACTTGTACCAAGCCGGTGGAAGTACCGACCCAAATCAAATTGGCATTGAGCGGCGATGGCGCGATGGTTTGGATATAGCCGCGATTGGCGGCGGCTTGAGCATCATCATCATCGTCATCGTCCCCGAATAATCCGGAATTCTCGCCGTCTTCCTTGGATGGAATGTGGCCGGAGGCATCGGACTTGGGACTGGGCGAGGTAGCATTGGGTTTCACAGTGAGGTCTGGACTGATTTCCTTCCAACTAAGGCCTTCGTCAGTAGTCTTCAATAAAAATTGTGAACCATAAAAAAGCGTGTGAGGATCGCGACGGGAAAAGGTAATCGGTGTTTCCCAACTGGCGCGGTAGTTAGAAGGGGCAATGAACAGCGTGGCGGTCTGGCCAGTATCGCGATCAAGACGAATGACATTGCCATACCACCCGAGCGAGTAAACGTACTCTTTGTGCATCGGATCGGGCGCAATGAAACTGCTCTCGAATGAGCCGCTGGAGAACCAGTCACGATAGGTGATCAGGCCGAAGTCCGTGCGAACCGGGACGACAACGGAGCCGGAGTCCTGCTGCGCGGCGTAGAGCCGATAAGGAAAACCGCTGTCGGCGGAAACGCGGTAAAACTGCCCGGTTGGTTGATTGTACCAAGTGCTCCAGGTCTTCCCGCTATCGTAGGTGATCACTACGCCCTGATCGGTGCCCTCGACAATGTGGTTGGTGTCCTGAGGATCGATCCAAAGGACATGATCGTCTTCGCCGCTGGGAGTTCCCTTCCAGGCGATGAAGGTCCGTCCACCGTCCTCGGAACGATAAGTGGAAGTTTGCATCACATAGACCACGTCAGGGTTCTTGGGATCGGAAAATACTCGACCGAAATAATTAGAGCCAAGTATGCGTGGATCGGTAGTGATTTTCTGCCAGCTGGAACCCGCGTCGTCGGAACGAAACAGCCCTTGCTGCATCAACGCGAAAATACGCTTGCCGGCGGTGCCGGGCGCGACAGAAAGACCGACACGCTGACGACTCGCTGCCGGTAGCCCTTGATCGCCCATTAGCGTCCATGTTTCACCCGCGTCGGTCGAGCGCAGCAGTTGAGTGTCGACGCCTTCCGCAGGTTTTTGGGCGGCAGCCGGGGGTAGGCGGCGAGTCGTAGCAACGATGGTACGAGAGTCATCGGGATTGAAATCGAGTTCGAAAGGGCTGGTGTGGTCGTCTTTGTAGTAGACCTTGCGCCAAGTCTTGCCTCCGTCGGAGGACTTGAAAATGCCGCGCGCATCGCTGGGAGTGAACGTACCGGCGACGGCTACGTAAACGAGATTCGCATCGTGAGGATCAACGAGAAGCGAGGGAATAATCGGTGAATCCTGGAACCCAATGTTGGTCCACGTGGCTCCCGCGTCCGAAGACTTCCACACTCCGTTACCATTGGTTTGCTCACCGGTACCCACGTAAATGATATTGGGGTCGGAAGGGGCTACGACGAGATCGCCGATGGACGCCACATGAGCTTGATCGAAAATAGGAACCCAAGTGTTACCCGCATTGGTGGTTTTCCAAATACCACCGCCGGGAGTGCCCATGTAATATGTCTTCGTGTTTCCCGCAATTCCCGCAACCGCGGTGACGCGTCCGCCGCGATGTGGACCGATGAGGCGCCAGGTCAGGCCGTGGAGAAGCTCAGGCGAGACTTGTTGTGCAGCGAGTGAAGAGACCAGCAAGGGAGCGAAGAGGAGAATCGAGAGCGGGACAATGTGGAAACGATGCCGCCGTAGCGGCCGGGGCGGGAGCGATCGACGCATGGAGTCTCCTGTGAATCTGGAGTTTAACACGCGGACCGAGGAATTTCTGGCCGCGGGAACGAGCGGAAGGCGGAGGACGGAGTCATGAATGTGGACGAGGTCTATCAGTTCCTGAAAAGCGAGAGGCTAGCGGTACTTGCGACTGCGGATGAAAGCGGTCAGCCCGAAGCCGCATTAATGGGATTCGCCGTGACGCCAGAACTGGAGATCATCTTTGACACGGTGAAGAGTTCGCGGAAATACCCAAATCTAAAGAAAAACTCACGCGTCGCCTGGGTGATCGGGTGCTCGAGCGAAATTACCGTGCAATATGAAGGGATCGCAGAGGAGTTGGTGGCCGAAAATGCAAGCCGGTACAAAAAGGTTTATTTTTTGGCGTTTCCAGACGGACCAGCGCGGGAAAGTTGGCCAGGAATTACCTATTTCCTGGTGCGACCGAAGTGGGTGCGGTACTGCGACTACAATCCGGCTGCGAGACGAATTGAGGAGAAGGTATTCGATTAGTTGGATCGTTCGAAGCTGAAGTTGAGATCCTTCGGCGATCCTTATCGGATCGCCTCAGGATGACAGGTGCGGGCGCTGCAGCGGCATGAACCTGCTGCTACCGTTAGAGTTCACGCAGTGCTACCGAAACGGGTTGAACAGCGGCTCGAATTGCGGGCAGCAGGCCACCCAGTACACCCATCACCAGCGCGAAAACAACTCCTAGGACCAGCAGATCGAACGTAATCTTGAAGGCGAAGGCTACGTTCGAAAACGTCTGGAAATTCATGGTGCTAGTGGTTAGTCCATTGAGCGGAAGCACGGCAAGGCAGCCAATGATTCCGCCTAGAAAAGAAATGAGCAACGCTTCGAAGAGAAAAGAGAGGATTACATTCCAAGTGGAAAAACCAACGGCGCGCATTGTGGCAATTTCGCGTCCACGCTCAGCGACCGCGGAGTACATGGTGTTTAGCGCGCCAAAAATCGCGCCGATGGCCATAATGGCCGCAACCAAGCCACCGAGAACCGTAATCAGGCGCGTCATCGTGGTGGACTGCTTCGCGTAATAGTCAATTTCACGATAGACATCGACGTTCATACGCGGGTCCTTGGTGACCGCGTCCTTGAATTCCTGGAACGTGCTGGGCGCCGCAAGGTGTACGGTGGCAGACTGAAAAATATTCGCCGGGCGCTTGAGGACCTGATTGAAGATTTGGGAGTCGCACCATACTTCAGAATCGAATGCGGAGCCGCCTGCGTTAAAAACGCCGACGACTTGCCAATGGCCGCCCGCAAAGTCGACATTATTGCCCAGGGTTAGGCCCTGATAGGTCTTCGAGGCATTTTTGCCGACGACGAGTTCGTTCATACCGGAGTGGAACATGCGGCCTTGAACGATCTTTACGAATTTTCGCACTTCCAAAACGTTGGGTGATACGCCACGTACTTGCACGTTGGCGTCCGTCCCCGTACTAATCAGCGGCACCGGAATGACTCCCACCACATCTTGGGTGAGCAAAGGCGCACCGGAGGGATCGCGGGCAATTCCAGGCGCATCTTGCAGGACCTTGATGGAGTCGAGGGTGATGCCGCCCATCATTTCAGAAGACGAACCCGCGCGCATGACGAGCGCATTATCGGGAGAGCCGGAAGCAACGAGGGTAGCCTTGAAACCACGGGCGAGCGAAAGCATGGCCACAAACACGCCAACCGTTCCCGCAATTCCCAGGATAGCGACGATGGTCGAGGTCCAACGCGCGCGAATACTACGGAAATTATAGGAGACCGGGACGGAACCTAGAAAAGGAGCAAGCAGTCCCGCGAGAATGCCAAAGATTACAAGCAAAATGAGTACAAGCGCGACGATTGCTGCAATGGTGATGAAGAAGAAAAATACAAGTCTGCCTGCCATGCTCAGACTCTCCTTAGTGCGTTAACGATACGCAAACGCATGGCGCCCCAGCCGGGAAGAATGCCGGAGAGGATTCCCGTAAACACGGCAACGACCAAACCAAACAGGAGCATGGGAGGAGCGAGCACGATGCTGGGCAGCAAGCCATTCAGAGCTTTGGCCAGACCCGGGATGGCCGCCATCGCCAGAAGCATGCCTAAGGTTCCACCGATCAGCGCGATGGTCAGAGATTCCGCCAGAACGAAAAAGAGAATTGCACGATCCGAATAACCGATGGCTTTAAAGACCGCCAGTTCGGAAGTACGTTCGCGTACAGAAATGGCCATGGTATTGCCCGTGACCAAAAGAAGCGTGAAGAAAACAACCGTTCCGATGCTCACAATCAGCGTTTGGATATTGCCGAACTGCTTCACCCAACTGGCGGCAAAAGCGGACTCGGTCTGCGTTTTCGTTTCGTAGGGAGAGTTCGCGAACTCATCATCAATCGCCTTGGCGATGCGAGGGGAGTCGTCTGGATTATCAACCCGCAGAACATACCAGCCAATCTGACCTTTCACAGCTTGGGGAACCTTTTCCTCGAAATAGTCCCATTGAAACCAGAACTGAGTCTCGTCGTCCTGGGGCCGCTTGCCATGATAGATGCCGTCCAGATTGAATTCCCAGGCACCACCGCCGTAAAGAGTGGTTTTGATGGGAATGCGGTCTCCGATTTTCCAGTGGAAGCGCTCGGCGGTTTGCGCGCCGGCGATGGCGCCCTGACGGTCGTTCACAAAAGCTTTCCACTGATCATCTGGAACGATGAGTTCCGGGAAAACCTCACGCTGACTGTCAGGGTCGATGACGAATTGAGGGAAGAAATTTTTCTCCTCGATATATGTGCCACCGAACCAGTTGTTGTGGGTGACATTCTTAACGCCGCGAATCCTCAGAATCTTGTCGCGATAGGAGAGTGGAATGGTATTGATGATGGAGGTGCGATTGATAACCACAAGGCGGTCTGCACCGGCTACATCGGCGCCACGGTTGAAGGCATCGCGAACCACCGCGAGGAAGACAAACAGGAACAGGGCAACCGCGAACGAGCCGATGGTGAGCAACAGGCGGACCTTTTTGCGGAGGAGATTAGCCCAGATGATTCGCGCAAATTTCATGCGACACCTCCTGCCGGGATGCCATGCGGGAGTTTCGAGGCTTCCACAAGGACGCCCTTATCGAGATGCAATGTGGTGTGCGCCCGAGCGGCAACGAGTGGATCGTGCGTGACCATGAGCACGGTCTTGTGGTGACTGGCTACGAGTTGCTCCAGCAAGGCCATGACTTCATCAGCGCTCTTGCGGTCGAGGTCGCCGGTCGGCTCGTCGCACAGCAAGAAGGTGGGATCGGAAACGATTGCGCGCGCGATGGTTACGCGTTGTTCCTGACCGCCAGAGAGTTGGCGAGGGAAGTGATCCATGCGATCCGAGAGTCCCACAATCGACAGGGCAGTTTCGACATGTTGACGCCGCTCCGCTTTGGACAATTTGGTCAGGAGCAAAGGCAGTTCCACGTTTTGAAACGCGGTGAGCACAGGAATAAGGTTGTACATCTGAAAGATGAACCCAACATGACGGGCACGCCATTCCGTGAGTTTGCCCGAAGACATATGGGTGATCTCGTCGCCGGCGACAGTGATGCTGCCCCGGGTGGGAACGTCGAGCCCCCCGAGAAGATTGAGCAAAGTGGTTTTCCCCGAACCGCTGGGGCCCATGAACGCCACGAACTCGCCCGGAGAAACATCAAGGTTGAGACCCTGCAACACGTGAATGTCTTCGCCCCCACGGCGGTAGGTTTTGTCCAGGTCGCGAACCTGGATGAGTCCGCCTGTACCTCCATTGCCCGCAACATTGACCATTGGGAGAGCTCCTATTTATGGATCTGGACGGACTGGCCGTCGTGCAGAGAATCGGGACCGGCAACCACAACAGTGGCTTCGGGCTGAATGCCAGCGAGAATTTCGACGTCGGAGCCGCGAGCTTCGCCAGTGGTAACGGCGCGGCGTTCAATCGTGTCGCCTTTGAGCACAAAAACATATTTGGAGGAGCTGTCCTGGCGAATGGCCTTTTGCGGGACAATGGCCACGGCGGCGGGCTCCTTCTTGCCTCCGGCTTTAGGCTCGTTCTCTAGGAAAGTGACCTTCACCCCCATATCCGGCAGAATGCGTGGGTCCTTCGCGGGGTCAAAGAGTCTTTTGTGATCGGGCTCAGTCACCGAGATACGCACCTTCACGGTGGCTTTCTGGCGGTCTGCCGTGGGGATCACGGTGCGAACTTTGGCGGGAATGGTCCAGTCAGGATAGGCATCCAGCACGGCATTGACCGCCTGGCCGTCGGAGACCCTGGCAATGTACGCTTCGCTGACGTCCACCTCAAATTCGTTCGAGTGCAAATCGACGATGGTGGCGATACCGGTGCGCGTAAAACCGCCGCCCGCAGAAATGGGAGAGACCATTTCGCCCACTTGGGCGTCTTTGGAAACCACGATGCCCGCGAATGGAGCGCGAATAGTGCAATTATCGACGTTTTGCTGCTGCTCGTGGATCCGCGCGTCGGAAGCGACCACTTGCGCTTTTGCGAGGGAGATTTTGGCGCGAAGGCTGTCCGCGGTGGTGCGCGCGTTGTCCAGGAATTCCTGAGTTTGCACACCGCCCTTGACTAACTGTTCCGCACGACGCAGCTCAATTTCGGCATTACGAAGTTGCACCTCGTAATCGGCGATGGCCGCTTGCGAGGAATCGCGGTCGGCTTTTGCCGCGTCCAGGGCACGGCGAGCGTCAGAGTCGTCGAGAGTGGCAAGAAGTTGGCCCTCGGTCACGCGGGTACCTTCATCGAAAAATACTCCTGTGACCCGCCCGGTAATTTTTGCAGCGATGGTAGCGCGGCGGCGAGGGGTGACGTAGCCACTAGCGTTGAGAACGCCGGCCGGCCCCGTAGCGGGCTTGGCTGCTGTGGCTACCTCGACCTCCACTTTGCGATTACGGAACGCGAACGCGGCGGCAGACGCCATACCAAGAGCCACGATCACCAGGACAACCCAGAGCCAACGCTTGCTGGAGCGAGGATTCGTGCGCTTCGTGTCGGAAATACGCAGCGAAGACAAATCGGGCTTTAGAGTTTTGGGTGGCGTCGCCATGCGGCGGCTACTCCTTGGTTATGCACAGGATACCTGGTGTGGATACGTATACAACCAGCTGAAAGTATCGATTCCTCGGCCAGGGGAATTGGTACAGGGCTATTCTACCAGCCGGAAGCAAAACTGGCAGGGAAATGCTGGGGGCAACAGGCTTACAGGTGGGCCGTACCGTGATAGAAAAAGCGGCCAAGTCCGATAGTAAAAATGAAATTACCAAATAGCGCATGGTCGATGCAGGCGAGCAGCAAGGAACCGGACTGGTGGTAGGTGATGGCGAATAGCAGTCCGCCGATCGCGCAGAGCACGATCGCCAGCCAGTTGCCAAAAATGACGTGCGCAAATCCAAAAGCACAGGCGCTGGCCAGAATCATGGCTTTACCCGAACCAAAGAGCAGCCTGTAGCGGTGAAAGAAGAAAACACGGTAGAGAAGCTCTTGCGGGTAGACCGATACCAGCGGATAAAGAACCATGATGATCGCCCAGAACCCGGGGGAGCTTTTCACCAGGGAAAACAGCAACTGGGGTGCGAACACTCGAACCGCCAAGCCCAGCAACACCATGAAGGCAGTATCGCGTAGCACCAGCCACGGCACATAGCGGCCCATTCCGCGGGTCGAGAGCAGCCGGTCGAAGTCGAACGACTGGTCGTACCGTAGGACCAGGGTCCCCACCAATGCAATCACCAGCAAATACGGAATCGGCAGATTGGGCAGCGCCCGATAGAAAATAAGAAGTGGAAGTCCGACGAAGAGAACGAGGAATTCCAAGGTCAAATAAAGAGGCTTTGCCATGGGGAGAGGCGCACGAGGAATGTACCAAAGATGTGAGTTTTTATCGATGTCTGGCGCCTCAGCGATGGAGTGCGCCGTGCCCTTGCAAAAAACCGAAAATATTGGCCCACTTTCAGTATCGGGGACACGCTCGCCGCCGACATAAAAGTTCACCCAACGAGGTTTCCATGGGAAATCACACGATCACTGAACCGACTGTGGACAAATTGAGGGGACGCACCCCAACCGAGCAATATGCGGCAAAGCTGACGACGCCAGCAACAGCAGTGGAGTACATCCAGAATGGCAGCACGTTGTGTCTGGCGCTGGCCGCAGGGATGCCGCAAGGGCTGGCCAAGGCGGTGGCGGATCGCATTCTCGCCGGAAATTTGACGGGCCTGAATCTTTACTATCAGCACTCAATGAAGTACAGCGCCGAAACGCTGATTTGTCCGGAGGTGCTGTACAAGGTGGACTCGCGGTGTTTTTTTATGGGCGACCCGGACCGCAAAATGGTGGCTTACGGGCTCGAGCATGGGAAGAAGAATCTGAGCTATGTGCCGATTAACTTTTCGAACATCCCGCGGGTGCTCACCGAGCATATTCACGTAAACACCTTCGTGGTGAGCGTATCCCCGATGGATAAATCAGGTCACTTCAGCCTGGGGACAAACAATGATTACGCCTCCACGGTGCTGCGCCACTGCGACCATGTGATCGTGGAGGTGAACCGCAACATGCCGCGCGTGTTTGGAGATTCACTGGTACACGTGTCAGAGGTCGATGCCATCGTGGAAAACAATGTGCCGATGGTGCAAATTCCGTACAAAGAACCGGATCCAGACTCGCTGAAGATTGGCAAATGCATTGCCGAACAGATTCCGGACGGGGCCACGCTGCAACTGGGGATTGGCAATTTGCCCAATGCTGTAGCCATGTATCTTTCCAACCACAACGATTTGGGCATCCACTCGGAACTGTTCAGCCACGCCTTTGTGCAATTGGTGAAAAGCGGCGTGGCAAATGGCCGAAAAAAGACGCTGCATCCCCGGAAGCATGTGTTCACGTTCGCGATCGGCGATGACGAGGTCTATGATTTCATCAACGACAACCCATCCATGGAGAGCTACGCGTCGTCGTACGTGAACGACATTCATATCATCGCCGAGCACGACAACATGATGAGCGTGAACACCGCGATTGAGGTCGACCTGTACGGGCAGGTGAATGCGGAGTTCATCAACGGGCACCAGTACAGCGGGTCGGGCGGACAATTCGATTTCGTGAAGGGAGCTTCGTTTTCGAAGGGAGGTAAATCCTTCATCGGGCTGAAATCGGCGGCGAAGAACGCCACGATTTCCGGAATCGTGCCCAGGGTGCAGATGGCCACGGACACCCGGATGGATGTGGAGTACATCGTGACCGAGTACGGATGCGTGAATTTGCGCGGCAAGTCGACCCGCGAGCGTGCGCTGGCGCTGATCAGCATCGCCCACCCGAACTTCCGCGACGAATTGATGGCCCACGCCAAGTCCATCATATTGATTTAACTTGGACCTTCGGAGAACGTACTTACAATTAGGTAAATTCCGGAGCCTTCTTACCTTTTTTGCATCTTTGGCCGGCTAGCGCGTCCATTACTTGACAGAAACAGCATTCAGGAATAGAAAGGGTTCCGCGTCGCTGTGACCATGGTTCAGGGGAGGATTATGGAAGCGTCACGCCGGGATTTTCTGAAGTTGGCAAGTGTGGGCGGCGCAGCTGCCGCCGTATTTGGCTTCGATCTACAACCTGCCTACGCCGAACTGAGATCCTTAAAAATAGCCCAGGCGAATGAGACTCGTTCGACCTGTCCGTACTGCTCGGTGAGTTGCGGAGTCATCATTTATACGATTGGCGACCGCGCGAAGAACGTCACGCCGCAGGTCGTCCACGTAGAAGGCGATCCTGATCATCCCATCAATCGCGGGACTCTTTGCCCGAAAGGGTCGTCACTCGAGCAGGATATTTTGAATGAACGTCGCATCGTAAAACCGCAAGTGCGCCGGCCCGGTGCGACGGATTGGGAAGACATCTCCTGGGACCAGGCTATTTCCGAAATTGCGGAAAAGGTCAAAAAAACACGCGATGACACGTTCGTTGAGACCGACAAAGATGGTCATCGTGTAAACCGCTGCGAATCGATTGGTTTCACGGGCGGCTGCACGGACACGAACGAATTTAATTATCTGGTTGTGAAGTCCATGCGCGCCCTGGGGGTCGTGCACCTGGAAAACCAGGCCCGCGTTTGACACGGCCCAACGGTCTCAAGTTTGGGACCAACATTTGGGCGCGGGGCTATGACCAATGGCTGGGTCGACCTTAAGAATGCCGACATGATCCTGGTCATGGGCGGAAACCCGGCGGAAAATCACCCGTGCGGCTTCAAGTGGGTGATCGAAGCGAAACGCAACCGCAATGCCAAACTCATCGTGGTAGATCCACGGTACACACGCACCGCGTCGGTTTCCGACCTGTTCCTGCAGATTCGTGCCGGGGCGGACCTTGCATTCCTCGGCGGGTTCATCCGTTACGCGATCGAGAATAACCGGGTCAACAAAGATTATCTGCTGAATTTCACGAATGCCGCGTTCATCGTCAGGGATGGATTCAAACTGCCCGAGGATGACGGCGTTTTCTCCGGCTTTGACCCAAAGACACAAACCTACGACAAAGCCACGTGGAATTATTCCGGCGCTGGGCATTCCGCGAATGCCCCGAGTTCAGCAGCTCCTGTGCCCCCGTCCTTGCCGCAGACTGTGGACTTTGACGAAACACTCCAGAATCCGCGATGCGTCTACCAACTGATGCGCAAGCATTATTCGCGCTATACACCGGAAATGGTCGAACGTATTACCGGAATTCCCAAAGACCAGTACTTGAAGGCGGCTGATCTCTTCACGTCCATCCGCAAAGATGGCGACACCAAGAAAGTAGCGACGGTTATCTACGCTGTAGGCTGGACACAACATAGTTTCGGCACACAAATTATCCGAACCGCAGCGATTTTGCAGTTGATGATGGGCAATGTGGGCCGCGCCGGCGGAGGCGTAAATGCGTTGCGCGGGCACTCGAATATTCAAGGCGCCACGGACATGGCGGGAATTTTCGATAATCTGCCGGGCTACTTGAAGGTGCCTACGCCCGCAGATGGCTCACTGGCAGGGTGGATGAAGCGAATCACGCCGACTCCTTCGAAACCGCAGCAATGGCAGTCCTTCAATTATTGGAGCAACACGCCGAAGTTTGCGGTGAGTCTGTTGAAGGCGTTTTATGGCGACGCCGCCACGAAGCAGAATGATTTCGCGTACGATTTTCTGCCCAAAGTGGACCGGAACTACTCCTGGACGTACCTCTGGGACAACATGTACAACGGCGTGGTCAAAGGCCTGTTCGCTTTCGGCATGAACGGAGTGGCCATCGGTCCTGACACCCAAAAGAACATAGATGCTTTGAAAAAGGCCGATTGGCTCGTCGTCGGCGAGATTTATCCGGATGAGACCAGCGAGTTTTGGCGATCACCTGGAATCACCCCGGAACAAATGAAGTCGATCCAGACAACCGTATACCGGCTGCCTTGCGCGGGCTTCGCGGAGAAGGATGGAACGTTCACCAATTCTGCGCGGTGGCTGCAGTGGAAGAATGCAGCGCTGCCGACGCCACTCAATTGCCGGCTGGATCAAGCCATCGTGGCGCAAATTTTCTTGAAAGTGCGGTCGTTGTATCAAGCGGAGGGCGGGAAATTCCCAGATCCGATTCTGAAGGTGACTTGGAATTATACCGATCCGTCGAACCCATCATTGGCCGAAGTGCTTAAGGAGATCAACGGTAAGACGTTTGTTGATACTGAGGATCCGGCGACCAAGCAGCAATTAAAAGCGGGCCAGCAACTGCCTGGCTTCGCGTGGCTGAAGGACGATGGCACTACCTCGTGCGGCAATTGGATCTACAGTGGCGCCTACACCGAGGCCGGCAACCTGACGATGCGACGGGACGCTAGTGATCCATCCGGGATGGGTGTGCACCAGAATTGGGCGTGGTCCTGGCCAGCTAACCGGCGCGTGCTTTACAACCGTGCCTCATGCAACGTGGATGGCAAACCGTGGGATTCCTCGCGACGGCAAGTTTGGTGGAGCGAGTCTGCGCAAAAGTGGGTCGGTAACGACGTGCCGGATTTCAAGGCCGATTCAAAACCGTCGGATCACATGGGGCCGTTCATCATGAATCCGGAAGGGGTAGGCCGGATGTTCGCTCCTCTGGGCGCGTTTGCGGATGGGCCGCTTCCCGAGTTTTACGAGCCCACCGAGAGTCCGGTGCAGAATCTGTTGCATCCACAGCAGACGCATAACCCGGTCATCAAGCGCTTCAAAACCCCGGATGATAAATACAGCACACCACAAGACGGCTATACCATTGTTTGCACGACCTACCGGTTAACGGAACACTACCACTACTGGACGAAAAATAATCCGATGAATGTCCAGCTTGTGCCCGAGCCGTTCGTGGAAATTCCGGAAGAACTCGCCCGGGACCTCGGGATCTCTGGCGGCGAGAAGATAAAGGTTTCCAGCATTCGCGGCACATACATCGCGAAAGCCATGGTGACGAAGCGCATCAAGCCGATGATGATCGACGGCAAAAAGACCTACCAGGTTGGATTCCCCATCCACTGGGGTTTCCGCGGCATTGCGGAGGATGAAGGGAAAACCGCGAAGACGCTGGCGAACCTGGTGACGCCGACGGTTGTTGATCCGAATGCCTACACGCCGGAATTCAAGGGATTCCTCGTGAAAGTCGAGAAGGCGTAGGGAGCCGAGATGAGCCAAGCGACACTACGCGTTCAGAAAATCAGCGGTCATGCGGGAAGCGTTCCGGGGAAAGACACGCAGCGTGAATCCCTGGTCTGCAAACTGGTGGACACCACAACTTGCATCGGCTGCAAAGCTTGCGAAGTGGCCTGCGTGGAATGGAACGATATGCCGTTCTCGCCCACGGTCTTCGATAACACGTATCAGACGATGCCAGAAACCCGCTGGAATTATTGGAACCTGATTTTGTTCAATGAGCACGAGCGGGAAGATGGTTCATTGCAGTGGCTGATGCGCAAACATCAGTGCATGCATTGCGCGGAACCCGGCTGCCTGGAAGCCTGCCCGTCTGACAGCGCAATTGTGCAGTATACGAATGGGGTGGTGGATTTCCAGCAGGATCACTGCATCGGCTGCGGCTATTGCATCACGGGTTGCCCGTTTAATATTCCGAAACTGAACAGCGTGACCAAACGCGTTTACAAATGCTCGCTGTGCACGGATCGCGTGAGCCAGGGACTGGAACCCGCGTGTATCAAATCGT
>Ga0335076_10003624_pt1 | contig 15552 bp, 6 predicted proteins | sample Lox_Sample_25_FD_206717 | JGI IMG/M metagenome (GOLD analysis project Ga0335076, IMG submission 206717) | Soil microbial communities from Loxahatchee National Wildlife Refuge, Florida, United States - Lox_Sample_2.5 | ecosystem: Environmental > Terrestrial > Soil > Wetlands | place: USA: Florida...
GGCCACCATGAGCGATTGCTCCTCGCCCGTGGCCGCGGGCATGAGCATGCCCACGCCCAGGTCGAAGCCGTCGAGCACCACGTAGGCGAGGACCGCGGCGCCCATGACGATGAGGAAGACGGGTGCAAGGTCCATTGTCACTCCGATCCCTTGCCGGCCATGTGCGTGATCACGACCATGTAGGCGAGTAAGAGGCCCGCGTAAGTGAGGACGTAGCCCGTGAGGCTGGCGCCCAGCTGCGCTCCGGTGATCTCGCCCACGGCGTCGCGCGTGCGAAGCACGCCCTGCACGAGCCACGGCTGGCGCCCCACCTCGGTCACGATCCATCCGGCGAGTGTCGCGATCCACCCGGAGAACGTGAAGCCCGAAAGGACCCAGAGCAGCCAGCGCCTGGCGGGCAGGCCGTGGCGCGTGGCCCAGGCCGTGTACCACGAGACGAGCAGCATCATCATGCCCACGCCCACCATGATGCGGAAGCCGAAGAAGAGCGGGGCCACGGGCGGTCGGTCGGGTTCGAAGGCCTCGATGCCCTTCACCTCGCCCTTCACGTCGTGGGTGAGGATGAGGCTGCCCACGAACGGCAGCTCGATCGAGTAGTCGTTGCGCTTCTCCTGCTCGTTGGGGATCGCGAAGAGCACCAGCGGCATGCCGCGCTCGGTGTGCCACAGCGCCTCGATCGAGGCGATCTTCTGCGGCTGGTGCTCGAGCGTATTGAGGCCATGCTGGTCGCCCACGAAGATCTGCGCGGGCGTGAGGATCGCAGCCGCGACGATGCCCGCGCGCAGGGTGCGCGCCGCACCCGCGTCGGAGGACGCCTGCAGAAGCCGCCACGCCGAGAGCCCCGCGATCACGAAGGAGGCCGTGATCCCCGATGCGAGCAGCATGTGCGTGAAGCGGTAGGGGAACGACGGATTGAAGATCACCGAGACCCAGTCCGCGGCGATCCACTGGTTGCCGTCGAGCACCTGGCCGGTGGGCGTCTGCATCCAGGAGTTGAGCGCGAGGATCCAGAAGGCCGAAAGCGTGGTGCCGGCCGCCACGATGAGTGTCGAGGCCACGTGCACCCACTCGGGCACGCGGTTCATGCCGAAGAGCATGATCCCGAGGAACGTGGCCTCGAGGAAGAACGCCGTGAGCACCTCGTAGGCGAGCAGCGGCCCGGCGATGGCGCCCACGTGGTTCATGAACCCCGGCCAGTTGGTGCCGAACTGGAACGACATCACGATGCCGGAAACCACGCCCATCGCGAAGGACAGCGCGAACACCTTGAGCCACAGCTTGTAGGTCGAGAGCCAGCGCGGATCGCGGGTTCGCTGGTAGGCGATGCGGAAACCGGCGAGGAACCAACCAAGGGCGATGGTGAGCGTCGGGAACATAATGTGGAACCCGATGTTCAGCCCGAACTGCGCGCGCGCGAGGAGGAGTGTGTCTTCCATGGTCCGGTCCGCGATTGTGTGCCGATTCTAACCCAAGGCGCTGCGATAGAATCTCGCATGCCCGAAGCGTCCCGCCGCGGCAAGCTCAAGATCTTCTTCGGCGCCTTCCCCGGCGCCGGCAAGACCAACGCGATGCTCACCGCCGCGCAGCGGCTGCGCGAGGCGGGGCGCGACGTGGTCGTGGGCGTCGTCGACACGCACGAGAGCGCGAACCTGCGGCTGCTCGAAGGCTTCGAGGTGCTGCCGCCTCCGGTTCGCGACGGCGCTCCGGCGGCCGCGGAGCTCGATCTCGATCGCGCCCTCGCGCGCCACCCCGAGGTCCTCCTCATCGACGACCTCGCGCATGCCAATCCGGAAGGAGCGCGCCACCCGAAGCGCTGGAACGACGCCGACGAGCTGCTCGCCGCTGGCATCGACGTGTTCACCACGATGAGCGTCCAGCACCTGGAGAGCCTGAACGACGTCGTGGGCGAGATCACCGGCATCCGCGAGCCGCTCACCGTGCCCGACACGTTCTTCGACACGGCCGAGGAAACCGTCATGGTGGACGTGTCGGCCGACGAGCTGCTCGTGCGCAAGCGCGAAGGCAAGGTGCACGTGGGCGACGCCGAGAAGGGCGTGGAGGCGACGTACTTCAGCAAGGGAAGCCTGCTCGCGCTTCGCGAGATCGCGCTCAGGCGCACCGCCGACGTGGTCGAGTACGAGGTGCAGAAGTATCGCGCCGAGAAGGGCATCGACGCGGTATGGAAGACGCAGGGACGCCTGCTGTGCTGCGTGGGACCGGCGCCGGGCGCGGAGCACGTGGTGCGAAGCGCCGCGCGATTCGCCAAGCGCCTCGCGGTGCCGTGGACCGCGATCTATGTGGAGACGCCGGCGCTGCAGCGCCTGCCCGCCGAGGAGCGCCGCCGCATCCTCGAGGTGGTGCGCCTCGCAGGCGACCTGGGCGCGGCCACCGCGATCGTCACCGGCAACGACGTCTCGCAGGCGATCGTGGACTACACGCGCGAGCAGAACATCGCCACGGTCGTCGTGGGCAAGACGCGGCGCGCGTGGCTGAAGCGCGGCATGAGCGAGAAGATCGCGAGCCGGGCGACGAGCCTCGACCTCATCGAGATCGGGCGAAGCGGCGCCGATGCGGGCGTGTCGGTGCAGGCGCCGGCGCAGCGGTCCGCGGAAGCGCCGGGCTCGCGCGGCGGCGAGAAGCGCATGCGCTACCTTTGGACGGTGGTCGCGTGCGCGGGCGCCACCGCGTTCTCGAGCGCGCTCTACCCGTCGTTCGAGCTCGCCACAATCGCCATGATCTACACGATCACCGTGGTGATGCTCGCGGTTCTCTTCGGGCGCGGCCCGGCGATCGTAGGCGCCGCGATCAACGTGGCGGCGTACAAGTTCTTCTTCGTGCCGCCGCGCTTCAGCTTCATCCCGCACGACATCCAGTACCTCCTCACGTTCGCGGTGATGCTCGCCGTGGGCGTGCTGATCGGCCAGCTCGCGGGGCGCCTGAGGTTCCAGGCGCGCGTGGCCGCCCATCGCGAGAAGCGCGCGCGCACGCTCTACGAATTCGCCCGCGACCTCGCGCAGCTGCAGACCACGGCGCAGGTGGTCGAGACCACCGAGGAATTCCTCGAGCGCAACTTCCGCGCCCGCGCGGCCGTGCTCGTGCCGGATGCGACGGGCTCGCTGGTGTCGCCCACGGGGCGCGGCATGGGCAATCCGCTCGACAGCACGGCGGCGCAGTGGGCGTACGACCAGGCGCAGCCGGCCGGAGCCGGCACCGACACGCTCGCGACCAACGAGTACCTCTTCCTGCCGCTCAAGTCGCCCACGCGAACGCGGGGCGTCCTCGCGCTGCGCGCCGAGCGCGCCCGCGACCTCTTCATCCCCGAGCAGCGCTACCAGTTCGAGATCTTCGCCGCGCTCGTGGCCACGGCCCTCGAGCGCGTGCACTACGTGGATGTCGCGCGCAACGCGCTGCTGATGGCGGGCCTGCAAAGCGGCGAGGTGGCGCTCGAGCGCGAGCGCCGTTCGGTGGCGGACCTGGTCGAGGCGGCGCTGCGCCAGCTGGGCGCGCTCATGAGCAAGCACGCGATCGACGTGCAGGTCTCGCGGGACCTGCCGCAGGTCGCGGTCGATCCGATGCTTGCGCAGCGCGTGCTCGTGAGCGTGATCGGCAACGCGGGCCGCCACACGCCGGCCGGCACCCATGTGACGATCACCGCGCGTGCGTTGCCCGATGCGGTGCAGCTCGCCGTCGAGGACGACGGCCCGGGTCTGCCCAAGGGGCGCGAGGAAGAGGTCTTCGAGTCGTTCGCACGCGGCGAGTCGCGTGACCGCAAGGGCGCGGGGCTGGGCCTCGCCATCAGCCGCGCCATCGTCGAGGCCCACGGCGGCAGGATCCGCGCCGAGCCGCGCGACGGCGGCGGCACGCGCATCGTCCTCACGTTCCCCATCGCCATCGGCAAGGTTCCCCGATGAACAAACGTCCCCTCGGAAGATCGGGATTCGAAGTGGCGCCGCTCGCCTTCGGCGGCAACGTGTTCGGCTGGACCGTGGACGAGCCCACGGCCTTCCGCCTGCTCGATGCGTTCGTCGAGCGCGGATTCAGCCTCGTGGACACCGCGGACACCTACAACAAGTGGGTCGCGGGCCATCGCGGCGGCGAGTCCGAGACAATCATCGGCAACTGGTTCGCGCAGGGCGGCGGCCGGCGCGAGCGTGCCGTGATCGCCACCAAGTGCGGCATGGAGATGCCCGACGTCGGCAAGGGCCTTTCGCGCGAGCACATCCTGCGATCGGTGGAAGGCTCGCTCAGGCGCCTTCGCACCGACCGCATCGACCTGTACCAGGCGCACGAGGAGGACGGCTCCACGCCGATCGACGAGACGCTCGAGGCATATGCGAAGCTCGTGCGCGAAGGCAAGGTGCGCGCCATCGGCGCGTCGAACTATTCGCCCGCGGGGCTCGCCGCCGCGCTCGATCGCGCGGAGAAGTCGGGGCTGCCGCGCTACGAGAGCCTGCAGCCGCGCTACAACCTCTACTCGCGCGAGTTCGAGAAGGAGCTTGCCGCGTTATGCACCGGACGCGGCGTGGGCGTGATCCCGTACTTTCCCCTCGCCGCCGGGTTCCTCACCGGCAAGTACCGGACCGAGGCCGACCTCGCGCAGAGCGCGCGCGGCGCCGGGATCAAGCGCTACATGGACGAACGCGGCATGCGCATCCTCGCGGCGCTCGACGAGGTCGCGAAGGCATTGCGTGCGAAGGCCGGGCAGGTGGCGCTTGCGTGGGTGATGGCGCGCCCCGCGGTGACCGCGCCCATCGTGAGCGCGACGACGCTCGCGCAATTGCGCGAGTCGATGGCGGCCGTGGACCTCTCGCTCGACAAGGCGGCCATGGACCGCCTCGATTCGGCGAGCGCCTAGACCCGTCTTCCGTGGTTCGTCGGGCGCTAGGCGACGCTCGAATTGAGGCCCGCGTCGTTCGCGGCGAGGATGCCGCCCGCGCGTTCCGCGTTCACGGGGCGCGACAGGAGGAAGCCCTGGCCGAACTCGCAGCCCAGCTCGCGAAGCAGCGCCAGCTGCGCGTTGGTCTCGATGCCCTCGGCATAGACTTCCTTCGAAAGCGCCTGGCCCAGCTTGAAGATCGCCTTCACGATCTCGCTGCCTTCGCCGTCGCGGCTCATGCGGTCGATGAACGAGCGGTCCACCTTGAGCGCGTCGATGGGAAGCGTCGCGAGGTACGAAAGCGAAGAGTAGCCGGTGCCGAAATCGTCGATTGAAAGCTGCACGCCCATCTGCCGCAGCGCCGCGAGGGTGGAGACCGCGTTCTCGATCCCGTTCATGAGCACGCTCTCGGTCACCTCCAGCGTGAGCTGCGAGGGTTTCATTTCCGCGGCCTGGAGCGAGCGGCCCACGTGGGAGACGAAGTCCGGGTGCGTGAGCTGCAGGCTCGAGACGTTCACGCTCATCCTCAGGTCGGCGCCGTTGCGGATCGAGCGCCAGTCGCGCATCTGGCGGCAGGCCTCGGTGAGCACCCAGTTGCCGAGCGGGACGATGAGTCCGGTTTCCTCGGCCACGGGGATGAACATCGACGGCTCGAGCAGGCCCCGGTCGGGGTGGTTCCAGCGGGCGAGCGCCTCGAAGCCCACGAGCTTCGCATCCTTCAACGTGCAGATGGGCTGGTAGTCGAGGTAGATCTGCCCCTTGCCGAGCGCCTTGCGAAGCTCGGTCTCCAGCTGCAGCTGCGCCGAGACGGTGGCGTGCTGGCTCGAGTCGAAGAGCGCGGTCTGCGCCTTGCCCTTGGACTTCGCCTTGTACATGGCGATGTCGGCGTCGCGGATGATGTCGTCGGAGTTCTGGTAGTTGTTGGTGCTGAAGGTGATGCCGATGGAGGCGCTCACCGCCACGTCCATGGGCCCCAGGCGCAGGGGCTTCTCGAGCTCCTTGTGGATGCGCTCGGCGAGCTCCACGGCGTCGCGCTGGTGGCGCAGGTCCTCCACCAGGATCGCGAACTCGTCGCCGCCCAGGCGCGCGAGCACGTCGGTCTCGCGAAGCATCGCCTTCAGGCGCTTGCCCACGCTCACCAGCAGCTCGTCGCCCGCCTTGTGGCCGAGCGAGTCGTTCACCAGCTTGAATCGGTCGAAGTCGAGGTACATCACCGCGAAGCGCTGCTCCGGGTGGCGCTGCACGCGCGCGATGGCGCGGTTCAGCTGCTCGTCGAAGTGCACGCGGTTGGAAAGCTGCGTGAGGCTGTCGTGGTAGGCGTTATGGTAGAGCTCGGCCTCGGCGCGGCGGCGCGCGCTCACGTCCTGGGCCTGCACGATGAGGTTGTGCGTGCGGAACTGCCAGTCGCGGGCGAGCGAGATGTTGAGCGAGAGCCACACGTCGGCGCCGTCGCGATGCTTGCCGCGGATCTCCGTGTGCACCGTCGTGAGCTCGCCGTTCACGAGCTTGTCCACGGGGCCGCGCAGCGCGTCGATGTCGTCGGGATTCACGAGCTCCTCGAGCTTGGCCTCGAGCATCTCGGCGGGGTTGCGCCCGAGCATGTCGGAGAACGCCTTGTTCGCCTGGATGAACTTGCCCTCGGTGGTGACGAGCGCCATGCCGATGGCGGCGTGCGAGAAGGCGCTGTGGAAGCGGCTTTCGCTCTCCTTGAGCTCCTCCATGTGGCGCTGGTCGTCTTCCTTGCGCTCGAAGTAGAAGTGCAGGGTCGAGAGGAACATCGCCACCAGCGGCACCGAGATCACGAGCGCCGGCAGGCCGAACTGCTCGAAGCCGATGAAGAGCACGCCCGAAATCGAGGCGCCCGCGGCGTACGCGAGGCCGATCCAGCCCATGTCCCTCAGCCACTTTCGCGGCGTGAACGGCAGGCCGCGCTTGAGCGCGATCAGCGTCGAGGTGAGCAGCGTGTTGGCGACCCAGTACAGGACGGCGAAAGCCATCACCGCCGCAATGATCGAGCCGCCGTTCAGGCCGTTGGCGATGATGAGCGAGCGGGCGGCTTCGAACACCGACGCGCATGCGAGCATCGCAACGGACGCCATGGCGGGCGTGCCGATGCGGCTCGTCCACCGTTTGGAGGTCCGCCACGAGGCGACTGCGCCCTCGACGGCGGCGGCGAGCACCGCGGCCGGCGCGCCGTAGACGAGCATGATGAGGAAGATGAAGATCTCGCCGCCCGCGATCGACGTCTTCGCCCCCGGGATGCGCACCGGGAAGAATCCGACCACCGCCGCGACTGTCGCACCGACAAGCACCTGTAGCAGCGTGGTCCCCTGCAGCTCGCCCACGACGGCGATCGAGAAGATGAGCGCCCATACACCGAGCACCACCACGGTCCACCAGTAGATGCGCGCGGCCGGCGTGTAGTCCTTCATGTCGATGAGGTTCATGGTTGCCCCTGGATTGTTGGTGTCGTTGCTCATCTTCATTCTCCCGGCATCGGGCCGTATTCGGAGAGCACCACTCCCTCGGAGAGCACGATGCCCTCGGAAAGGACGATGCCTTCGGAAAGCACGATGCCTTCGGAGAGCACGATGCCCTCGGAGAGCACGATGCCCTCGGAGAGCACGATGCCCTGCGAAAGCGCCATGCCCTGCTGGAGCGCCGCGCCGGTCTCGGCCAGTTGCGCGATCGAGGCGCTGGGCGTGAAGGCGCCGGTGCCGATCACGGGGTCACTGATGCCCAGCACGCCGGTGACGGATACCACGCCCGCGCTCACCAGCGCGCCCGTGGGCGTGGCGCCGTTCTGCGCGACGGACGTGGCCTGCTGGCCCACCCACAGGACCTGCGGGTTGTAGATGCCCTGGTACTGGGTGAAAAGGTCGTCGCCCGAAAGGACGTACTGGCCGCCGGCGAAGATGAAGCGGCTCCAGTTGGTGACGTGCCCGTCGATCACGGAGCTGTACGACGGCGGCATCACGTTGCCGGGCGCGAGCATCGAGTCGCCCACGTTGATGGTGCCGGCGGCGATCTGCGCCGAGAGGTTGGGCGAAAGCGCGTTCGCGATGGCGAGCGAGCCGGGGAGGTTCACGAGTCCCGCGCCCTGCTGCAGCAGGCTCGCGTTGGCGAGCGGCTCGGCCGTGTACTGGAGGATCGCCTTCACCAGCGGCGGCGTGAGGCCGGGGTTCGCCTGGAGCAGCAGCGCCACCGCGCCCGTGACCACCGGCGTGGCGAACGACGTTCCGCTCGCGAGCATGAGGCCCTTGCCGGTCGTGCTCTGCTGCACCACGAGCTGCGGGAACGCCGAGGGCAGGATGCTCACGTTCGCGCCCGCGAGGTCGGTCGAATAGCCGCCCAGCACGCGGTTGCCCGGAGCGACGAGGTCGGGCTTGAGGATGTTGTCGTACTGCGTGGCGCCCGTCGAATCGACGTAGGTGCCGCGTGTGGGGCCGCGGCCGCTGAAATTGTTGACGGTGTCGTTGCCGCGCACCGACGTGTCGTGCGTGTTGGCCGAGCCCACCGTGATCACCGAAGGCTCGTCGCCGGGCGAGGAGATCGTGCCGTAGTCGGGGTTGCCGTCGGCGCCGACGCCGTAGTTGCCCGCCGCCACGACCACGGTGATGCCCGCGGCCACGGCGTTGCGAACGGCGATGCACAGCGGGTCGGTGAGGTACGAGTCCGTGGACGTCGTGCCCAGGCTCACGTTCATCACCTTGATGTTGTAGGTGGAGGCGTTGTTCACCACCCAGTCGATTCCCGCGAGCGTCGTGGCGATGGTGCCCAGGCCGTTGTTGTCGAGCACGCGCACGTCCACGAGGGACGCGCCGGGCGCGACGCCGGTCGAATCCGTCGAGGCGTCGCCCACCGTGCGGCCGGCCGCGACCGACGCCACGAGCGTGCCGTGGCCATAGGGATCCTGGAAGGTGTAGCCGCTGCTGTTCACCGGGCTGTCCGGCGTGGCGTTGGGCGCGGTGAAATCCACCGAGACCTTCACCCGCGAGCTGCCGTCGTTGCCGATGAACGCGCCGTGCGTGGTCATGATCCCGGAGTCGACGAGCGCGATCGTGACGCCGGAACCGTCGAGCGCGGCGCCTTGCGCGGCCAGCGTGCGGACGTCGTCCGCGCCGGTGAGCATCTCGAGCGAGCTGTTGGCCTGCATGACCGTGCGGTTGGGCACGATACGCCAGACGTCCGCGCGCTGCGCGAGCTTCGTGATCAACGCTTGCGGCAGGCGCGCGGAAAGGCCCGGCACCGAGCGGAAATTGCGGCCGTACACGCCGCCGCCCGCGATGAGCGCGAGGCGAAGGCCGTTCAGCCTGGTGTCGGCGCCCGCGTTGGCGAGGATGAGGACGTCCATCAGGTTGCCCTTGGACGAGCGCGTGAGCCACTTCTGGTTGTTGTTGAACCGGCCGGCCATCGCCTGCGCGAGGTCGGCGGAAATCTTGTTGTTGCCGTCGTCGGCGCGATTGCCGCCGCGGCCCGCCCTGCTGAGGATCTGCGAGATGCGCGAGGAGTTCTGCGCTGCGAGGTTCTGCAGTGCGCTGCCGAGGTTGCTCGCGGATGCGCCGTTGCCGAGGCCGTTGCTGGCCGTGCTCTGTGCGAAGGAAGGGCTGCCCGCGAACGCGAGCGCGATGGCGAGGATCGCCGCGCCGAGTCGTCCGAGGGTGTTGCCCATCACATCACGCCGTTTCGAGTTCGTTCCGTAGAGCATGGCTGCCTCCGTGCGCTGTGAACTGCTGCACACTGCGTCCCGACTTTATTCCGCACCCCCGGAAGTCCCTGTGACATTTCGCACAGCCGGCGGCCCCGCGGTCTTACAGGCGTAAGCGTCCCGGTTACACGTGTAAGAGAGGCGCGCCCGGCTCATGCGGTGAGCCTGCGGGCGGCTATCATTCGGCGATGCTTCCCGAACGCCCCCGCCTGGAAAAAACCGAATTGCTTGCGCGACTTAGGCAGGGCCGGGAGGCCGGCGTCACGGTCCTCACGCCGAACCTGCGCCTCGCCCGGGGCCTCGCCCGCGATTTCGACCGGGAGCAGGCCGCGGCGGGCCTCCTCACCTGGGAATCGGCCGACATCCTGCCCTTCGGCGCCCTGGTCCAGCGGCTCTGGGAGGACGCGGTCTACTCGAGCGAGGGTTCCGCCGTTCCCCTGCTGCTCACGCCCGCCCAGGAGCAGGCGTCGTGGGAAGAATGCCTGCGGCAGGCGGGCGCGGAGCAGCAGCTTGTCGCGCTCGCGCCGGCCGCCGCGCAATGCCGCGATGCGTGGAAGCTCGCCCACGAGTGGCGCCTCGCGGAGCGGCTCACGCAAGCGCAGAGCGTGGACACGCGCGCATTCGCCGATTGGTCGTCGCGATACGAGCGTGCGACGCGCGAGCGATCGCAGACCGACGCCGCGCGCCTTCCGGACGCGATCGCGCCGCTGCTCGCGAAATCCGCATTGGCCTTGCCGCGCGCGATCGCGCTTTTCGGGTTCGACCAGGTCACGCCGCAGGCGACCGATTTCCTCGATGCGCTCGCGGCCCGCGGGTGCGAGGTGCTCGAGGTTGCCGTCCCCTCGCGCGAGCGCCGTTCGTGCCGCGTCGAGCTCACGGAAGCGAAGGACGAGATCGAAGCGGCGGCGCGCTGGGCGCGCGCGCGGCTCGAAGCCGATCCGGCAGCCCGCATCGGCGTCGTGGTGCCCGATCTCGCGCAAACGCGCTCGCGCGTGCGGCGCGTCTTCTCGCGCATCATGCGTCCCGGTCACCTACTCGCCGAGCCCGGGGCGTTTCCCTTCGACATCTCGCTGGGCGCGCCGCTCGCGGATTTCCCGATCGTGGCCGACGCCCTGCTCGTCCTCGAGCTCGCCGCGGGCGGCGCCGCCTTCGAGCACGCGAGCCGCGTGGTGCGCTCGCCCTTCATCGCGGGTGCGGAAAGCGAGCTGGGCATTCGCGCTCGTCTCGATGCGCGCCTTCGCGGGCGCTGCGGCCCGCGGGTCTCGCTCGAGGCGCTCGTGAGACTGTGCAACTCGGCCAACGCGCCGCGCGCCGCGATCCTCGTCGAGAAGCTGGAGGCCCTCGCGCGGCTTCGCTCGGCGGAGCTCACCGGGAAGAAGGGCCTTTCCCAATGGGCCAAGTCCTTTTCCGAGGCGCTGCGCCTCGCGGGATTCCCGGGCGAGCGCACGCTCGATTCGGCCGAGAGCCAGGCGCTCGCCAGGTGGCACGAGCTGCTGGGCGAGCTCGCGGCGGTCGAACGCGTGTGCGCGAAGATGGATTGCGGCGATGCGCTGCGCCGCATGGGCCAGCTCGCGCGCGACGCGATCTTCCAGCCCGAGGGCGCAGACGCGCCGATCCTCATTGCGGGCGTGCTCGAATCGGCGGGACTCGAATTCGACCACCTCTGGGTGATGGGCCTCACGGACGACGCCTGGCCGCTCGCGGCGCGTCCCAATCCGTTCGTGCCGGTGACGCTGCAACGATCGGCCGGCGTGCCGCAGGCAGACCCGTCGTCGTCGCTCGAGCTCGACCGCCGCATCACGAGCGGATGGATGCGCGCGGCGGACGAAGTCGTGTTCAGCCACTCGAGGATGAAGGGCGAGAGCGAGCTCTCGCCGAGCCCGCTGATCGCGGGGATCGCGGCGGCGAAGCTCGAGGATCTTCGCATCGCGCCCGCGCCTTCGCTTCGCGACGCGATCCGCCGCGCGGGCACGATCGAGACCCTCGACGATTCGCGCGCGCCGCCGCCGCCCGCGGGCGCGGTCTCCGGGGGCACGGGACTTTTCCGCGACCAGGGGGCGTGCCCCTTCCGCGCGCTCGCCAAGTACCGGCTCGGGTGCGGAGATCCGCCCGAATCGCCCAGGCCCGGGCTCGATCCGAGGGACCGCGGCAGCATCGTGCACGCGATGCTCGCGGAGCTGTGGCGATCGCTCGGCAGCAGGCAGCGCCTGGAGGATGCGGGCGAGCGAGAGCTCGATTCGATAATCGCCGCGTCGGTGGACAAGGCCGTCGAGAGCGTGAAGCGATATCGTCCCGACGTGCTGGGCGGAGTCTTCGGGCGCCTCGAGCGCGAGAGGCTCGCCCGCCTGGCGCGGGATTGGCTCGCCGAGGAGCGCGCACGCGCCGACTTCACCGTCTCGGCCATCGAGGACAAGCAGCCCGCGACCTTCGGCGGCGTCACGGTGAACCTCAAGCTCGATCGCATGGACGAGGTGCCCGGCTTCGGCCATTTCGTCATCGACTACAAGACCGGCAAGGCGAATCCCTCGGGGCTCGCGCTGCCGCGGATCGACGAGCCGCAGCTGCCGATGTATGCGCTTTCGCGCCCGAACGTCGCGGCGGTCGCCATCGCGCACGTGAGGACCGGGGAGATGGCGTTCCGCGGCCTCGCGAAGGCCGATGGCGTCGCGCGAGGCGTGGAGCCCGTGGGCAAGGGCTCGACCAAGGTCGCGAAGATGTACTCGACGTGGGCCGATGCGATGGGGCGCTGGAAGGCCGAGCTCGAGGCGATCGGCGCCGCGTTCGCAGCGGGCGATGCGCGCGTCGATCCGAAGAACGGCCCGGCGACCTGCAAGCAATGCGAGCAACAGCCGTTGTGCCGCATCGCCGAGAAGTCCGCTTTCGGCGCGGTGAGGAAGGCCGACGAAGATGACTGAGCCCGCGCGCACACCCGATTGGAGGCAGCGCGAGGAGGCGCTCGACGCCGGATGCTCGTTCATCGTGCAGGCGCCCGCGGGCTCGGGCAAGACCGAGCTCCTCATCCAGCGCTACCTCGCGCTCCTGGGCCGCGTGGACAGGCCCGAGGAGATCGTCGCCATCACGTTCACGATCAAGGCCGCCGCCGAGATGAGGAAGCGGGTGTTCGACGCGCTTCGCGCCGCGCGCCTCACGCCGCGCCCTGAGGCGCCCCACATGGCGCGCACGTGGGACCTCGCGCGCGCGGCCATCGTGCGCAACGACGAGCTCGGCTGGAGGCTCGACGAAAGCGCCGACCGCCTGCACGTGCAGACGATCGACGCGCTGTGCGCTTCGCTCACCCGGCAGATGCCCGTGCTCTCGCGCTTCGGCGCGCAGCCCGAGCCTGTCGAGAAGGCCGATCACCTGTACGCCGAGGCCGCGCGCAACGTGCTCGCCGCGCTCGAGGAGGCCGGCAGCGAAAAGGGCGCGCTCGTCGCCACGCTCCTCGAGCACATCGACAACAACGTCGCGAAGGCGCAGAGCCTGCTCGCCACGATGCTTGCGCAGCGCGACCACTGGATCCGCACCGTGGTGGAGGCGCCGAGCCGTGCCACGCTCGAGCGCGCGCTCGCGGAAGTGCGCGAATCGGCCGTCTCGAACATCCGCGGCCTCTGGCCCGCGAGCCTCGCGCTCAATGCGCCGGACGATGCACAGGGGTGGAGCGACCTCGCGGGCGGCCTGCTCACGAAGGATGGCGGGTGGCGCGCGCGGGGCGTTCCGCCCCTGCTGCTTCCCATGGACGAAGTCCGCGAGGCGCTCCACGCGATGCGCGCGTTGCCGGACGCCACCTACACGGACGATCAGTGGGCCGCGCTCGATGCGATCGTGAAGCTCGCGCCGCTCGCGGTCGCGGAGCTGCAGGTCGTCTTCGCATCCCACGGGCAAGCGGACTTCATCGAGATCGCGCAGGGCGCGGTGCGCGCGCTGGGCCCCCTAGACGATCCCACGGACCTGCTGCTCTCGCTCGATTACCGCATCCGCCACATCCTGGTGGACGAGTTCCAGGACACCTCGCACTCGCAATACGAGCTGCTGCTCAAGCTCACGTCGGGATGGGAGCCGGGCGACGGGCGCACGCTCTTCCTCGTGGGCGATCCGATGCAATCGATCTATCGTTTCCGCGAGGCCGAGGTGGCGCTCTTGTCGAATTTCCGGTCGCAGGCAGGCATTGTCTCCTGGGTGAACGCGGCGTTCGAGGCGATCATGCCCGGCCACGACGACATGCACCGCGGCGCCGTGCGCTATTCGCGCTCGGAACCGGTGCACGAGGAACGGCCGGAGGCGGTGACGACGCATCCCTTCTTCGACGGCGACGCGGGCGGCGAGGCCGAGGGCGTCGCGGCGCGGGTCGGGGAAGCGCTCGATCGGCCGGGCCTCGATCCGGCGAAGCCTTCGACCGCGGCGATCCTCGTGCGCAACCGCAGCCACCTGCGCGAGGTGATCCCGCGGCTGCACGAGGCGAAGATCCCGTTTCGCGCGATCGAGATCGAGGAGCTGGGCAACCGGCCCGTGGTCCAGGACCTTCTCGCGCTCACGCGCGCGCTCACGCATCCGGCCGATCGCGTCGCGTGGCTCGCGGTGCTGCGCGCACCCTGGTGCGGGCTTTGCCTCGCGGACCTGCTCGTCCTTGCCGGCGGCGACGATGCGCCCACCCTCTGGGAGGCGCTGCACGAAGAGTCTCGCATCGCCGCGCTCTCCGCCGACGGCCGCGCGCGCGCGGCCGGGGCGATCGCGGTCCTCGCGCGCGCCATGGACAATCGCCGCCGCTCGACGTTGCGCGACGCCGTGGAATCCGCGTGGCTCGCGTTCGGCGGCCCCGCGTGCGTCGAGCGCGACACGGACCTCGAGGATGCCGACATCTATCTCGATCACCTCGAGGCGCACGAGGAGGCCGGCGCGCTCGCCGATCCCGAGGGCTTCGTCGCTTCGCTGGACGAGCTCTACGCGCTGCCGGACCTCGCCGCTCCCGATCGCCTGCAGGTGATGACAATCCACAAGGCGAAGGGGCTCGAGTTCGACACGGTGATCGTCCCCGGCCTCTCGCAGGGCGCCCGCAGCGACGAGCGCCGGCTCTTCATGTGGATGGAGACGCCGGAAGGCTCGCTCCTGCTGGCGCCGATCAATCCCACGGGCCGGAAGAACGACCCCACGTACGAATTCATCCGCCAGCTGGACAAGGACAAGGCGAGCCACGAGAACGCGCGACTGCTCTACGTGGCGGCCACGCGCGCGAAGCATCGCCTGCATCTCATGGGCGACGTGGGCATCGACAACGACGGCGCGGTGAAGGAGCCCGCGAAGCACACGTTGCTCGGCAAGATCTGGCCCGCGGTGCGCGAGGCTTTCCAGCGGCCCCGGGACCGTGCCCCGAAGGCGCCGCCGCCGCCGGTCGCGCGCGAGGACCAGGTGAAGCTTCGCCGCCTCGTGCTCGACATGGCGAGCGTCCAGGTGCCTCCGCCCGTGAAGTGGGCCGCGGCGGTGGAAGAGCGCGGGCAAGCCGAGATCGAGTTCTCGTGGGTGGGCGACACCGCACGCCGCGTGGGAAGCGTCGTCCACCGCTACCTTCAGCGCATCGCCGAGGACGAGGCGAAGGACTGGACGAAGAAGCGCGTCGAGGCGGAGAAGCCCGCGATACGCGCCGCGCTTGCCGCGCGCGGCGTGGTCGATGCTGAGATGGACGCGGCGTGCAACCGGGTCGTCGCCGCGCTCGCGGGCGCTGTCACGGACAAGCGCGGCCGGTGGCTGCTCGGGCCGCAGCGCAAGGCGCGGAACGAATACCGCCTTTCCACGATGGCGGGCGGCGCCCGCCGCACGCTCGTCATCGATCGCCTCTTCGAAGACGACGTGGGCGACACGTGGATCGTGGACTACAAGACGAGCATGCACGAAGGCGCCGACGTGGAGGCCTTCCTCGACGAGGAGAAGAGGCGCTACCACGCGCAGCTTGAGCGCTACGCCGCGGCGACGGACA
>Ga0335076_10003625_pt1 | contig 15547 bp, 15 predicted proteins | sample Lox_Sample_25_FD_206717 | JGI IMG/M metagenome (GOLD analysis project Ga0335076, IMG submission 206717) | Soil microbial communities from Loxahatchee National Wildlife Refuge, Florida, United States - Lox_Sample_2.5 | ecosystem: Environmental > Terrestrial > Soil > Wetlands | place: USA...
CGAGTCCTTCCACCGTCCCATTGCGGCGTTCACCGACGTGGGCGAACGCCCGGCGATCGTGATGCCGCTGCGGGCACGCGACACCGTCCTCGGCGTCATCGCCGTCGCCCGCAATGCCCGGCAGCCGCCCTTCGACAGCGGCTATCTGGAGCTGGTCAGTGACTTCGCCGACCACGCCGCGATCGCGTTGAAGCTCGCGGCCGCACGCGACCACGTGCGGGAGCTGACGGTTCTGGCCGACCGGGAGCGCATCGCCCACGAGCTGCACGACAATGTGATCCAGCGGCTGTTCGCCGCCGGCATGGATCTGCAGGGAACGATCGCCCGCGCGCGGTCCCCGGAGCTCAGCGAGCGGTTGGGCCGTACCCTGGACAGTCTGCAGAACACGATCGACGACATCCGCGCCAGCATCTTCCAGCTGCAGTCACCGCCGAGCGCCGTCCCTGCGCTGCGGCAGCGCATTCAGGACGTGGTGCGTGAGTTGACCGAAAACCGCGATGTCGCAACGACATTGCAACTGTCAGGACCGCTGATCGCGGTCGGCGCCGAACTTGCCGAGCACGCCGAAGCGGTCGTCACCGAAGCGATCAGCAACACGCTTCGCCACTCCGGGGCCACGACCCTGCGCATCGAGGTCTCCGTCGAGGACGACCTGACCGTCGAGGTCGTCGACAACGGCTGCGGGATTCCGGCCGACAACCAGCGCCGCAGCGGGCTGGCGAATCTGGAGCGGCGCGCCAAGCAGGTCGGTGGGTTTTGCTCGATTTCGGCCGGCGACGAGGGCGGCACCCGGGTCCGGTGGTGCGCGCCGTTGATCGGGATCTGACTTCTTGTCGGCCCAGTTGCAGGCAAACTTCTCGAACCGATGTTTCCCCCGAACGCGTGGAGGACGTCCAGTGGCTCAAGCGGTCGTGCCCGGCGCTTGCACGTGCCGTAATCGGCAGTCCCGCACCCGGGCAAGTCGCAGAATCTTACTGAAGTTGCCCACGCATCAAGGAGCTCCGATGGAAAAATCATCGCCTGCAGATCTCTCCGAGAATCCTGCGGTCGCCTTGCCGCCGGTTCCGGAACACATCGCGAAGCAACACCCTGATGTCTGGGCCGCCCTTCAGCAACTCGGCACCGCCCTCAGCCAGGCGGGTCCACTTGATGGACGAACCAAGAGGCTCGTGCATCTCGCATTCGCGCTCGGAGCGAACTCCCACGGTGCCGTCCACTCGCATGCCCGCCGAGGTTTGGACGAAGGTTTGTCCGCTGCCGAACTCGAGCACGTCGCACTGTTGGCAGGAACGACGCTCGGATGGCCGCAAGCTGTCAAGGGGCTCACGTGGATACGTGACACGACCCAGGCACGCTCGGCCGAATAGCGTCAGTCGATTTCCTCACGGACGTCGGAGTCGGCCTCGGCGGTGCCCAGTGCGGCGATCCAGCCGGTGATCTGCCGCGCGACGTCCTGGTCGGTCAGGCCGACATCGGCCAGCACTTCCTTGCGCGACGCCGGGAACAGGAACCGCTGCGGTATCCCCACGTCGCGGCAGGGCACGTCGAGCTCGGCGCGCCGCAGGGCCGCCGACACCGCGGACCCGACACCGCCACGCACGCCGTTGTCCTCCAGCGTGACGACGAGCTTGTGGGACGCCGCGAGGTCGCGCACCGCGTCGGGCACCGGCAGCACCCACCGCGGGTCGACGACGGTCACCCCGATGCCCTGGTCACGCAGCCGCTCCGCCACGGCCAGCGCCATCACCGCGAACGGGCCGACCGCGACCAGCAGCGCCTCCTCGGACAGGCCGGGCGCCGGGACCGCAAGCACATCGACGTCGTCTCGGCGCTTCAGTGCCGGAATGTCCTCGCCGACATCGCCTTTCGGGAACCGGATGGCCGTCGGGCCGTCATTGACGTCGAGCGCCTCGCCGAGTTCCTCGCGCAGCCGGGTGGCGTCGCGCGGTGCGGCGACCCGCATCCCGGGCACGATGCCGAGCATCGACAGATCCCACATGCCATTGTGACTGGCGCCGTCGCTGCCGGTGATCCCCGACCGGTCGAGCACCATGGTGACCGGCAGCATGTGCAGCGCAACGTCCATCAAGATCTGGTCGAACGCCCGGTTCAGGAACGTCGAGTAGATCGCGACCACCGGGTGCAGGCCGCCCATCGCGAGGCCCGCCGCCGACGTCATCGCGTGCTGTTCGGCGATCCCGACGTCGAACAGGCGGTCCGGGAAGCGCTCGCCGAACGCGCTCAGCCCGGTCGGCCCAGGCATCGCGGCCGTGATCGCGACGATGTCGCGGCGCATGGCGCCGTAGGCGACCAGCGCCTCGGAGAACGCCGACGTCCAACCGGGCGCCGCCACGGCGGTGGCCATCCCGGTCAGCGGGTCGATCACCCCGGTGGAGTGCATCTGCTCCGCAGCGTCGTTCTCGGCCGGCGGGTAACCCATCCCCTTGCGGGTGACCATGTGCACGATCACCGGCGCCTTGAAGCCGCGGGCGTGGCGCAGCGCGGCCTCCACCGCATGTTCATCGTGGCCGTCGATCGGGCCGACGTACTTCAAGCCGAGATCGGTGAACAGCACCTGGGGCGCCAGCGCGTCCTTGATGCCCACCTTGACGCTGTGCACGGCGTGATAGCACAGCTCGCCGATGACGGGGATGCCGCGGATCGCCCGGCGGCCGCTGTCCAGCAGCCGCTCGTAACCCGGCTGCAGCCGCAGCGCGGCCAGATGGTCGGCGAAACCACCGATGGTCGGGGCATAGCTGCGGCCGTTGTCGTTGACGACGATCACGATCGGCAGGCCCGCGGCGGCGATGTTGTTCAGCGCCTCCCAGCACATCCCGCCGGTCAGCGCGCCGTCGCCGACCACCGCCACCACGTGACGGTTGCGGTGTCCGGTCAGCTCGAACGCCTTGGCCAGCCCGTCGGCGTACGACAGGGCCGACGACGCATGGCTCGACTCCACCCAGTCGTGGTCGCTTTCCGTGCGGCACGGATAGCCGGACAGGCCGCCCCTCTTGCGCAGCGTGTCGAAGTCCTGGCACCGACCCGTCAGCATCTTGTGCACGTAGGCCTGGTGCCCGGTGTCGAAGATGATCGGGTCGTGCGGCGAATCGAACACCCGATGCAACGCCAGCGTGAGCTCGACGACACCGAGGTTGGGCCCCAGATGTCCGCCGGTAGCAGCGATTTTGTGGATCAGGAACTGCCGGATCTCACCGGCGAGTTCACTCAGCTGGTGTTGGGAAAGGCGCTGCAGATCTGCGGGACCGCGGATCTGTTCAAGCATTCAGCCAGTGTAGCCACGGCGGCTACCGTTCAAGCACCGCGACGCATTCGACATGGTGGGTCAGCGGGAACGAGTCGAACACCCGCAACACCTCGATGCGATACCCATGTCCGAGGTAGCTGCCCACGTCCCTGGCGAACGACGCCGCTTCGCAACCGATGTGGATCACCCGGCGCACTTTCGCGGCGGCCAGCAAATCGATGACCACGCGCCCGGCCCCCGACCTCGGCGGGTCCAGGACCGCGACGTCGGCGGGGCTGCGCTGCGCGGCCAGCATGCGGCGCACCGAGTCGTTGACCACCCTGACCTGCGGCAGATCCTGCAGCGCACGGCGTGCCGCGGTGGAGGCCGCCTTTGCTGTGTCCACGGTCAGGACCCGCCCCCGCTGCCCGACCGCGTCGGCCAGCACCGCCGCGAACAACCCGGCGCCGCCGTAGAGGTCCCACGCTGTCATCGCGGGCTTCAGATGGGCGAGCTGGGCGACCAGCTCGCTGTATACAACCGCGGCCTCGCGGTGCGCCTGCCAGAAGCCGGTCACCGGGATCTGCCACTCACGCCGCCCCACCCGCTGCCGCGCCAGGTAGTGGCCCTCGACCACCTCGGGCCGCCCGTCGTGGGGGCCGGTGCGCACGACGTGGCGGTCCCCGGCGTCGTCCAGCACGACGTGGAGCTCGGCACCCGGGGTCCACGGCCGGTCCTGGAGGCCGGCCAGCATGGCCGTGGGCAGCTGCGCGCAGTCGAGGTCGGTGACCAGCATGGAGCTGTGGTAGCGGTGGAAGCCTACATGGCCCGCTTGGCCTGCCTGGGTGTCTTCGGCGCCCACCGCCAGCCGCACCCGCGTCCGCCACCCGATGGCCTCCCCCGCCCCGACCGGTTCGGCTCGTCGGCCGCCGCCGGGAGACCACTCGTAGCCGCCCAGGCGGGCCAGCTGATCGGCCACCACCTCACCCTTGAGCGCGCGGGCGGCCGCCGGTTGCGCGAACGCCAGGTCGCAGCAGCCCGCGCCGTGCGGGCCGGCGATCGGACACAGCGACGGGATCCGGTGCTCTGACGGTTCGAGGATCTCCACCGCCTCGGCGTGCCAATAGGAGCCGCGCTCATTGGTGACCCGGACTCGCACCCGCTCACCGGGCAGCGCATACCGGACAAACACCACCCGGCCGTCATGTCGCGCCACGCAACTGCCGCCATTGGCCGCCGGGCCCGCGGTCAGGATCAATCCGTTGCCCGATCCGGGTGTCGGGCCGGTCATCCCATCAGGCCGCGGCGGGCGCTCGGCGGCCCCGGCGTTTTCAGCCGTGGCGACGAATTCAATTGCCACGGCACCGAAATCACCATCACGCTGGGCATGAACGGCACGCGGGTTTCGAGCCGACGCGCACTTCGGTCGTCACGCCAGCGAGGACGGCGCGGCGGATGCGAAGACCGGCAGCGCGATCCGCTTCGGCAGCAGCGTGTGGCATCGAGTGTCCACCCTATGCGCACCGCCAACGTGGCTGTACCGTTGTCCGGGCAGTTCGGCCCGTGGCGAACCGCTTCGAAAGGACACCGGATCGACGTGCGCGTAGTGGTGATGGGTTGCGGACGGGTGGGCACATCCCTGGCCAACGGCCTCGCCCGCATCGGTCACGATGTGGCGATCATCGATCGGGATCCCACCGCGTTTCATCGGCTGTCTCCCGATTTCCCCGGCGAGCGCGTGCTCGGCATGGGCTTCGACCGTGACGTGCTGCTGCGCGCCGGGATCGAGGAGGCCGGCGCGTTCGCGGCGGTGTCCTCCGGCGACAACTCGAACATCATCTCGGCCCGGCTGGCCCGCGAGACGTTCGGCGTGGAGCGGGTGGTGGCACGCATCTACGACCCCAAACGGGCCGCGGTGTACGAGCGGCTCGGCATTCCGACCGTCGCCACGGTGCCGTGGACCACCGACCGGCTGCTCAATGTGCTGCTGCGGGAAGGCGAGACCACGAAGTGGCGTGATCCGTCCGGCCACGTGGGCGTGGCCGAGGTCGCGCTGCACCAGGAGTGGATCGGCCACCGAGTATCCGAACTGGAGGCCGGCACCGGCGCGAGGGTGGCGTTCATCATCCGGTTCGGCGCCGGCTTGCTTCCCGATTCCAAGACCATCATTCAGGCCGGCGATCAGGTCTACGTCGCCTCGATCTCGGGCCATATCGCCGAGGCGCTCGCCATCGCGGCGCTGCCGCCGAGTGAGGACATCGAGGAACGATGAAGGTCGCTATCGCAGGCGCGGGTGCTGTCGGCCGGTCGATCGCCCGTGAACTCGTCGATAACGGCCACGACGTGACACTGCTCGAGCGCAACCCGGAGCACATCGACATCGACGCGATCCCCGCCGCGCACTGGCACCTCGGCGACGCCTGCGAACTGTCGCTGCTGGAATCGGTGCACATGGAGGAGTTCGACGTGATGATCGCCGCCACCGGCGACGACAAGGCCAACGTCGTGGTCAGCCTGCTCGCCAAAAGCGAGTTCGCGGTGTCGCGCGTGGTGGCCCGCGTCAACGACCCGCGCAACGAGTGGCTGTTCGACGACGCCTGGGGCGTGGACGTCGCGGTGTCCACCCCACGAATGCTGGCGTCGCTCGTCGAGGAGGCGGTCGCGGTGGGAGACCTGGTGCGGATCATGAAGTTTCGGCAGGGGGAGGCCAACCTGCTGGAGATCACGCTGCCCGACGACACACAGTGGGGCGGCCGGCCGGTGCGCAGGCTTTCGCTGCCGCGCGATGCCGCGCTGGTGACGATCCTGCGCGGGTCGCGGGTGATCGTGCCGGCCGACGACGAACCGCTGGAGGGTGGCGACGAGTTGCTGTTCGTCGCCGTTCCCGAGGTGGAAGACGAGCTGCGGCGGCTGCTGTTGAGCCCGGAGGGGCTTTAAGGGGCGGGCTCCCGGGGCGTTAAGGGGTGGGCTTCCGGTCGGCCTCGATGTCGGCGATGGGGGCATCCGGTGACGGCTGCGGCATCGCCCGCTGAGCCGCCTTGATCGGGAAGTAGGTCGCCAGCGCGGCGACCGCCGTCAGCGGCCAACCCATCGTGATGCGGGCCACGCCGAGCCAGCCGGTCTGATCGATGTCGTAGAGATAGTGCTGCACGACGAACCGCGAGACGAAGACCAGCGCCCAGATCAGCGTCGCGATGTCGTAGGCCAGCACCGCCTTGCGGACGCGCCGCCAGCCGTTGTCGTGGTCGTGGATCCAGCCCCAGATGTAGCCCACCAACGGCCGTCGGACCAGCACCGACCCCAAAAATATCCCCGCGTACAGCAGCGAACTCCAGATGCCGAGCAGGAAGTAGGCCTTGCTCGCGCCCACCACGTAGGCGACCACGACGCAGACCGCGACACCGATGAAGCCCGATATCGCCGGCTGCGTCGAATCCCGGCGCAGCAGGCGCCAGACCAGGACCAGGGCGGCCACGCCGAGCGCCGAGACAATCGCGGGCGTCAAGCCGAACCCGGTGGACACCGGCACGAATACCACCACCGGCAGCGACGAGTAGATCAGGCCGCTGACGCCGCCCATCCGGGCGAGCAGCGCCCGCCGGGCGTTGCGGTTTTCAGGCACAGGTCGGTGTCTAGCGTTGGATCTCGTAGTGCGGGTTGTAGATGGCCTTGGCGCCGTTCTCCAGCTTGCCGAGCCGGCCGCGCACCAGCAGCTGCCGCCCGGAGTCGATGCCGGGAATCTTGCGCTGTCCCAGCCACACCAGGATCACGGTGTCCGTGCCATCGAACAGCTCGGCCTTGACGCCGCCCGCGCATCCCTTGGCGTTCGCCTCCACGCTGCGCAGCGTGCCGATCATCGTCACCTCCTGGCCGCGCTGGCAATCGATCGCGCGCTGCGCGCCCGTGTTCGCGGCCCCGTCGGACACCGCCCCGGCATCACGTTGCTCGGGGTCCTCTGTCCGCCGACGGATGAGTCGGCGCAGATATCGTTCGGCCGTAGCCATGCCCCCTCCCGACACTTCGCTGTATCCGTTACTGCCCTCGCAACGGTAGACCTGTTGAGTCTGATTTGCCACGCCGGTCATGGGATACCCCGCCTGTTGCTTATCGAACCAGGCACCATCATGGGATGGCTGTCAATCTGCGCGGCGTGTGCACGGTGCTGCTGCCCGGCACCGGGTCCGACGACGACTATGTGTACCGGGCGTTTTCCGATGCGCTGCATCAGATCGGCGCGGTGGTGTCTGCGGCGGCGCCACGGTCGTCCGGCCTGATCGCCGGGTACCTGGCCGACATGGACAACGCTGCCCGCGACGAACCGATCGCCGTGGGCGGGATGTCGATCGGCGCGGCAGTCGCCGCCGCCTGGGCGCTGTCCCATCCCGGACATGCGGTGGCGGTCCTGGCCGCGCTGCCGGCATGGACCGGTTCGCCGGAGTCGGCCCCGGCCGCGTTGGCGGCGCGTCAATCGGCGCATGCGCTGCGCCGCGACGGGCTGGTGGCAGCAGCCGCGCAGATGCGGGCCTCGAGCCCGGCGTGGCTGGCCGACGAGCTCACCCGCTCGTGGGTCGGGCAGTGGCCGGCGCTGCCGGACGCGATGGAAGAGGCCGCCGATTATGTGGCACCTTCGTGCCCGGAACTGTCGCTCTTGTCGGTCCCGATGGGTGTGGTCGCCGCCGTCGACGACCCGCTGCATCCGTTGGAGGTGGCGCTCGAATGGGTGTCGGCCGCCCCGCGCGCGGCACTACGCACAGTCACGCTCGATGAAATGGGCGCCGATCCGGCTGTTCTCGGTGCCGGTTGTGTGGCGGCCCTGCGGGACGCGTGCGGGTAGATGTTCTCTTCAGGGGTTTACCGGCTCTTCGGGCTCGTTGGGGGCGGGTTTTCCGGCTCTTCGGGCTCGTTGGGGGCAGGTTTTCGGCGAACGTGCGGTTGTTGTACGCAAATCGCGGGACGGGCTGCGAACTTCCGCACGCTCGGTGACGTCAACCCCGGAATCCGGCCTCAAGGAGTGCATTCCGCACGCGCTCGACGACTCCGCCAGGATGGTGGCGCAGCTGGCGGGCACTGACGCGAACGATGATCCAGCCCTGCGAGGCAAGGAGTTCCAGTCGCTCGATGTCGCGTGAGTATTGGTCGGGGTTGGTCCAATGGTGCTCGCCGTCGTACTCGACGCCGACCAGCCACGCCGGCCAGCCCATGTCGATCCGGGCGTCCACCCAGCCCCATTTGTTGCGAACCTCAATCTGCGTCTGAGGGGCGGGAAGCCCGGCACGCACCAGCAGCAGCCGGGTCTTTGTTTCCTGCGGAGACTCCGCCCCCGCGTCGACGAGCGCAAGTGCCGAGCGCAGGGGCCGGATGCCCCGCGCTCCTGGATATCGCTCGCCGATGGCAGCGACTTCGTCAACCTCGAGGTCGGTGGCTTGCAGAAGCGCGTCGATCCGGATCACCGCCGTCTCAAGGGGTTCGCGGCGGGCGATGTCGTATGCGGTTCGTGCGGGCGTGGTGCACCGAATGCCGTCCACACCGCAAATCTCGTCGTCGGCCAGGGTGTCGGTGTGAACGACAATGCCGGGCGGAGCCGCACGGCGAAGTGGCCGCACCAACGAAGCCGGCTCCGACGGCGGGATCCACCGCGCGCCCAACAGCGCGGCAGCCGAGCTGCCCGCGACGATCGCCGACCGGCCCGACCACAGCCAAGCCGCCACCGCTCGATCCGTCGCGTCGAGCGCCACGCCATTCGGCGCGTAGACATTGCGATACAGCTTCGTGTAGCCCCGCTTCAGGTCGCGACACGTCAACCTGCCGGAAGCCAGCGCCTCCGTCCCGACCACCAGTTGTCCCGCCATGGCCGCATCGTGCTAAGCCGGAGCGACACAATGGCCCGCCGTGCGGAAGGTGTACACAGTTCCTGGGCTATCCACAACCGCACTTCAGCGGCTGATCGGGCGGGGTCATCCGCCCATCGTCGTGCGGAGCTGCTGCATCGCCGATCCGCCTGCGGCGCGCCGTGCGGTGGGCTGCGGCTCCTGCTCGGTGGCCTGTTGCGGTTGCTGCTGGGCAGCCTGATCGGCCGCGGCGCGCAGCTGAGCGGCCATCGGCTCGGGAAGCTGGACCGGCAGCGGCGTGCGCACCGGCAACGGCGTCTCCCCGCGGCGAACCACCGTGTCCGCCAGTGCGTTTCGGGCCTCGGCTGTTAGAGCAGCCATGCTCGCCTGTGCGCCGTTGATGACGCACCGGATCATCCATCGGTATCCGTCGACGCCGACGAATCGGACCGAGTTGTTTCCCGCGCCGACCACCTCCCGCCCCCACGGCCCATCCTCGATCGAGACGTTGGCCGAGTCCTTGCGCAGCGCCTCGGCAAGTTCGGAGGCGACTTCCCGCCACAATCCGGACGTCTTGGGTGCGGCGTATGCGGCGATCGTGAACCGCCCGTTCTGCGTCACCACCCAGATCGCGCTCGGAACGCCCGTCTCGGTGATCTCGACCTGCAGTTGCCCGGTCTCCGGCACGGGGATCAGGACCGAGCCCAGATCAAGCCTGGCCACCTCGGCCTGCGCCGGGTCGTCGAAGTCGTCGATGTCGAACGGGCCATCGACTGGAACGTCTTCGGTGTCGGCGTCTTCGGTGTCGGCGTCTTCGGTGTCGGCGGCACCGGTGTCGGCGGCGGCGGTGTCGGCGGTAGGCACATCTTCGGTGTCGGCGGTCAGGTCTTCGGCCGCAGGCGGCGCCGCGTCATCAGGTCGACGTTTTCTGCTTCGTCCGAATGCCATCACAAGCTCGCATGTCCGCCGGAGGAGCCATGTCCGCCGTCGCCGCGGGGGGTCTGCGCCAGCCCGGCTTCGTCGAACGAGGACACCTCGATCAATTCGGGCAACTCCACCCGTTGCACCAGCAACTGCGCGATGCGGTCGCCGCGGTGCACCTTGATAACCGCGGCCGGGTCGAGGTTGATCAGCGCAACCTTGATCTCCCCGCGGTAGCCGGCGTCGATCGTGCCGGGGCTGTTGACGATCGAAAGCCCAACTCGCGCGGCCAAACCCGACCGCGGATGCACGAGGCCGACCATTCCGTACGGAATCGCCACGGCGACCCCGGTGGGCACCAACGCCCGCTGACCCGGGCCCAGTTCGACGTCTTGGGCGCTGTAGAGATCGACGCCCGCATCACCGTCGTGGGCTCGGCCCGGCATCGGAAGCTCGGGGTCCAGACGAACGACCGCCAGACGGGTGGACACGACTGCCAAGACTACCCTTGGCCGCGTGTCCGGCACGCGCGCCACGTCGCAGACGGTGCTCTATCGCGAGCGCCTGTCGGTGCCGTGGTGGTGGTACCCGCCCGCGCTGTTCGTCGCCGGATTGGTCGCCTTGGAGGTCAACGCCGCCGCGCGCGACTGGCCCCGCTGGATCTCGTTCGCGGTGCTTTTCGCCGTCGCCGCCGCCGCGCTGGTCTGGCTCGGGCGCATCGAAGTGCGCGTGGTCGACGGCAGCGACGGCCCGCAGCTGTGGGCCGGCCCGGCCCACGTGCCCGCGACCGTCATTTCTCGCTCCGCCGAAGTTCCCCGTTCAGCGAAGTCCTCGGCGCTGGGCCGACAACTCGACCCAGCCGCCTACGTCCTGCATCGGGCCTGGGTGGGCCCGATGGTGCTGGTCGTGCTCGACGACCCCGACGACCCGACACCTTACTGGCTGGTGAGCAGCCGGCATCCGAGCCGGGTGCTCTCGGCGCTGCAACCACGCGCCGCCGCTTAGGCGGCGCAGTCGGTACAGATCATCACGCCGTTCTTCTCGCTGGCGAGACGGCTGCGGTGGTGCACCAAAAAGCAGCTCGAGCAGGTGAACTCGTCCGCCTGCTTGGGGATGACCCGCACGGATAGTTCTTCACCGGACAGATCAGCGCCGGGCAGCTCAAAGGACTCGGCCGACTCTGATTCGTCAACGTCGACCACGGCCGCCTGCGCCTCGTTGCGCCGCGCCTTCAGCTCCTCGAGCGAGTCCTCGGACACATCGTCGGTTTCAGTACGCCGTGGGGCGTCATAGTCCGTAGCCATAGTCTTGCCCCCTATCTACACATTGCAGCAAGGCTTTGTACCAGTGCCGAACGCATCTGCAAAACGATTCGTGCCCTGATTGCCGCATGTTCAAGTGTGATTTACATCACAAATTAGGCGCGCGCGCAAGTCCTGGGCCGTAGACGGCCCTCTAGAGTGCAGTCGTGGTCGCTCAAATCACCGAAGGCACCGCCTTTGACCGGCACGGCAGGCCCTTCAAACGGCGCAACTATCTTCCCGGGATCATGGCCGGGGTGGCTCTTTTTCTGGCCGCGATCGTCGTCTGGGTCGTCGTGCTGAACCGCCCGACCGACATCCAGGAAGCCGCCGCGTGCAACGCACCGCCCGCCCCGACCGATCCCTCACAACCGCAGCTGGGCCAGCAGGTGTCGCGGGCCACGATGACCAACGTGGCGCCCGCGAGACTCACCGACACAAAGGTCCGGGTCCTGAACGCCAGTGGTCAGGGCGGTCAGGCGGCCGACGTGGCCGGCGCCCTGCGCGATCTTGGCTTCGCCCAACCCACGGCGGCGAACGATCCCGTCTACGCGAACACGAGGCTGGCATGCCAGGGCCAGATCCGGTTCGGACCCGCCGGGCAGGCCGCTGCGGCTGCCGTCTGGCTGGTGGCGCCGTGCACCGAGATCTTCCAGGATCAGCGCCCCGACGATTCGGTTGACCTGGCGCTCGGCACGCAATTCACGACCCTGACCCACAGCGACGACATCGACGCGATACTCGCGAGCCTGCGCCCTGAGGCCACCGCGCCGCCGGATCTCTCCCTGTTGCCAAAGATTCACGCCGACACGTGCTGACCGCGGGGCACATCCGGCGTAGCACTGCTAGCAGCCGCTCGCTCGATCGTCCCCGGACTGTTTGACCAGGGGCAGGGTCTCCACTGCGCCGAGCCGCTCGAGCAGCCCGAGCAGCCGGGCCGCGATCCCGGGCGCGGCGGCCACCGTCAGCGCGTCGTCCCCAGCGACCGGTGGGTGCACGGCAGCGCCGGCCTCAGCGGCGATCAGCGCACCGGCGGCCCAGTCCCAGATGTGCAGGCCGTGTTCGTAGTGGGCGTCGAGTTGGCCGGCGGCGACCATGCACAGGTCCAGCGCGGCCGACCCGATGCGGCGGACATCCCGCACTGCCGGCAGCACGCCTTGCAGCACGGCGGCCTGCGCTGCCCGCCGGTCCGCCGCATAGCCGAAGCCCGTGCCGACGAGTGCCATCGCGATATCGTCGACCTGGTTGCAATGCAGGGCGTTTCGCTGTCCGTTGTGGTCTACGACGTGGGCACCGTGGCCGAGCGCCGCCGAGTACACCCGCTCGCCCGTGACATCTGCGACCGCGCCGGCCACCGACACACCATCGACCTGCGCCGCGACCGACACGGCGTAGGCCGGTATCGCATAGACGAAGTTGACCGTGCCGTCGATCGGGTCCAGAACCCACGTCACCGACCCGCTGCGGTCCGCCCGTCCCTTCGCCGGCCCGCCGCCCTCTTCGCCGAGCACGGGTTCCCCGGGCCGTAACTCAGCCAGCCGGTCACGCAGCAACCGTTCGCTTTCGGTGTCCACGATGGTCACGGGATCGGTGCGCGTGGTCTTCGAGCGCACCGCCGAACCGCCGGCATCCGACCCGGTCCAGCCGAACACCTGAGGGCGGCGACGGCGCACGAAAGCCGCCGCCTCATTCGCCAACTCCTCGGCCACGGCCCGCAGCTCCCGGGCGTCGATGTGGTGTGCGATCACATCCGACATCGCAACACAACCGGTCTTACGACAGCCACACCTCGCGGCCGCACAGCCATTAATGTTGGGGTCGCGTCGATACTTTCCCCGCCTCGTTGAGGAGTGCCCATGAGCGCCACCGACTCCTCCATCCGGAAATCATCGGCGGCCTCGGGATCGAACCGCCGGGCCTTCGGCGTCGACGTCGGTGGCAGCGGCGTGAAGGGTGGCATCGTCGACCTGGACACCGGGCAGCTCATCGGGGACCGGTACAAGCTCCCCACGCCCCAGCCGGCCACCCCCGCTGCGGTCGCGCGAACCATCGCCGCGGTGGTCAAGGAGTTCGGCTGGGCCGAACCGCTGGGCGTCACCTATCCGGGCGTCGTGACCAACGGTGTGGCGCGCACGGCCGCCAACGTCGACAAGTCGTGGCTCGGGGTCAGCGCCGTCGACGTGATCAGCGAGGCGTTGGGCGGTCGGGCGGTCACCGTGCTCAACGACGCCGACGCGGCCGGCCTGGCCGAGGTGAAATACGGCGCCGGCAAAGGCAAGGGCGGCGTGATCGTGTTGCTGACATTCGGCACCGGCATCGGGTCGGCGGTGATCCACAACGGGGTGTTGCTGCCGAACACCGAGTTCGGCCACCTGGAGGTGGGCGGCATGGAGGCCGAGCACCGCGCCGCGTCGTCGGTCAAGGAAAAGCACAACTGGAGCTACATGCAGTGGGCCCCCGAGGTGACAAAGGTGCTGGTGGCGATCGAAAACGCGATCTGGCCGGACCTGTTCATCGCGGGCGGCGGGATCAGCCGCAAGGCCGACAATTGGATCCCGCTGCTGGAAAGCCGCACACCCGTGGTGGCCGCGGCGCTGCAGAACACCGCCGGAATCGTCGGGGCCGCGGTGGCCGCGCAGGTCGATCCCACGCGCGGAATCAGCCCGCTGAGCGGGGTTTGAGCACGCCCTGTCGTTACAATGGGACACGGCGGCCGCATGACCGGATAGCGGCGAGTGTCCGATGTTGATATCGCGCCGATATTCGACACGGTGCAAGACAGCCGACCTTTCGACGGGGCACGGGCCCGCACGTCGCGGGGTCGGTAGACCGAAAGGGTGTACGTGGCAGCGACGAAGGCAAGGCCGGTGACCGACGAGCCGGTGAAGCAAACCGCTACCAAAACCCCCGCCAAACGGAAAGCGGCGAAGGCCGGAGGCTCATCAGCGGCGGCAAAGCGCGCGGGGAAGGCGACGAAAGCGACGGGCAAGGGCGCCGCTTCCCAGGCGCCGACCAAGAGCACTGCCCACGCGGTGAAGACAGACCCCGACACCGCCACGAAGTCACGGGCTTCGCGCGCCAAGGCGACCGCTGCCGAAGCCCCGGCGCCGTCACCCAGCCGCTCGAAGAAGGCCGCCGCGCCGGCAACATCGAACGGGGCAGTCCCCGAATCCGAGGAGACCGTCGACGACGAGCTCGAGCCCGACCTCGAAGACGCCGAGCCGGGCGATGACCTCGAGGTAGATGCGGACCTCGACCTCGCAGACCTCGAAGAGGGTGTCGAAGAGGGTGTCGAAGAGGGTGTCGAAGAGGGTGTCGAAGACGGTGTCGACGTCGAGGATGTCGACGAAGAGGTGGTCGCCGAGGTCGACGCGGAGCCGGAAGTGGCGGCTGAAGCGGCCGACGGGCTACCCGCGGGCGACGACGACGAGATCGCCGAGCCGAGCGAAAAGGACAAGGCGTCCGGTGATTTCGTTTGGGACGAAGAGGAATCCGAGGCGCTTCGGCAGGCTCGTAAGGACGCGGAGCTCACCGCGTCGGCTGACTCGGTGCGCGCGTACCTCAAGCAGATCGGCAAGGTCGCGCTGCTGAACGCCGAGGAAGAGGTGGAGCTCGCCAAGCGGATTGAGGCCGGCTTGTACGCGACCCAGCTGATGGCCGAACTCTCCGAGAAGGGCGAGAAACTGCCTAGCGCGCAGCGCCGCGACATGATGTGGATCTGCCGCGACGGCGAGCGCGCCAAGAACCACCTGCTGGAAGCAAACCTGCGGTTGGTGGTGTCGCTCGCCAAGCGCTACACCGGACGCGGCATGGCGTTCTTGGACCTGATCCAAGAAGGCAATCTCGGCCTCATCCGCGCGGTGGAGAAGTTCGACTACACCAAGGGCTACAAGTTCTCCACGTACGCGACGTGGTGGATTCGCCAGGCGATCACGCGGGCGATGGCAGACCAGGCCCGCACCATCCGCATCCCGGTGCACATGGTTGAGGTCATCAACAAGCTCGGCCGCATTCAGCGCGAGCTACTGCAGGACCTCGGCCGCGAGCCAACACCCGAAGAGCTCGCCAAGGAGATGGACATCACGCCGGAAAAGGTGTTGGAGATCCAACAGTACGCGCGCGAGCCGATTTCGCTGGACCAGACCATCGGTGACGAGGGCGACAGCCAGCTCGGGGATTTCATCGAGGATTCCGAGGCGGTGGTGGCCGTCGATGCGGTGTCGTTCACGTTGCTGCAGGACCAGTTGCAGTCG
>Ga0335076_10003627_pt1 | contig 15545 bp, 12 predicted proteins | sample Lox_Sample_25_FD_206717 | JGI IMG/M metagenome (GOLD analysis project Ga0335076, IMG submission 206717) | Soil microbial communities from Loxahatchee National Wildlife Refuge, Florida, United States - Lox_Sample_2.5 | ecosystem: Environmental > Terrestrial > Soil > Wetlands | place: USA...
TGTATTGCGGGCCCGGGGTCGGGCTCTTGCCCCTGGAAGCAGCCCGCCGCCGGCCTGGGGTGGCTCAGCCATTGGCCGAGCAACTCCTCAGAGGCGTACCGCCGGGCCTGCGACTCCGACTCCGGGCCGGTGAACAGCCACCGCTCGTCAATCCCGGCCGTCTGGCGGTGTATTGCGCGGCATCACCTGGCTGCCGGTGGGTGTGGTACCGGCCCCAGTGCAAGCGGCGGCGGTAGCGGGCCATGGCATCAACACCCTAGGGGATTTTGGAAACCAGCACCTCAACGCTTGCCGCACGAGTGGCACCCCGTCGGCTCGTTCCAGTGAACCGTCTAGCCCTCGCCCACTGGCACCTCCTGAGGAAACGACTGCCCTCGCGTCAAGAGCTCCGTTAACGGCGAGGGAAGAAGGCGACGGTCGACGCGGATGATTAACCGTCCCAGTAGCCGAAGTATCACAGTGACATTCCGAACCGGATGGTGTCTCCGGGTGCCAGTCCCAGCTGCGTTCGGGGCCTCGTGGATTGACCACGCTGACGGTGCTGATCTGGACCTTGCGCTCGGGCAGCGACCGCCGTGGTACGCGGCCAGCGAGTTGAAGGCACCACCAAGAGCGGCTGGCCCGGGTTATCAGCCTCGACAGCGAAACCGTCGCCATACTGCGGGACACCATCGCCAGCAGGCCGAAGAACGGCTTTCCGCCGGATCGGCCTGGACCGACAGCGGCGGCTTGGTCTTCACCAGCGTTTGCGCTGGCGAGTGGTGGTGGTCAGGGGCGGGCTCGAAACCGCCGACCTTCTGATTTTCAGGCGCATCCGCGGCGTCGCCGCACGTGGCTGGATAAGGCCTGATGGGCGATCTAGCTGCGGAAACAACGGCTCGTCGTCGCCCGATGTGGTCTGACGTCTGCCGACAACGGCTCCCCGTTTGGCTCCCCGCTCTCGAGCTCTGTTAACGGCCGGTAGCGCGCACAGGCCGAGTGACCGGAGCGTCACCCAGAGCCCGGCCGACCCGGGCAAGCCCACGGCCCGTGGCATCGCGACCCGTACCAACCTCCTGGGCCGACGGGTCCGGATGGACCGGTTAGCCCGCCACCCGGTGGGCTGACGTATGAAGCGACAGCACCCGTCCGCAGAAGCCGCCTCGACTCCTGCGATGGGCCTCACCGACAGCCACGGTTAAGCAGGACTGCCCCGGCTTTGGTTGACTCGCCGGGTGGTGGTTCAGGCCGCGAGTGCGGCCTTGGTGTAGAGCATCTCGTATTCGATGGGGGTTAGCTTGCCGAGGCGGCGCTGGCGGCGCCGGTGGTGGTAGGTGCGCTCGATCCAGGTGATGATGGCTAGGCGCAGCTGGTCGCGGGTGTCCCAGCGGCGGCGGTCCAGGACGTTCTTCTGCAGCAGGGCGAAAAACGATTCCATGGCCGCGTTGTCACCGCAGGCCCCGGCCCGGCCCATCGACCCGGTCAGCGCACTGGCGCGCAGCAGGCGGACATAAGCGTGGGAGCGGAATTGGCTCCCCCTGTCCGAATGGATGATCACTGTCCCTGCCGGTGAGCGCAGCGCGATCGCGTTGCGCAGCGCCGCCACGGCTAGGGACGCTTTCATCCGGCTGTCCATGGAGTAGCCCACGATTCGCCCCGAACAGGCGCCTTGATCGCGCACAGGTAGAGCTTGCCCTCAGCGGTGGGGTGCTCGGTGATGTCGGTCAGCCACAGCTCATCAGGCCTGTCCGCGGTTAACTGGCGGTTCACCAGATCGTCGTGGACCGGCGGCCCCACCTTGCGGGAAAGGCCGCGCTTCTTGGCGAACACGGACCAGATCTGCTGCTGGGAGCACAACCGGGCGACCCGGTTCTCACCCGCCTTGATGCCCAGGCTGGCGAGCTCATCAGCGATGAACCGGTACCCGACGCCGCGTGCCGCGGCAGCCAGGTCGCGTTCGAGATCGATTGGGCCGACACCGCGGCTTACACCGGCTGGAGCGTCCTGGTCCGCGGTGAGGCCATCGAGGTCACCGGCCCAGCCGAGCTTGCGCGCCTGCGCAAGCTGCTGCTGGACCCGTGGGCGCCAGACGCGAAGACGTACCCGCGCCGCGGCCGGCGGTTGCGGCGCGAAGCTCTGGGTGTCATCCGGTCGGGACCTGCGGGCGCCCGGGACGCTGCGTGTGGATGCAGGTGAGGCCTGCTGGGTGCCCGCGGCCCGCCGGGTCGCGTGGTGTTTGCTACGAGGCGGCGGAGGCGCGCAGGTCCTGGAGCAGGTCGGCCTGCCCGGACAGCACCCCGGTGAGGATCTGGCGTGCTACCGCGAGCAGTTCGGCTACGTGCGGGCTGGTCAGGGAGTAGTAGACGGTGGAGCCTTCCTTACGGGAGGTGACCAGGTTCGCCCGGCGCAGCACCGCTAGCTGCTGCGACAGGTGGGCGGGCTCGATGCCGACCTGCGGGAGCATCTCGGCCACTGCGTGCTCACGCTCGCTGAGCAGCTCGAGCACCCGGATCCGGGCCGGATGGCCGAGCGTTTTGAAGAACTCTGCCTTCAGCTGGTACAGCGGTGTGCTCACCCCGGCGGCTCCTTAGCCTGGACCTGCGCGTCGCGGGTACCGCCGCGCGCAGATCGCCCGACCGTCACTTGTGTGCTCATCCTGTCCAGTAGAGTCCCAGGCGATCGTCGCCGGACGCAGCAATTGCCAATCGTAGCAACTGATCTGGCGCAGGAGGCGAACGCGCGAGCCAGCGGGTCCCGCGGCGCTGCCAGGGCCTTTCCACTATCGCGGGGGTACCCGCCGCACCTACGTCGGCCACTAGTACCGACACCGCCCGGGACCCGCACGGGCGTGCCCCCCAGAGGGCGCCGGACCTGACCCGGGTGGTCGGCACGCCGCTATTGGCGCTTACCTCAAGCATGCCGTCTACTCGTCGCCGTACTTCTTGATCTCCTCGAATTCGGCCTCGGTGAGCTGGCGTGGCACGTCGTCGCGGGCGACCTTGGCGCTTTGCACGTGGTGCCGGATGTCCTCGACGACTTCGGGGTTGGCCAGCGTGGTGACGTCGCCGACGTCTGCGAAGTTGGAGATCGAGGCGATCACCCGGCGCATGATCTTGCCGGACCTGGTCTTGGGCATGTCCGGGACGATCCACACGTTCTTGGGGCGGGCGATCTTGCCGATCTCGGTTTCGATCGCCTTGCTGACTTTGTCTTCCATCGGTTTGCCGGGCTCGAACCCGGGTTTGAGCGAGATGTATATCTCCACGACGCGGCCGCGGATGTCGTCGATCACCGGGACCGCGGCGGCCTCGGCGACCTCGGGGACGGTGAGCGCGGCGGACTCGATCTCCTTGGTCCCGAGCCGGTGCCCGGCGACGTTGATCACGTCGTCGACCCGGCCCAGGATCCGGAAGTAGCCGTCGGCGGCCTGGACGGCGCCGTCGCCGGCGAAGTATGGCCAGTCGCGCCAGTCCTTGCTCTCGGGGTTGGTGTTGTATTTGCGGTAGTAGGTGTCGACGAACCGGTCCGGCTGGCCCCAGATGGTCTGGAAGATGCCCGGCCAGGGGTTGCGGATGCAGATGTTGCCGGCCGTGCCGCTGCCTTTCGGCACTTCGTTGCCGTCCTCGTCGTAGATCACCGGGTAGACGCCCAGGACGCCCGGCCCGCAGCTGCCCGGCTTCATCGGCTGCAGGGCCGGTAGCGTGCTGCACAGGAAGCCGCCGTTCTCGGTCTGCCACCAGGTGTCCACGATGGCCGCCTCGCCCTTGCCGACCTCGGAGTGATACCAGCGCCAGACCTCGGGCTCGATCGGCTCGCCGACGGTGGTCATGTGCTTGAAGTGGTAGCTGTACTTCTTCGGCTCCTCCGGGCCGACCTTGCGCAGCATCCGGATCGCGGTCGGCGAGGTGTGGAAGATCTTCACGCCTAGCTGCTCAGCGATCCGCCAGGGCCGCCCGCCGTCGGGATAGTTCGGCACGCCTTCGTAGATCACCGTGGTGGTGCCGAGCGCGAGCGGGCCGTAGACGATGTAGGAGTGGCCGGTGATCCAGCCGATGTCGGCCATGCACCAGTACACGTCGCCGGGGTGGATGTCCTGGTAGTACTTCGACGTGCCGGTGACGTAGGCGAGGTAGCCGCCGGTTGAGTGCTGGCAGCCCTTGGGGCGGCCGGTGGTGCCGGAGGTGTACATCAAAAACAGTGGCGCCTCGGCCGGCATCGACACCGGATCGACGACCTGGCCTTCGTATTTGCCGATGATCTCGTCCACGAAGAAGTCACGGCCGCCGGCCATGGGGGTCTGCGAGGCGTACTGGCCCGGGTGGCGCCGCCAGACCAGCACCTTGTCGACCTCCTGGCCTTCCTGGCGGGCCGCCGCGACCGCCTCGTCGGCCTTGACCTTGTGGTCGGTGAGCTGGCCGGACCGGTAGTAGCCGTCCATCGTGATCAGGAAACGACTGCCGGAGTCGGCGATCCTGTGCCCGCAGGCGGTGCCGCTGAAACCGCCGAACACCTGCGAGTGGATGACGCCGAGCCGGGCGCAGGCCAGCATGGTGACCGCCAGCTCGGGCACCATCGGCATGTGCAGCGTCACCCGGTCACCGGCCGTCACGCCCAGAAAGTCGCGCAGCAGCGTCGCGAACTCGTTCACCTGCCGGAGCAGCTCTGCGTAGCTGATGTGGACGTGCTGGTCGGACTCAGGCTCAGGCACGAAGATGATCGCGGTCTTACCGGGGCTGGCCGCAGCGTGCCGGTCCACGCAGTTGTAAGAGGCGTTCAGCCTGCCGCCGACAAACCACTTCCAGAACGGGGCGTTGCTCGTGTCCAGCGTGGTGTGCCACGGCCGGTCCCAGTCCAGCAGGTCCGCGTACTCCTTGAAGCAGTCAGGGAACTTGTCCTCGGTGAACCGCTCAAAGATAGCGCGGTCATTCGCGTTGGCCTGCGCGACAAACGCCGGCGGCGGCGGGCAATTCTCCTCCTCCCGCCAGTGCACAGCGATCTGAGCCTCGGAGACCTGTGCCGCAGCATCCTGCGGCGGCTGGCCTTCTGCCATCACCCTTGTCCTCTCGCTGGACGATGATTTGCCGGGGAGCGGCGGGTCTCCGCTACGCCTCCTTGAGCAGGCCGGCGCAGATGCCGAACTCGTGCAGCTCAGCACACACCGCCGCCTGCCGGGTGAACGCCGCCGTGTCGCCATGGTTCAGCGACTCCCAGCACAAGCCCTCCGTCAGTGCCAGTGCGCGCACGGTCACCCCACGCAGTGCCTGGACCGGCTCGGTCTCTGCGGCGTGCCGCAGAGACCACGCAGCACACCTGGCCGCCTCGGTGGTAGTGACGGCCTGGACGTGAGAAAGCAGCACCGACAGCTCCCCGGCCAGATACTGCTGCGTCATCCCCATCGCCACCCCGCTGCCCCGTGCCTCCAGGCCCGGTCATCTGCGGCCGGTTCATGTCGCGGCCGCAACCGCCCCGCTGCTGCCCGCCTCGACCCGCAGTTGGCGGAGCACCCCCGCGAAGGCGCGCTCGCGTGCAGCAGCCGACTCCAGTGCCCGAGCCGGGGGCCGGGATGGCCCGGCACCGGAAATCCCGGGTTCAGCTGGCGTAACGACACTCACCGACAGCCTCCCTGGCCCGGATATGCACCGGGTATCTCTCAGGTGCACCGATCGCGTGGCGCTTAACTCGACGTTGCCCGTCAAGCTCGGCGAACTGCCCCACCCGCATCATTAGCTCAGCAATTGCTAATCTTAGCAATTGCCTGCCCAGGCGGCTAGGGTGCGGACCAGCGGACCGTGCGGCATGGGGTAGCACCGCCGCTTGCGCCGCGTCCCATCAGGGTGACATGTGCGACTGCTGCGCTCGGTGGGCTCAGCACGGCGACGGCGCCTGCCGACGTTGGCTCTCCGTTTGGCTACCCAATCTCGTTAACGCCGCTAATGTTCAACAGGTCCGGCCGGGTGATACTTACAACACGGGGAGATCGCATCCTGGTGGATCGGCCTGCGGTCAGCTTGTTCTCGACGGACGAGGCCACATCGCACCGTTCCCCCAAGCCTCAGTTGCCCGGCAAACGGCACGCCTACCCCGCGGCCTGGAGCCGACCGCTCATGCTGGTGGTCTTCTGGGCCGCCCGGGCACCGAGCGACATCGCCGGCGTGGCGGCACCGCTCGCCAGCCAGGTGCGGGGGTGCTTCGATCAGCAGACCCGGCGGGCCTGCCTGACATGCTGGGCTGGCTCATACGTAGAATCTGGCGGGCATGGCCCTTGCGGATTGATGGGATCACGGCGATGTACCTGGTTTCCAGGCCTTCCTTCGCTGGCGCGGCAGCTGCGGCGCTCGCTGTTCCTTGTTTGCGCCGGGGACGTTGTCATGCGTGATGAGGCTTTTCCGGTGAGGTGGGTGGGCCGGCAGGCGATCGTGGCGTTTCCGGAACACATCGGCGTGTCCAACGCCGGTCAGCTCCGCGAGCAACTGCTGTCGGTGATCAACCGCGGGGCCGCCGTGCTGATCGCGGACATGACCGGCACAGTGTCGTGCGATCACGCTGGCGTGGACGCCGTCGCGCGGGCCTATCAGCGGGCGGTGGTCAGTGGCACGCAGTTGCGGCTGGTGGTCACCGCGCGGGTCGTGCGGCGTGTGCTCGGCGTTGAGGGAATGGACCGCCTGGTCTCCATCTACCCCTCCCTGGAAGCGGCGATCGCTGCCAGCGTGCCCGCAACCGAGCCGCTGACGCTGGCACCCGGCCGGGGGCAGGCCAACGGCCACAAGCAGACCAGGCCTGCGGCCATCACCCCGGCCGTGCTGTGGCAGCTGATCGACGCCCTGGGCGATGGGCTGGTGCTGACCGGCGAGGACGGTGAGATCGTGCTGGTCAACCGGAGGGTGGCGGAGATGTTCGGCTATGAGCAGGCCGAGCTGATCGGCCGCCCGATTGAATCGCTTGTTCCCGCCGAGCTGCGGGAAGCGCACCGAGGTTACCGGGCCTCGTACGCACGGGCCCCGCAGGCGCGGCCGATGGGCGAACGGTCCCGCCTGGTCGGGCTGCGCCACGATGGGGTCACCTTCCCGGTGGAGATCAGCCTCAGCCCGGTGCCGACGGCGACCGGCCATTTCATTCTCGCGGTGATCCGCGACGCCGCCGAGACGCGCCGGCGCGAGGATCTGGCCGCCCTGGCCCGGGCTGCCGCCGACGAGGAGGCGCATCGCGGCCAGGAGCTGCTCGACCGGGTTGCCGGCAGCTTGTTCCAGGTCGGGCACAGCCTGCAGTCAGCCATCGACCTGCCTCGGGAGGTGGCCCGCGAGCGCATCGCCGAGGCGCTGGGCCGGCTGGACGACACGATCCGCGAGATCCGCGACTACGTGTTCACCACCCACGCCCGGGGAGCACCGCCGGCCGATCCGGCGGCACCCAGCGGCCTCGTGTGAGCGGCACTGTCGGCGTCGCTGATGATTGCGCCCCACGAGGGCGGACAGCGACCGGGTGGCCAGGCGGGCCGTGGCCCCGGACGTAAAGCGCCGCCTATGGCATCTCGGGAGCAGGTGGCAGCGGGGAAGGAACATCGTCCGCTGCTCGTGTCTGGGCCGGGCCTGGGTGGCCGGTGATGCCGGCCGCCACGCGGCCGGTGAAGTTCCGGATGCTCGCCGCGGCCACCCGGTGCAAGACCGCGCGGTCGAGCGCCTCCCCCAGGGAGCCAAGGGGCGGCCGGTACGCTCCCGCCAGCGTCAGCAAAGTGGACCGCGGCCCCGCCGGAGCGAGCATCATGTCGGCATCCAGGACCGGGAACAGGCCGCCGCCCAGCCCGGTGACCTCCCACCGGATGGCCAGCCCGGCACGGCCGTCCCGCTCGGCCAGCTCGCGGATTTGCACCTGGACCAGCTTGGAGAGATCGGCCGGGCCCACCCGCACAAAGCCAGTGATTCCCTGACCATAGGCGTCTTCCGAGGCGCTCAACAGCAAGCCGCCCCGGGCCAGATCCGCCAGCCTGGCCCGCGCGACAGTAAAGCTGACATCCAGCAGCGCCTCATCGCCCACAAACATCCCCTCCACTAGACCAACCAGCTGCTCACCCGGGCAGAGGACGTAGGTCCTGGCCTTGACAGTGGAGGTCCTTCAGAGGGGTCAGCTTCCCCAGCATCACCGTCTTCCTGGCAAGCGCCGGACCGAGCTGGCGAGGTCACGGTTAAGAGATCGCTTCGTAGACAGATCTGAAGGAACGCGGCAAAGATCAACGCCGCTGTGACCACTGGGCAGTTGCCGCCCGCAGTCAGCAGCATGACGCCTGACCCAAACAGCCAAGACGATGACGTCCCGCGTCGTCTGCTCAGTTGGTATCTGACCAGGTGCCGGGCGATGGCTGGATGCATTCCGGCCGGGAGCCCGGCTGGGAGTCAATCGCAGACCAAGGTCCTGTGGAGAGCAGACGTTCGCATCTGCACGGTGGCCCCGGCTGGGGTTCGTCTTGTGTTACCGGCAATACCACTGGCTGCTGCCCGGGAGGAACCATGGACATTTCCCCGTTGGCCGCCGGGCGGCCGATCGGGCCGGGGCCGCTGACCGCGGCGGAGGTCGCGGCGTATGTGGTGGCGGCGGCGGTGTGGGCTCCGTCGGTGCACAACACCCAGCCGTGGTGGTTCAGCGTCGCGGGGCAGGAGATGTGCCTGTATGCCGACGCCGGGCGGCAGCTGGGGGTGGCTGACCCCCGTGGCCGCGAGATGATGATCAGTTGCGGCGCTGCGCTGTTCACCGCCCGGCTGGCGCTGCGGTCAAGCGGCTACGTTCCCGAGACTTCCGTTTTGCCCGATCCGGGCCGGCCCTTGCTGGTGGCCCGGGTGAGCTGGCGGCGGCGGGCGGCGGCAGCCGAGTTCGAGCAGCAGCTGTTCAGCCAGGTGCCGCTGCGGCGAACGCACCGCGGCGGCTTCGACCCCCTGCCGCTGCCGGCAGACCTCGTTGCGGTACTGCAAGCGGGCGCCGAGCGGGATGGGGCCATGCTGCGCGTCATCGACGGCGAGGGCAGCCGGGCGGTGCTCGCCGCGGTCGTCGAGACGGCCGAGCACGCGCTGCATCTGGACAGCGTGTACGTGCGGGAACTGGCCAGCTGGGCGCCCCCGCCGGACAGCAGCCGGGGAGATGGGGTGCCGTCCACCGCCTATCCGGCGCGGCCCGAGCGCACCCTCCCGCACTTCGCCAGCCGGGACTTCGCCCACGGCCATCGCTGGGGTACCGCCATGCCCGCCCCGTCGGCGGCGCCCCGGTCCGCCGGTGTGGTGTGCCTGCTGACGACCGCCGGTGACCGCCCGCTGGACTGGGTGAACGCCGGGCAGGCGCTACAGCGGGCGCTGCTGACCAGCGCCACCTGCGGCGTGGCGGCGGCGCTGCACAGCCAGCCGCTCGAGCGTAACAGGCTGCGCGAATTCATCCGCGCCCAGCTGGCTGACGGCAGCTACCCGCAACTGGTGCTCCGGCTGGGGACGGCTGTCCAGACCGCGGTCAGCGTCCGGCGCTCGCCCGCCAGCGTCCTGTTCACCGACGGCAGCGAACATTTGGGCAGCGGCCATGAATGAAACACCGGGACGCCAGGTCCGTTGGCAGGAGCTCACCAAGTCCGAGTGCTTCGGGCTGCTCGCCCACGAGCATCTGGGCCGGGTGGCTGTCGTGGACGACCTCGGGCCAGTCGTTTTTCCCGTCAACTTCATCCTCGACCGCCACATGGTGGTGTTCCGTACCGACACGGGAACCAAGCTGGACGCTGCGTGCCGTGGCAGCCGGGTCGCGTTCGAGGTCGATGGGACCGACGCCGCGGCTCACACTGGCTGGAGCGTGGTGATCCGCGGTGAGGCCGTAGAGGTCACCGACCCGGCCGAGGTGGCGCGGCTGCGCCAGCTGCCGCTAGAACCGTGGGCACCGGGCGCCAAGGTCCACTACGTGCGCATCCTGCCCGCAGCGCTGACCGGTCGGCGGATCTCGGCACGGAGCGGACCTTCGCATCGGGGCGGCGAACCACAGCCCGGGCCGCAGACGGCCCTCGACGATGAGGCCCGGCCGTGGGAACGGACATAGACCAAGAAGAGTTCGGCGAACGTGATTACTCGCGCTTCGCCGGGCGGCTCGAGGAATGCCTGTCCGCGCTCGGGCAGCTGCTGGAACGGCCCGGCTTCGGGGCTGGCCCCGCCACGGTAGGTGCCGAGCTCGAGGTGTTCCTGGTCGACGGCGCGGCCCGGCCGCTGCCGCACAACCAGGCCATCCGTGCCGCGGTGGCCGATCCGCGGGTCACCGTGGAGCTCGACCGCTTCAACCTGGAACTCAACGCCTCCCCGGTCCCGCTCGCGGGTCGGCCATTCGCCGCGCTGGGAGGCGAGCTGAACGTGCTGCTTGACCACGTGGCCGACGCCGCCAAAGACCACGCAGGCCGGCTCGCGCTGATCGGCATTCTGCCCACCCTCAGCCAGGCTGACCTCGGTCCCGGCGTCATGACCGATGCGCCGCGTTACCGGGCGCTGAACAACGGCCTGCGGCGGCTCCGCCAGGACCGGTTCCGCATCCGGATCGCGGGCGCGGACCCGCTCGAGCTGGCCAGCGAGGATGTCGCACTGGAAGGGGCGAACAGCTCGTTCCAGGTGCACCTTCGCGTCAACCCGGCCGAGTTCACGCGCACCTACAACGCGGTCCAGCTCGCCACTGCGCCCGTGCTGGCCGTGTCCGGCAACTCGCCCACCTTTTTGGGCCACCGGCTCTGGGAAGAGACCCGGATCGCCGTGTTCAAGCAGTCGGTTGACGACCGCCAGAGCCACGAGCCACGCCGCCGGCTGGCCCGCACAGCACTGGGAACGGGCTGGCTGCGGGGCGGGCCGCTGGAGCTATTCACCGAGAGCATCCGGCAGCACCGGCCGCTGCTGCCGGTGCTCGGCGACCGGGACCTGCGGGCCGGCGGCACCGGGCGGCAGGCGCCACCGCTAGATGAGCTCAGGCTGCACCAGAGCACCGTATGGCGCTGGAACCGGGCCATCTACGATCCCGCATTGGGCGGGCATCTGCGGATCGAAATGCGGGCCCTGCCCGCCGGACCGACCGTGATCGACATGCTGGCCAACGCCGCTTTCCTGATCGGGCTGTCCCTGTGGCTGGCCGGACAAGACCAGCAGTGGACCTACGCACTGCCCTTCGAGCGTGCCGATTACGGCTTCTACCGCGCCGCCCAGCACGGCCTGTCCGCCCGGCTGAGCTGGCCAGCCGGGCACCGAGACCAGACACGGACCGTTGCCGCCGCCAAGCTCGTGCCCGAACTGGTCCCAGTGGCACGGCAAGGGCTGCTCCAGGCCGGCGTAACAGCGGCAGAGGCGGTCAGACTGCTCGAAGTCATTTCCGCCCGGGCGGCCTCGGGCCAGACCGGCGCCGTCTGGCAGCGCGCCACGCTCGCCGCCGCCACGCGACATCACGATCCGCAGCGCGCACTAGCCATCATGCTCAACCACTACCTCCAGTGCGCGGACACCGGGCTGCCCGTCCACACCTGGCCAGTCGCCAGCTGGCCGGGGTAGCGCGCCATCCCGGCCAGCGCCGCAGGTCCACGTCTGGCCCCGCTCCTGAGGTGCATCGCGACACCCGGAGCCTGAGCAGCCGGAGGCATCGCGTCGCTAGGTGCCTCTGGATGCGGCCGCACATGGAGGGAGGCCCCCGCCTCGGCTCCCTAGCTGGCTAAATGAGCTGATTACATTGCAAAACGCGTGGTCAGGGGCGGGATCGAACCGCCGGCCTTCCGCTTTTCAGGATTAAGGATCATCATGCAGGACTGGCCACGGAAGTCTCTGTGCCTGCTCAGCGGTATGCGTTGCACGTTGGTCGACGCCGGTGCACGTGGATGTATGAGTAGCCCTGTGTCAAGCTCCGGGTTGATCCGGCCTGAAATGAAGGTTGTTCTCGGTCATGCGGCCTGGTCCGCGCCAGCGCTGGTGGCTTGGGCGGCGAGCAGGCGCTGGAGGCCGCGGTGGCGGGCCGGGTCGTAGGCGAGGCCGTGGTGCCAGCATTCCCAGATCACATACAGCCACGCTCTGGCCAGGATCCGGACCGCGTGGGGATGGTCTTTGCCGCGGGCGATCGCGGCGTTGTAGATCTGGGCGGCCCAGGGGCTGGCGTGGCGGGAGCCGTCGGCGAAGTCGCAGACCGCGTCGCGGAGCTGTTTGCTGACCGCCCAGCGGAAGGTGACGGCCTTGTGCTTGCCGGACTGGCGGGTGGACGGTGCGGCGCCGGCCAGGCAGATCAGCGCCTGGGGTTCGGGGAACCGGGCCCGGCAGTCGCCGATCTCGGTGAGCAGGCGGGCGGCGCGGACGGTGCCCGAGCGGGGCAGCGAGGCGAAGATGTGGCCGTCGGCGTGGCTGGCGAGCTGGGCGGCGATCTGGGCTTCGAGGGTCTTGATCTGGGTGTTCAGGCTGGCCAGCACGGCGGCCAGGGCGCGGGTCACCTGGGCGCTGGCGGCTCCCGCCTCGCCGGTGGCGCCCCGCGGCGCCGACGTCAGCCGCTGGTAGAGGCCGGCTGGGTCGGTGCGGCCGCTGTAGCCGGCGGCTTTCAGCCAGGCGGCCAGCCGTTTCTCCGACAGCCAGTCAGCGCGGTCCTGGCAGTCGAAGCGGGCCAAGAAGGCCAGGCTGATCGCCGAGTGGAGCTTGCAGAACAGGCCAGCCGCAGCGGGGAACGCGCACAACAGGTGGGCGCGCAGCTGGTTGCCCACCGCGACCCGGTGACGCACCAGATCCTTACGGGCCCGGCAGGCCTGCCGCAGCGTGGCCGTGGCTGGGCTGTCAGGGATCAGCGGCCGCAGCCGGGCCCGGTCGGTGCGCAGCACATCGGCGAGCACGTAGGCGTCGAACCGGTCGTCCTTGTTGCCCGCTGACCCGTACCGCGACCGCAGGTTCTTGATCTGCCGCGGGGTGATCACCACCACGGTCACGCCCGCTTCCAGCAGGGCATCCACGACCGGCCCATCGCCCCGCTCGATCGCCACCTCGGCCGCCCCCGCCCTGGCCAGGTACGACACCAAGATCTTCAGCCCCTCGGCGGTGTGCGCCACAGTGAACCGGCTGACCACCGCACCGGCAGCATCGACGATGCACACGGCGTGGTCGGCACTGGCCCAGTCGATCCCAGCTGACAGCGCCCCCGGCGGCGCTTCCGGCCGGGGAACACGGGCATACTTCATCACAGCCTCCTCGCTGCTTAGCCCAGTGGGGAGGCACCCTTGTGCACGGGTTCCGGGACGCGGCTGCCAGTGGTCTCACTGATCGGCGCTCACCTGCGCATACAGCCCTGTTGACGGTCAGCGCGTCCCGGGAACCGCCAGGCCCCGCAGAACTCATTCAGGACGTCACAAGCGTCGGAGACTAAAAAGGCGGTGACCTGGCGGCACCTCGGGTGCATCAGCAGCCACATGGCCGCCGACACAAAGATGGTGCACCAGTGAGACTAGGAATGAGACTGCCCAGTTCGGTTCGCGCCCGCTGGTCGTGACGCCTGATGTGCGGTGCGAGTCGCGGCCTTGGGCCTGCTGCTAGGTACGGCGCCTTGCTGATCGCGTGGCCCCGAGCAGTGACCGGGCCCGCTCCTTCAGGGATGACCTGTACGGAGCTGAGGCGATTTGCGGCGGCCTCGGACAACGTTCGCCTTCGTCACGCGGTGAGCAGGTTCGTGGCCAGGCGCTGAGGCTAGCGCAAGAGTCCAGGCAACTCGGAGGAGGGTGGCTATGCCCGAGAGCGAGCAGTTCAGGATCGGGGCTGAAGTCAGAGGTCGTGGGGGTGAGGTCTTCGGGGAGATCAGGTATTTGGATGTCAGCCGGGACTCCCATACGCTCACGCATCTGGCGGTCGAGGAGAGGGGCCGGTTGGGGCTTGGTCGGCTGGTTCCCGTCGACGACGACCACGTGCGCGTCGACTCCAAGACGCACCAGATCGAGTTCCGCGGCACCATGGCGGACTTCAAGGCGCTGGACCCCTCCGATGTGACGAGGTTCGTGACGGGCACTGAGGCTTGGGAGCGATACGGCGACGAGCAGGTGGTCGAGAAGCCCGAGTACGATCCCCTCCCCGGCGAGCAGGTCGAGGGTAGTTCAGTTCCGGGGTTCGAGCCGGTTGGCACTTCCGATGTCGTCCCCAGCGGCGATGTGGAGATTGGCCGCCGTGCCCACGTCCATGCTGGCAGCCACGAATTCGGGCGCGTCCATGGCGTTGTCACCGGACCCGGCCGCCACGTGACCCACGTGCTCCTCGGAGAGTGGCATAGGCTTCGCCACACGGAGGTGGCTGTCCCGTTCGCCGATCAAGACATGCTCGACGACAGCGGATTCCACTTCGGCATGAGTAAGCGGCAGATAGAGGACCTGCCGCCCGTGGGGCGGTAGTTGACTAGCGCGTAGGTATCTCGGGCATGTGGTAACAGCGCCGCAGCCGTGTGCAGTTGCCACATCCGCGGTAGCGGTTTTACGGACCTCTGGCGGAAGGCTTGTGACATGCGCGGATGTCAGGGTCAGTTGCGGTTTGGCACGCATTGGACGTGATCATGCCTTCGAGATAGAGCTGGGCCTGGCGCCTGTCCTTGATGATCCAAAACACTGCATCGCGCTGATGCTGCTCAGGTGCGCGCTACAGTCCAACAAGACGAAAGAGGTGGCTATGGCCGGAGAGTTGCAGTTCGCGATCGGGGCCAGAGCAAGCTGCACGGATGGTCACTGCGGCGAGGTGCGTCGCCTGATCATCGACCCGGCCACTGAGACGGTCACCCACCTTGTCATCCAGCCGGGGCACCGGCAGGAGGACGGGCGGCTTGTCCCCGTGCACCTGGTCGAGACCATGCACGGGGAAATCAGGCTGCACTGCACGCGCGCGGATTTCGACAAGCTCGACCACGCCGCGGAACGCGACCTGATCGCGGGTGGAGTATCCCCCCAGATAGTCGGGAGCCCGAATATTACCGCCGGAGAGTTGAGGCAGCAGACGGTCCTCGAAGACGTTATTCCGGTGGGTGAGAACGAGGTAGGGCCCGGGGACCAGGTCCACGCCGTCGATGGTGAGATCGGGCGGGTGCAGGGCTTCCTCGTCAACCCGGGCGATGACCGGGTGACCCACGTGCTGCTCCAGGGGGGGCACCTGTGGGGCCGCAAGATAGTCGCCATCCCCATCAGCGCCGTGACCGGGGTCGACGCCGGAATCCGGCTCAACCTCACGAAGGAACAGGTAGGAGAACTGCCGACTGTGGCCTAGTGTCCCGGTCCTGATTTTTGTCCGTCACCATGTGAGTCGCTTCTTGTACCAGCCCGGCCAAATGAGACTAAATGAGACTGAACGCGTCTGAGAGCTTCCGCGACGAGAGGACCACCCGGCATCTTGCCTGGTGAGAGTGGTGGTCAGGGGCGGGGTCGAACCGCCGACCTTCCGCTTTTCAGGCGCATACGCTCCGTCGCTGCATGTGGCTGGGCGGGGCCTGATAGGCCAGCTAGCTGCGGAAACCATGGCTGGTTGTCGCCTGATGTGGCCTGATATCTGCCGGTGTTGGCTCCCCGTTTGGCTCCCCAATCTCGTTAGCCCGGC
>Ga0335076_10003628_pt1 | contig 15545 bp, 10 predicted proteins | sample Lox_Sample_25_FD_206717 | JGI IMG/M metagenome (GOLD analysis project Ga0335076, IMG submission 206717) | Soil microbial communities from Loxahatchee National Wildlife Refuge, Florida, United States - Lox_Sample_2.5 | ecosystem: Environmental > Terrestrial > Soil > Wetlands | place: USA...
ATGGACGCGACGAGAATGGCCCCGGCAGCGGTGTGGTGTTCGAGGTATTTCTGAATGACGAAGCCGCCCATCGAATGTCCAACCAGGACCGGCGGAGTCGGTAGTTGCGCCGCCGTCTTGGCGATATCGGCTACGTAGTCCTGAAGTCTTGTCCAGCGCAGCCGTTGCCTGCCGGGGCTTGCTCCGTGTCCGCGCAGGCTCAGGGCGACCGCGTGATAGCCCTTGTCGGCGAAGAAGTTCAGGAAGTGCTCGTCCCAGCACCACGCTGCATGCCAGGAGCCATGGACAAATAGAAGCGGTGTCGGATGCGCTTGACTGCAAGACCCCTTGTCGATCACCTCAAGCATGCGTCTGGCTCCTTTTTGGGCACCTACCGAAGCCGTCGGTGCCGTCAGGGGGTAGGTGACTTCGGTGCGCTCCATGGTTCTGTGCCTTTCCTGCTGGCCGGCTATGCGGTGGAGGTTGGGGAGAAACGACGCAACTTCCCGCTGACGGGGTGGCGGTCGACGTGTTCGACGCGATGCACGACGACATCCGCGTGGTCGAGCCCGGCGCCGTGCAGTGCCCGGCGCAGGCGGCTGGTTAGGTCGTCGACGTCGAATCCGGCGCTGGTGACGGCGAATACTTCGATACCGCTACGGGTCTGGTTGACCTGGTAGTCGATGACATCGGGCGAGGCGACCATGACCGAGCGGATCACGATCGGGTGGACGTGGACCGTGTCGTAACGCAGCACGTCGTCGCTGCGCCCCTGCACGCGGGCCCGCACATGGCCGTGGTCGGCGGCGTCGGGCTGGCGGATGAACACATCGGTGAGCTCGTAACGGATCAGCGGCTGGGTCAGGTTGTACAGATTGGTGACAAGCGCCTTGACCGACGGAACACCCGGCGGCACCGGGCGGTAGTCGGCATCGACGAACTCAACAATGCACATATCGGTGTTGAAGACGAAGACGTCGTCGTCGGGTGCGGCCTTACCCACGAGGCCCTCGGTGCAGGCGAACATGTCGAAGACGGGCGCCCCGAAGACATCGCTGATCAGCGAGCGCATCTCGGGCAGCAGCGTCTCACTGCTGGGTGCCACCTGTGTCGGGGCGATTCGCAGGCGGCCTGCGCGCGCTTCGAGGGCCAGGCGCGCCAACATCGAGGCGTACCCGGCCAGTACGGGCGGTTGTAGTGCGTTGAGGCGGTCGACGATGTCGGCGATCGGCAGGGTGGCGGGTACCAGTTCGTAGCGGGCGGGCCAGCCGTCGATGGATGTCAGCGCCGCGAAGAATCCGGTGGCGTGCAGCGCCGAGGGCGCGGCGACTAATGCGATGCGCAGCGGGCCTGGGGTCATGTTGGATGGCGGAGGACCCTCTATCGGGGGGCGGGCGAGCGCGGTGAGATAAGAGGAGATGGCGGCTTGGTCGAAGACGAATAACCCGCGCCTGCCCGAGCAGCCGCCGGAGGCCAGCGCGATGTAGTCGTCCAGGATCGGTACGGGTTCGAAAGCAGTGGCCGTCAGCGCCGATTCGACGTCGCGCCGGTGAAGGCGGCGGTCGGTGAACACGTCGTCGAGCGCGTCCATCATGTCGGTCTTGGTCATCACCGGCAGCATTGAGAGGTCGGTCGGCTCGATGTCGGCGAGGTCGATTCCGGATAGGCGGCGCCGGTGGAACGGTGAGTCTTCGGCGGCGTGCAGCAGCAGCCGGTGCAGGCTGGCGCGCTGTGCCCGCTCGACCTGGTCCGAACTCCACGAGCGGCGGCTCAGCTGCTCCGGCGCGGCGGCCAGGATTTGGGTCAGGACGCCCCTGCGGAAGCGATCCCACGCGCGGCCGGTCATTGTCGCGGGTCTTCCGCGCCGTCGAGGCCAAGGGCACGCGGAATAAGCTGGGCCACGTCGTGGGCGGGAATAGCGTCAGGATTGGCGGCACGCTCCAGGGCGATGCCGGCGTATCCCGCCAACAGGAACTCGGCCATCGAGCGGGCCGGCACCGGCGACTTCCGCCCGGCCCCGGCGAAGACCCGTGCGTACACCGATGCCAACTTTTCGACGGTGCGCGCGTGCGCGTCGGCATAGCGCCGATTGAGCTCGGGGTCACGCATGGCCAGCGCGCGGAACTCGGTCAGCACAAACGACCATCCCGTCTCTGCAGCGGTATCCAAATGCGTCGCGCGGATGAGTTCCTGCAGCGCCTCCGCGCCCGCGAGCTCTTTGGCGATCCGCTCATTCTTAGCTGCGCGCTCCTCGATCCGGCGCTCCAACAAAGCGAAAAACATGTCGGCCTTGCTGCCGAACTGTGAATAGACAACGCCCCGGGAGAACCCGGCCTCTTCCGCGATGGTCTCAAGGCTCGCGCCTGCATACCCGCGATCAATGAATACCCGGCGCGCCGCCTCAAGCACGATCTCGCGGTTGCGTTCCACCTGCTCGGCCCGCCGTAGCCTGGTTGCCATAGCTGAATTAGATAACGTGTGCATTTGAATGTCAATAGTATTTGAATAACGCCTGCATCGAAGCGCCTGTGCCGCTGTTTTCGCATTTCAGTCACGGTAATGCCCGTCCAGGCAACAGATGGCGCGCCAGCCACCTTGGTGCACGTGGGTTGGCACGCTATGGGCGCGGAGTTGCTGACCCGCCGCTGCGGCAGTTGGCCACGTTATAGCGATGGACTTGCAGTGTTCACGTACCCGTCACCGAGGGTGACTCTGCGGCGACTAGTCCGCCACGAAGACTCCGCAGGACGTGCTTCAGCAGGATGCCGACATGGTCATCTGCATTCACCGCCCCGATGGCTACGGCTTGGCCCTTGGCTATCGGGTGATCACGACGGTTTCGCCTCGACGAAACTGAATGGCGAGGCGGTCTCCACTACCTGCGTCCGCTGAAACCCGGCGCGGTCAAGCAGATCCCGGTAGTCAGCGGCGGTGCGCTCGCGAGCCCCCAGGCCGAGCTGCATCTCCAGATTCCGTCCACTTGCCTAGGAATTCACGATCGTGCGTTGGGATGACCAAACTCCACCAGCAGCACTGTCCCGGCGGGCCCGGCAGCGTCGCGCACGTTGCGGAGGATTGTGACTGCCTGCTCATCTGGCCAGTCGTGGATGATCGCCTTGAGGACGTAGAGGTCACCGCCTGCCGGCACGGTCTCGAAGAACGACCCACTCTCGATGCGTATCCGGCCGTCTATCCCGTGTTGTTGTAACAGGGTCGGCGCGTTCGCTACGACCTGCGGCTGGTCGTACAGCACGCCGCACGTCGTCGCGCCGGTGAGGTCGGGCCGGTCCCAGCGTTCGGCTTTTGGGCCGACGAGAACACTAAGGCGTCAAATCCCGGGGCTGATCGCCCGTTCGAAACTGAGTAGATCTCACGAATCTCAATTGGCGATCGCGGTTGTCGCGCGAGTTACGATTCGCCGTATGTCAACGACTTCGGCTGCGTTGTCCGGCGACGCCGGCCAACACATGGCCTCAACTTTCGCGATCCCGCTACGCGAACGCCCCCGCGTGGACCGCTCGAGGTCGACGCAATTTTGACGAGGTGAGGACGTCTCAAAAGTCCGTCTCGAAACCACCCGCCGCTTTTCACGGCGACCGTTGCCGAGTGTGATCCGATCCGAATCGTGCCAACCGCGAATTGAGGTTGTACGAACAGCCGGGGACCGATCACCCCGGTAACGCAGGCTGTATCCCTCGCTAGTCAGCGATCAACAGTCGGTCCCCGTGCCGCAAGGGGATCCCCTTACGGTGACGACGAGCGATAGTGCAGCCGGCCGCCTTGCTAATCGGGAGGCGTTCCGATGGAGGTTCCCCTGCGAGCCGGTTGATACCTTGCCTGGCTGTCACGGCCTGGCTACCCGCGTGCGTCCGAGTGGTGACGGTCCGGACCACAGAGAGAGTTCGAGACACGCTTGGCATCGAGCAGACTGTCCGACATGAGGCCGGGTCAGCCGTGCCGTGCTGCTTCCTGCGCGAGTTGCACGCGGGAGGTGAGTCCGAGTTTGGTGTAGACGTGCGTGAGGTGGGTTTGCACGGTCCGGGGTGAGACGAAAAGCCGTGTGGCGATGTCGTTGTTGGCGAGGCCTTCGCTGACCAGTCGTACGACGTCGCGCTCGGTGGGGGTGAGCGAGGCCCAGCCACTGGCGGGTCGTTTGCGTTCGCCGCGACGACGCTGGGCGTAGGCGATCGCTTCGTCGGTGGACAAGGCGGCGCCCTCGGCCCACGCGGATTCAAAGTCGTTCTCGCCCATCCCGTCACGGAGCGCGGCCACCGGGAGTTCGAAAAAGGTGTCGAAGATCTTGAAGCGGACGAGGCCGCCGCGTTGCCGCATAGCGTCTGCGGCGCCGAACAGCCGGGCGGCTTCACGATGATTGCCGGCTTCGACGGCGAGTGCGGCCAGGCACTCGAGAGTGTCGGGAGCGGCGGCGTATGTCCCAGTGCTGGCGGCGGTTGCGAGCGCGTCGTGCGCGTCGCGGCCGGCCTGTTCGGGTTCACCCTGCGCGATCGCAACGCCGGCGCGCGTCGTCAACGCCAGCGACAGGTGAAAGCCGCTCGTCGCCGCGACGGTCTCGTCGGCCAGGCGTCTGGCCGCGGTCAGATCCCCGCGCGCCAGCGCGGCCTGGGCCGCGTAAACAATCCAGATCGCCGCCTGCTTGGGCTGGATACTGAGATGGGGCCAGCCCGCCGCGATCGCATCGTCGGCCGCGGCAACGTCGCCCGCGGCGAGGGTCGCGATGGTCAACCCCGCGTAAGCGAGGCCGGGGAAGAACCCGCCGAGCTCCGCCGCGACCTCGACGGCCGCGTTGGCTGCGTCCCGCGCGGCACTTGGGTCCCCGTGGTAGGCCAGCATGCGCGCCTGCGTGAATAGGGCGCCGCACCCCCAATACAGGTCGTGAGCCGCGTCGGCCTCGGCAATCAGCTCACGCAACTGCGCGACGCCTCCGGCCAGATCACCGGTCATCCCCTGTGCCGCAGCGAGACACATCCGGCACCCATCCGAGGCGAACCGGTCACCGATGGCGTCGGCGAGGTCGCGTCCTTCTTCGGCGGCCGCACGCACCGCGATCGGATCACCCGCCATGAGTGACCCGAACGCCTGCCACGCCAGAATCTGGCTGAGCCTCCACCCGTCGCCTAAAGCCCGGGCCAGGCCGATCGCCTCGGCGAAGTATGGCCGGGCCACCTCGGGGTCGTAGACCGCGATGCCACCGCAGGCGGTCAGGGCCCGCAGCAGCAGGGCGGGGTCGTCGACGTCCCGCGCGATCGCCAGGGCTTGGCGGGCTTGCTCCATATTGTCGGTGGCACCCATAAGTGCGTTGAGCGTGGCCTTGTCGGCGAGTGCCCGCGCGCGCACCGCTAGCGCCACCTCGGCCAGCTCTGCATTGTGGTCGGTGAGCACGGCGTCGAACCAGGCCAGCCCTTCCCGGATGCGGCCCCGTGCGAGCCACAGCGGCTGCAGCGAGGATGCCAGCTGCGACGCGAGCTCGATATCGGAATTTTCGCGGCTCCACGCGGATGCGGCCCGCAGGTTGTCGATCTCGGTGTCGGCCTGATCGAGACGCCGCTGATGGCCAGTAGGTGCCGGGGTGTCGAGCCTCGCCGCCATGGACAAGTAGTAATCACGGTGACGGGCACGCACGGCGTCGGCCTCGCCGGACTCGCGCAGCTTTTCCAGCGCGTACTGGCGCATCGTCTCCAGTAACCGGTATCGCGTTCGGCCACTTGAGCTTTCGGCCACCACCAGGGACTTGTCGACCAGCAATGTGAGCAGGTCGAGGACCTGGAAGCGTTCCACGTCGCCGCCGCTGGCGACCGTCTCCGCGGCGTCGAGATCGAAGCCGCCCACAAACACCGCCAGCCGGGCGAACAAGATGCGTTCGAGCCCGGTCAGCAGCGCGTGCGACCACTCCACCGAGGCCCGCAACGTCTGCTGGCGGCGCACCGCGGTGCGTGCACCCCCGGTCAGCAGCCGGAAGCGGTCATGCAGGCCGTCGCGGATCTCGGTCAGCGACAAGACGCGCACCCGCGCCGCCGCCAACTCGATCGCCAGCGGCACTCCGTCGAGACGCCGGCAGATCTCCGCCGCGGTGGCGGCGTTGTCGTCGGTGAGGCGGAAATCGGGGCGGACCCCTCGCGCGCGGTCGGTGAACAACTCGATCGCCTCGTCGGCCAGCGACAGCGACGGCACCCGCCAGCTCACCTCGCCGGCCACCCCGATAGGCTCCCGACTCGTCGCCGCAAGCGTTACCGCAGGACAGCCGCCCAACAGCGCAACCACCAGCGCCGCGCACGCGTCCAGCAGATGCTCACAATTGTCCAGCACCAGCAGCATCCGCCGGTCGCCGACAAACCGCACCAGCATGTCCATCGTGGAGCGGCCCGGCTGGTCGGGCAGGCCCAACGCGTGGATCACCGCGACCGGCACCAGATCCGGATCGGTGATCGGCGCCAAATCGACACACCACACCCCGGTGTCAAATCCACCGGCAATCCCGGCGGCCACCTGCAACGCCAGGCGCGTTTTGCCGACACCGCCCGCCCCGGTGAGCGTCACGAGCCGGTTGTCGGCCAAGATCTGCCGCACGTCGTTCATTTCGGCTTCGCGGCCCACGAAACTCGTGAACTGCACCGGAAGATTCGGGGCCACAACGGTTTCGCGCGTGCGCAGCGGCGGGAACCCGTTGCAGACGTCGGGATGGCACAGCTGGACCACCCGTTCCAGGCGCGGGAGATCCCGCAGCTGATGCGAACCAAGGTCGGTCAGCCAGGCGTCGGCCGGCAGCCGGTCGAGAACCAGATCTTCGGTGGTGCCCGACAGCACGGTCTGTCCGCCGTGGGCCAGGTCGCGCAGCCGTGCGGTGCGGTTGACGGTCGTACCGATGTAGTTGCCCTCGTCGCGCAGCTGCACCTCCCCGGTATGCACACCGATGCGCAGCCGGATCGGGTTCAGCGGTGCCCGCTGCAACGCCAGCGCACACGCCACCGCGTTGCTGGCACGGGCGAACGCGACGACGAAGCTATCACCTTCGCCCTGTTCGACCGGCCGCACACCGTCGTGGGCGGCAATGACCTCGGACACGGTGCGATCCAGTCGGGCGATGGCGGCCGTCATCTCCTCCGGTTGGGTCTGCCACAGCCGCGTCGAGCCCTCAACATCGGCCAGCAGCAACGTCACCGTTCCCGTCGGCAGCAACTCGCTCACACCCAGATCGCTCCAGTTCAACGGCGGCGTGTCCGCACTTGGGTCAGTTCCGCTCATGCTAGCCAGCATCCGGCGACCAGGTACCGCGAAACATCAGCGGAACCGCGTAGATTCGCCGCCCCTGCCGCGCGGACTACGACCCTGCGCCGCCACGATCTCCGCGTTCTAACCGACGATCTCGTGCCGGCGATATCGGATCCTCGACTCGTACCGACTAGAGGAGACCACCATGACCATCCACACCAGCCGCGCCAGCGTCCTCGGCCGCGGCAATGCAGGAGTTGAGGACACGGTCGCGACGGCCCAGATCACCGACGTCGCCGCGCTGCCGCTGGCGCCGAAGAATCCGCAGGAACTGGGTGACCATGCGGTTGTTCTTGGCGCGAGCATGGGCGGGCTGCTCGCCGCGAGGGTACTGGCCGATTTCTTCCGGACCGTCACGGTGGTGGAACGAGACGTGCTGCCCGACGATCCCGGGAACCGGCGGGGGGTACCGCAGGGTCGACATGCCCATGCTCTGCTGCCGCGCGGCGCACAGATCTTGGATGAGCTGTTCCCCGGGTTTCTGGATGGGCTGGTTGCCGACGGTGCTCCCGTTTTGGACGACGGCGAACTGTCCAAGCTCTACTTCACGTTCGGCGGGCACGAATTGCTCCGGTCCGGTAAGGCAGCAGTTGATCACAAAGCAATGGCGACGTATGTGCCGAGCAGGCCGTTTCTGGAGTGCCACGTCCGGCGGCGCCTACAGACCACGGGCAACGTGACGATCCTGCAGGGCCATGACGTAGCGGAATTGACGTCGACGCCGGATCGGGGTCGTGTCACCGGCGTGCGGGTGGTCAACCGCGACGGTGGCGCCGAAAAGGAGTTGGCCGCGGACCTGGTCATCGACGCCATGGGCCGCGGTGCCCACACGCCGGCCTTTCTGGAGAGCCTTGGCTACGGCCGCCCGGTCGAGGACCACATCGTCATGCGTACGACCTACGTCAGCCAACCGCTGTGGATCGCGCCGGGCACTCTGCAGGAAGGAATCATCCTCATCGGCCCCGTGCCGGGCCGGCCGACGGGGATGGTCCTGTTGGGCTGTGAGAATGACACCTGGTTGTTCACGGTCTATGGGATGGTGGGACGCGAGCCGCCGGGTGAACGAGCCGGCATGATCGCATTCGCCCAGGAGTTCGGTCCACCCCATGTGCTGGCGGCGGTGCGGGCCGCCGAGCCGCTCGGGGAGGTGGTGAGACACCGTATGCCGTCCAGCCAGCGGCGACGCTACGACAAGATGCGCCGCTTCCCGGATGGTCTGCTGGTTTTCGGCGACGCCATGTGCAGCTTCAACCCCATCTATGGACAGGGCATGACGGTCGCTGCGCTGGAGGCTTCGGCACTGCGCGGCTGCCTGCGCCACGGAGACCATGACCTATCCCGGCGATTCTTCAGGGCTGCCGCGAAGCCGATCGCAGCGGCCTGGCAGCTTGCCGCTGGTGCTGACCTGGCGCTGCCCGAGGTGGAGGGGCCGCGACCGCTGTCGGTGCGCATCGCCAACGCCTATATGGACTGGGTGCTGACCGCCTGTGAGTCCGACGCCGTGGTCGCCGGACAGTTCTTGAAGGTCAACGCCCTTGTCGACCCCCCGAGTCGCCTGCTACACCCGACGTTCATCTACCGGGTCGCGACCGTCAACCTGCGCCGCCGGAAAGGTGTCCATCAGTGCCCGCGAACGACACGACGGACGAGGGTGGCGACATGGCGGTAGTGGCACTGGACCGGGAAGCGGCCCGGGCGGCGATCAGCGCGGCGGCTGGGCGGTTCACCGCGCTGGTGCGGGACACCGATCACATCGAGCGCCCAGCCGCGGGCACCAACTGGACGGTCGCTGAGACCGCGGCCCATGTGTCCTGCGTGTTCACCGGGTTCAGCGCGGCGATCGCCGGGGAGCCGCAGGCGCTCCACCACCAACTCGACGCAGCCGCCACCGCTATCGCCGCCCTGCACCACGACAACACCCTGCTACGACAAGAACTCGATCAGCGCAGACGACTCGTCACCGTGAAAGGTGACCGTTGAGGGCTGTTCCAAACGTTCGCGGCCGTAGGCCCCTGCTGCCATCCGACACGACCGCGGCGGTCAGCCGTGACGCGCAGCTTCCTGCGCGAGTTGCACGCGGGAGGTGAGTCCGAGTTTGGTGTAGACGTGGGTGAGGTGGGTTTGCACGGTGCGCGGTGAGACGAAAAGCCTTGTCGCGATGTCGTTGTTTGCCAGCCCTTCGCCGACCAGTCGTACGACGTCGCGCTCCGTGGGTGTGAGGGCCGCCCAGCCGCTGGCGGGGCGTTTGCGCTCGCCACGACGCCGCTGGGCGTAGGCGATCGCCTCGTCGGTGGACAGCGCGGCGCCCTCGGCCCACGCGGATTCAAAGTCCTTCTCGCCCATCACGTCACGGAGTGCCGCCACCGGGAATTCGAAAAACGCGTCGAAGATCTTGAAGCGGACCAGGCCGCCGCGCTGCCGGATAGCGTCAGCGGCGCCGAACAGCCGCGCGGCTTCACGGTGACTGCCGGCGCCCACGGCGAGTGCGGCGAGGCACTCGAGAGTGTCGGGAGCGACGGCGATCGCCCCACTGCTGGCGGCGATTGCGAGCGCGTCGTGCGCGTCGCGGCCGGCCTGCTCGGGCTCACCCTGCGCGATCGCAACGCCCGCGCGCGTCGTCAGCGCCAGCGACAGGTGAAAACCGCTCGTCGCCGCGACCGCGTCATCGGCCAAGCGTCGCGCCGCGGTCAGATCCCCGCGCGCCAGCGCGGCCTGGGCCGCGTACGCAATCCAGATCGCCGCCATCGTGGGCTGGAGACTGAGATGGGGCAAGCCCGCCGCGATCGCATCGTCCGCCGCGGCAACGTCGCCCGCGGCGAGCGTCGCGACAGTCAATCCCACGTAGCCGAGGCCCGGGAGGAACCCGCCGAGTTCCGTCGCGGCCTCCACAGCCGCGTTGGCTGCCTCCCGCGCGGCACTCGGGCCCCCGTGATACGCCAGCATGAGCGCCTGCATGAACAGGGCGCAGCACCCCCAGTACGCGTCGTGAGACGCGTCGGCCTCGGCGATGACCTCACGCAACTGCGCGACGGCTCCAGCCGCATCACCGGTCATCCCTTGTGCAATGCCGAGACTCCACCGGCACCCACGCGAGGCCCACCGGTCACCGATGGTGTCGCCGAGGTCGCGTCCTTCTTCGCCGGCCGCCCGTATCGCGATCGGATCACCCACCATGACCCCCCCGAACGCCTGCCAACTCAAAATCTGGCTGAGCCTCCATCCGTCGCCTATCGAGCGCGCCAGGGCGATCGTCTCTGCGAAGTACGGCCGGGCCACCTCGGGGTCGTAGACCGCGATGCTGCTGCAGGCGGTCAGGGCCCTGAGCAACAGGGCGGGGTCATCGACTTCCCGCGCAATCGCCAGGGCTTGAAGGGCCTGCTCCATGCTGTCGGTGGCACCCATAAGTGCGTTGAGCGTGGCCTTGTCGGCGAGCACCTGCGCGCGCACCGCCGGCGCCACCTCGGCCGGTTGTGCATTTTGGTCGGTGAGCACGGCGTCGAACCAGGCCAGCCCTTCCCGAAGGCGGCCCCGTACGAGCCACAGCGGCTGCAGCGACGACGCCAGCTGCGACGCGAGCGCAATATCTGAGTTTTCGCGGCTCCACGCGAACGCGGCCCGTAGGTTGTCGATCTCGTTTTCGACCTGCTCGAGACGCTGCTCAAGGCCGGTGCTAGTCGGGTTGTCGAGCAGGGCCGCCATGGCCGTGTAGTGATCGCGGTGCCGGGTACGCACGGCGTCGGCCTCGCCGGATTCGCCCAGCTTTTCTTGTGCGTACTGGCGCACCGTCTCAAGTAGCCGATATCGCGTTGGGCCGCTTGTGCTTTCGGCGACAACTAGGGACTTGTCGACCAGCAAGGTGAGCAGGTCGAGGACCTGGTAGCGTTCCACGTCGCCGCCGCAGGCGACCGCCTCTGCGGCGTGGAGGTCGAACCCTCCCATAAACACGGCCAGCCGGGCGAACAAGATGCGTTCGGGCTTGGTCAGCAGCGCGTGAGACCAATCCACCGAGGCCCGCAACGTCTGGTGGCGACGCACGGCGGTGCGTGCGCCCCCCGTCAGTAGCCGGAAGCGGTCATGCAGACTGTCGCGGATCTCCGTCAGCGACAAGACGCGGACCCGCGCCGCCGCGAGCTCGATCGCCAGCGGTACGCCGTCGAGGCGCCGGCAGATTTCCGCCGCGGTGGCGGCGTTGTCATCAGTAAGACGGAAATCGGGCCGGACTTGTCGCGCGCGGTCGGTGAACAACTCGATCGCCTCGTCGGCAAGCGACAGTGACGGCACCCGAAAACTCACCTCGCCGGCCACCCCGATCGGCTCACGACTGGTCGCCACAAGCGACACCGCAGGACATCCACCCAGCAGGCCGACAACCAGCGCCGCGCAGGCGTCCACCAGATGCTCACAGTTGTCCAGCACCAGAAGGATCCGACGGTCGCCGACAAACCGCAACAACGTTTGCATGGTGGACCTGCCCTGCTGCTCGGGCAGGTCCAGCGCACGGATCACAGTGACCGGCACCAGATCGGGATCGGTGATCGGCGCCAGATCGACATACCATACCCCGCCGTCGAATCCACCGGCGATCCTGGTCGCCGCCTGCACCGCCAGGCGCGTTTTACCGACGCCGCCCGCCCCGGTGAGTGTCACGAGCCGGTTGTCGGCCAGGATCTGCCGCACGTCGTCAATCTCGGCTTCGCGACCCACGAAACTCGTGAGGTGCTCCGGAAGATGTTGGGCAACAACGGTTTCACGCGTGCGCAACGGGGGGAAATCGTTACGGAGGTCCGGATGGCACAACTGCACCACCCGTACGGCCCTGGAAAGATCACGTAGCTCATGGGCGCCGAGATCGGTTAGCCAGGCGTCGGCGGGCAACCGGTCGAGAACCAGATCTTCGGCGGTGCCCGACAGCACCGTCTGGCCGCCGTGCGCCAGATCGCGCAGACGCGCGGTCCGGTTAACGGTCGTACCGACGTAGTTGCCCTCGTCGCGCAGCTGCACCTCCCCGGTATGCACACCGATGCGCAGCCGGATCGGGGCCAGCGGTGCCCGTTGCAACTCCAGCGCACACGCCACCGCGTCGCTGGCCCGCGCGAACGCGACCACGAAGCTATCCCCCTCGCCCTGTTCGACCGGCCGCACACCGTGATGGGCGGAGATGACCTCACACACCGTTCGATCGAGCCGCGCGATGGCGGCCGCCATCTCCTCTGGTTGCGTCTGCCACAGCCGCGTGGAGCCCTCGACGTCGGCAAGCAGCAACGTCACCGTTCCGGTCGGAAGCTCGCTCATGCCCAGGTCGCTCCAGTTCAGCGGCGTGTCCGCCCGTGGGTAGTTCCGCTCATGCTAGCCAGCATGCGGCGACCAAGTACCGCAAACATCAGCGGAAACGCGTAGATTTGCCACCCCTCCGGGACGAGCTACGACACCTCACCGCACAGATCTATGCGTCAGAACCGATGATCCCGCGCCGACGACATCGGACAGTCGACTCATACCAACCCGAGGAGACCACCATGACCATCCACACCAAGCCAGTAGTGGCACTAGACCGCGAAGCGACCCTGGCGGCGATCAGAGCGGCGGCCGGACGGTTCACCACCCTGCTGCGGGACACCGATGACATCGCGCGCCAGGCGGCAGGCACCGACTGGACCGTCGCCGAGACCGCGGCCCATGTGTCCGTCATGTTCACCGGGTTCAGCGCGGCGATTGCCGGGGAGCCGCAAGCGCTCACCCCGGAGCAGTATCTGGATGCGGACTTCCCGACCCGGCTGGCGGCCTCCAACGCCGCCACCAACGCCATGGTTGACCACACCGACGCGGGACGGCTCGCGGAGCTGATCACCGCTGGGGCACAACGGTTTCTGAAGCTCGTGGCAGCGGCCGATCCCCAGATGGAATGCGAGACGCCGTGGTACGGCCCGGGCCGGACCCGCACCGTGGACTGCCTCACCGCCCTGGCGCTGTCGGAGCTGACCGTGCACGGGCACGACATCGCGACCGGGACGGGCCGCCCGTGGCCGATCTCCGCCGAACACGCGAAGCTCATCCTGGGCACCGTGTGCCCCGAAATGGCGCCGCTGATAGTACGGCCCGAAGCGGGCCGCGGCGCGCCGGTTACGTATGAGGTCCGGCTGCGCGGCGACGGCCCGCGCTACGTCATCCGGGTCGCGGACGGCACCGCGCAGGTGCGGGCCGTCGGCGGGCCGGTCGATTGTGTGATCTCCGCGGACCCGGTGACGTACCTGCTGGTCGTCTACGGGCGGATGCCGCTCGGCCGGGCGCTGCTGCACGGCGCGGTTTTCGCGAAGGGCCGCCGTCCGTGGCTCGGCCTGCGCTTCAAGAACCTGTTCTTCAATCCGTGACGCCGTGATGCGCGCTAACGTTCCGACCCGAGGAGACCACCATGCCCGTCCACACGCAGTTCTCGCCGCGCCAGCGTGCCGCGCTGGCCTCAATCACTGTTTGACAGTGTCAAGCACAGAGCGGAAAGGAACCTCACGATGTACCACACGATGGTCAAGCGGATCGCGACCAAAAACTTCGAGCGCGTCAACGAACACGACTACGACGCGATCCTCAAGGACTGCGCCGCCGAGATCCATCACCGCTTCGGCGGGGATCACGCACTCGGCGGCGTGCGTCACGACCGCGACGCACTGCGCCGTTGGTTTGAGCGGCTGGGCCGGCTGCTCCCCACGTTAAAGCTGACCGTGCGTGATGTCTGGGTAAAGGGCTGGCCGCACAACACGACCGTCATCGTCCGCTGGATCGGCACCCAGGACCTGCCCAACGGCGCCCCCGATGAGAACCACGGCGTGCACATCGTGCGGATGCGCTGGGGAAAGGCCGTCGACATCGATGCCAACGAAGACTCCCAACTCGTCGCCGAGTACCTCAAAACCGCTGCCGCCCAAGGCCTCCAGGAAGCACTCGCCGAGCCGATCGTCAGCTGATCCCACCCGGAACTCAACAAAGGGGTCACCTTAGCAACCGAACGAAACTGATTGTTTTCGACGGACCCGCAAGGGGATCCCCTTACGGGCGGCGGGGCACCGCTGGACCACCCACGCCGATGCACCCGCACGGAGCGCCCGCACCGGCGAGCCGTGCCGCCGGTACGCAGCCCGGGGCGGCAACGTGTGCCGACTGCACGGTGTCGAGGCCCCGCAGGTCAAGGCCGCGGCCAAACGCCGACTCGACTAGGCCGCAGATGCCCTGGCGATTAGCCTTCGCCCTGGAAGGTGACGCCCCGGACTCGGTGGCGCTGTCCGCAATACGCGACGCGCTGGACCGGGCCGGGCTGATCGCCCCGCGGACTCTGGACGTGGCGGTCGGGCCGAAACCGTAGGAGACCGTGTTCGACATGCAGACGGCGTGACTACGCCAGTGCTCGGTCGCGCCGTCCGAACGCAGCCAGTAGATCCAGGAGACCCCACTGAGCCTGGCTAGGCAAGCGTCGTCAGCCCAGCTGCGCGTCATACGGTCTAGAATGGTTGTATGACAATGTTCAGCTTTCGCGTCGATGACGAGGACGCGGCCGCGGTGGAACAGTGGGCGCGTCGGTTGCATATCGATCGGTCTGAGCTTCTTCGCGAGGCACTACGACGCCACCTGGCCGAGCTCACGGCAGATCAAGACGTGCAAGCGTATGCCGAGCAGCCCGTGACGGATGATGAGAAGGCCCTCGCCAAGATCGCCGATTGGGGGCCTGCCGAGGACTGGGCTGACTGGGCCGATGCGGCGCGGTGAACTGTGGTTCGCCGCGACACCCGGCGGCGACCGGCCCGTGCTCATTCTCACGCGAGATCCGGTTGCTGACCGGATCGGCGCGGTCGTCGTGGCCGCATTGACGCGCACCCGTAGGGGACTGGTGTCAGAGCTGGGACTGACCGCCGCCGAGGACCGCGTGCCAAGCGATTGCGTCGTCAATTTCGACAACATTCATACGTTGCCGCGCGCCGCGTTCCGACGCCGGATTACTCGTTTGTCTACGGCACGGGTGCACCAGGCGTGTCGGACACTTCGAGCAGCCACCGGCTGCTGAAACTTCTATCCGGACAAGAATTGATCAGCCTCGTTTTTCTGCAAGCGAGAGCTAGTGCAGTGAGGCGTTGGTCAGAATGTGTAGCCGTGAAACCGGGGGTGTTGTAGCCGAAATCGCGGGCAGGCGCCGGGTGCAACGTGTCGGGTTAGTAGGTTTTGCGGGCGGCGCGTTGGGCGGCGCGGCGCTGCTGGCGGCTCAACGGCACCTGGTCGTGCTGACCGGCCTCGTG
>Ga0335076_10003629_pt1 | contig 15543 bp, 12 predicted proteins | sample Lox_Sample_25_FD_206717 | JGI IMG/M metagenome (GOLD analysis project Ga0335076, IMG submission 206717) | Soil microbial communities from Loxahatchee National Wildlife Refuge, Florida, United States - Lox_Sample_2.5 | ecosystem: Environmental > Terrestrial > Soil > Wetlands | place: USA...
GACCTTTGGGTTATGAGCCCAACGAGCTACCAGACTGCTCCACCCCGCGTATGAATGATAGCAACAGGGTCAGGCAGCGTCAAACGTTGTCGACCCTGACGCCGATCCCACGATTCTAATCACCGAGGCCCGCCTCAGTTCTTAAGTTTGGGGCGCTGGCAGGCGTCTACGATTTTAGTGGGATCGATGGCTTCGCGGTCGAGTTGCTCCTCCAAAATCTTCCCATCTTTGCCAATAAGAAAGTTCACCCGGCGCGCGGCTTTGTATTTATCCACAAAGACTCCATATTTGTGCGTGGTCTCTCCGCCCCAATCGCTCAACAGGGGGAAGGTGACTCCAACTTGGTCGGCGAAAGCTCGATTAGCGAAGGGACTGTCCATGCTCACACCCAGGACCTGGGTGTCGGCAGCTTCCAGCTTGTGCAGGTTCTGCTGGAAGTTTTTCATTTGCTGGGTTCAACCGCCAGTGAAGGCGAAGATATAAAACGCCAGAACCACGTTTTTCTTGTCGCGGTATTGGCTGAGGGTTACATCTTGCAATTGCTTGCCGTCGAAATACTGTAGCTTAAAATCGGGAGCGGTGTCGCCTACCTTGAGGGCAAGAGCGGGCTCACCGGCCTTGTTGTCGGCCGCGCGCAGACGCGGGGCCAGGAGGGACAGCGCCAGCCATGCGGCCATGGCCGTCAGCATGAGTTTTCGCATCACGTACTCTCCATTTCAGCTGCTGTGGTCTCATTGTCGCAGCAAACCAGGTTAACGCCAAGGGCTCCCCATCGTTGCCTAATCGCCGGCCAAACCAGTACATTTCCTTCGAGGATGAAAATCTGATTCCAGCGGGCGTGCTAGGCCGACGCCCGTGGCGCACCGCATGAGTCTACGAACCCTCAACGATGTTTTTCTCGCCGTGGTCGAGCGTGACGATCGTGTCGTCATGATGCACCGGCAGGCGATTCAATGGGTTTCTATATCCTCACAGGAGTTGTACCAGGGCGTCGTCGGCGTCGTCCGCGCACTTTGTGAGTGGGGAATCAAGAAGGGCGACCGGGTGGCAATTCTGAGTGAAAACCGGCCGGAGTGGACGATTGCCGATTTTGCCAGTCTGCTTGTGGGGGCGGTGGTTGTGCCCATCTATGGAACTGTGACGGGTGAGCAAGCGGCTTACGTTCTGCGCGACTCAGGAGCCCGGGTTGTGTTCGTCTCAAGCGAAAAGCAGTTTCTAAAGCTAAGCAGCATCCGCGATCAAACCCCGGTGGAGAGAGTCGTCGTCATGGACGCAGTGGAGACGGCGCATGCCTTCCACATGCAGCGGCTGATCCACGAGGGCCCGAAGCAGCGCGACCCGAAATTCGATGCAGCCGCAGGCACAGCACAACCGAATGATCTGGCAACCATCATTTATACGTCGGGTACGACCGGTGTCCCCAAGGGCGCGATGCTCACGCATGGGAACATGGCGTCGAACATTGCGTACTCGCTGAAGGATTTTCCCCGCCTCAAGGGAGAACTCAGCATCTCTTTTCTGCCGCTTTCGCACGTTACTGCGCGGCACGTCGACTTTGCCATGCTTTATCACGGAGCCACGCTGGCTTATGTGTCCGAACTGGATCAACTTCCGCAGGCTCTGCGCGAAGTCCGGCCAACAATTTTTGTAGGAGTACCGAGAGTCTACGAAAAAGTACACGCTCAAGTCGATCAGAAGGCGAAGGGCTTTCCTCTGAAGCAAATCTACCGTTGGGCCCTATCCGTAGGCCAACTCCACCGGGCTGAGATTCTGGCTGGACAGGTGCCAACCACTTTGCCGTGGAGAATTGCGGATCGTCTTCTTTATTCCAAAATTCGCGAAGGGATGGGCGGGCGCGCCCAAATCTTCGTTTCTGGAGGGGCGCCCTTGGGGCGTGAATTGGCGGAATGGTACGCCAAGGTCGGCATCAGGATTTACGAAGGGTATGGTCTTACCGAGACGTCGCCGGTCATTGCGGTGAACACGCCGGAGGCTCACAAGCTGGGCACGGTAGGCAAGCCGCTCAAGAATATCGAAGTCCGCATTGCCGAAGACGGCGAGATTCTGGTGCGCGGACCGTCGGTGTTTCAGGGCTATTGGAACCGGACAAAAGAGAGCGAAGAAGCCCTCGTGGACGGCTGGTTCAAAACGGGGGACATCGGCAAGCTCGACGCCGACGGATTTCTCTCGGTGACCGACCGCAAGAAAGATCTGATCAAGACCTCGGGCGGGAAATTCATCGCCCCGCAGCCGCTGGAAAATTCGCTGAAGCACAATCCGATGGTGGCCGAGGCAGTAATTCTGGGAGATAAGCGAAAGTTTCCCGCAGTGCTGATCGCACCTTTCTTCCCCTTGCTCGAAGATTGGGCCCGCGCTAATGAAGTGATATTCGCTTCCCGCCAGGAGTTGGTTCGCCACGAAAAAGTGTGTGAGCTTTACGATGGCATCGTCGCTGACTTGAACCGCGAGTTAGCCCGCTTCGAGCAGCTGAAGAGAGTGCTGCTGATCGCCGACGAGTTGTCTACGGAGACTGGGACCCTCACCGCAAGCATGAAGGTTCGCCGCCGGGCGGTGGAGGAGCGCTATCGCCAGCAGATTGACGCAATGTATCTGCAGGCGGAGAAGAGGGAATAGGCTGTGCCGGGGACCGCGTGAGACAATTCTCTCACCGATCTACCAGACTGCCGGAACGATGACGGAGCCGGGGTTTTGAAAGGGCATGGCTTCCAGCCATGCCATAAGTCCTTTAGACACTGGAGCGGCGCAGCTGAAGCCGAAGCCTTTCAAAGGTCTAAACGCCCGCTTCCAACTTTCTCGCAGCGAGCTCAAACTACTGCGGACTGACTTCCAAAAGCAGGCGGTACGTACCGGGCTTCAATCCGCGAAGCTCAACCTCGCCCTTCCACCAAGGCTGTTCAGAAGGCGCGAAGATGCAGCTAAGAATTTCATGGCAGGAAAGTCCTGATTTATTTGGCGGAGCTTTGAGAGGGAGCGACTTCAGCCGTGACGCCACCTTCATCGCCGCAAAGTTTTTCCCTAGCCACCAAAGCCATGCCTTCCGCTATTTACTCAGGTCCTGAAATCTGCGGGCGTTTTCAATGTCATAAGTGGTTTTGAGCGAACCTTGAATCGTGATCGTGGAACTCTTGGTGGCCACGATTCCATCCAGGCCCTCCACCTGCAACGAGATCTTGTAAACGCCGTTGCGCGTGTAGGCATGGTCGGCAACAGGGCCTTCGGCGCTGATTCCGTCGCCAAAGTCCCAATGATATGCCAAACCGGGGACACCTTCCGGAGCAAGGGCGGCGGAAAAGTGCATGGTAGTGGCTAACTGTCCCTCGGCAGGAGCCTGCAAGTTGACTTGAGGGGCACTTGCCGGAATCGAATTGTCCACGATTTTGATGACCCGCACTGAATGCGGGGCTTGATTGTCAATCCGCAAAGCGCCTTGCTCGATAGAAACAGCTCGTTCTTTGCGAAAAACGTCGGTGGCGTGGAACGCGGAGTTGGGCGCCAACCCCAACTCGCTCAGGGTGAACTTATGCGAGCTATTGCCCTCAGTCCAGTTGAAAACCACCAGCATGGACTGCCGCTTGCTCTCCTGGAGAAAAAAGCTGCTGGGCTGCTCATCCGCATCGGCGTAAGTCATCAGGTCAAGCGGTTTTGCGGCGCGCCGCAGCCGGACCATATCCAGCAAGTCCCGGTTGCGAACCAGGTTCAGCCGGTCGGGCTCCGCGCCCAGAGTTGGCAAATCGTCACCTAATTCAAACATCCCCCCGGCGATAGCAGCGAGAGTGATGGAGAGTTCCGCCTCGTCCAGGCTGATCGGCTTCTTTGACTGGTGCCAGGTCTGATCGGTAATTAGTTGCTCGGAGACGGTAAACGCATCCGGATCGGCGATATAGAAATTGTTGTTCATATAGTAGCGGGCGGCGATTCCGGTGGCATCTTCTTTATCGCCCGAAAAGGAGTGGCCGGTGTCGGTGGAAGTTCGGCCCAGCTCCGTGAGTCCAACCGTATTGAGCATCACGCTGCCGTCTTTATCGAGTAGAACATTGTCGCCAACCGCATCGCGGATCACCTTGAGCCCGATACGTTGTGCCTCGAGACCGGTGACGTCAGGCTGATAGCGATAGCCCTCGATGGCGGTGTCATCCATGAAGTCCAACTTGAAGTATCGTGCACCCCACTCGCGCGTGAGGGTCTGGTAGGTTTGCCGGAGATAGGCTTGCGCGCCGGGATGGGTCGCGTCCAGCACATAGATGGCATCGTGGCTGGATTCGATGAACCCTATCTGGATGGGTTTGCCCTGTGCGTTATGGACCAGCCACTCGGGATGGTTTTCATAAACCCAAGCCCGTTCCGCCACTCGAAAGGGCGCAACCCACATGGCAAAGTTCAGTCCCAGCTGGCAGACCTGATGGCCGAGCCTGCCTATGCCGTCGGGAAACAGAGTCGCATTTGGAGTCGTGTATTCGCCATCGTCATAGGCATATCCGGCGTCGATGTGAAAATAGTTGTATCCCAGATTCTTCAAATGCTCTGACAACCATTGCGCGTTCGAAAGCGCCGTGCCCTGCGACAGGCCGAAGTAATACGCCGTCCAACTCCACCAGCCCCATGGAGCAGACGCGGGAATGCGTGGGTTATAGAGCATGCGGATGGCTTCGCCATAACTTTCCAGCTGAGCGTGATAGTCCTTGCTGACCGAGAATGCCAACTGCTCGGAAGAAATTTCTTTGGCAGGTGCGACAGGCAGGCTTAGCTCGACCTGGTCGGAGGCAGGATCGTCGTGCAAAGATTCCTTCTTCAAAATTTCGGTGGTGCCGGTGGAGTCGACCGCGTAGGACGAGATCCCGGGTTTGTCGGGAGACGCGTGGTCGGTTTTCAGGCGTAGGATGGTCAGCCAGCGGTCCGAGGTAAGTGCGGCCAGCAACAGGCTGACGCCACTTTGCCGGTTGTAAATGAGCTGGCTGCCCACTGCCAGATGGGTGTCGGCGAAGTCCGCGCCCAGGTCATCTCCGCCGTTGTATACGTGAGCCTTGCCTAGATCGACGATGTGCAGCGGCGGGCGATCCTCGCTGTAGCTGTCGGAGAGAACGCGATCCATCTCCTCCGGCCCGCCAAGATTGACGACCGGCTTACTGATCACGTCGAGCACGCGAATGTCCTGAACACTGATCGCTTGCTGCCTTGTATTTTCGATCTTTACCTGGACATTGCCGGAAGGACGGTTGTCCAACATCTGCAGGAGGCAGCGCAGGTTGGGCTTGCCGGCCGCACCGCTAAATAGTATTTCGATTTGATGGCCCGGTCCGAGCGGACCTTGAAATGTCGATGCCGTGGCCTGATGGCTGGGATAGTCGGTTGACCATATCCACTGATGGTCGACTTCGGCGCCTACACGCGCGGCCAGCACCGCGTCTCGAACCGCTTCGGCATGCAGCTCGAACGATCCGTCCTGCGGGCGGACGCTGACGGTGAGCCAGCGATTCTGCAGCGGCGCAACAGTCTGGCAGGTTGCGGAAAGGGCGAAAACGGCGGTGAGCAGCCCGCTCAGCACGAATCTGCGGCATGGTTTTGCGGTCATAGTGATCTCGAATCTTGGAGGACTACACTCCCGGAATCCAATGTTTTGCATTGCTGCGGAAGATTTTTTGCAGAACTGGTTCCGGCAACTTCAACCCATGAAATTGTTTGCCTCCGTACTCGACGGTTTCGTCGGTGGCAAGGTATTTCCAGTCGCGAATGTAAGTCGATTGCCAGTCTTTCACGACATCGGCCACATCGGCGTCGGGAAGAAAGTCGAGGTCGGTTCCGTACAGCACACGGTCCTGATACTTGATGAGAAAGGCTCGCACTTTTTCCGGCGGCGTGATGATCAGGTAATCCATGCGAGCGGCCATATCCACGGCGAAGTTCGGGTAGCGATCGAGGTGGCTGGAGATGTTGTCCAGGCTCTTTTCCATGCTGCCCAGGTGAACTCCCACCATGCGAAGCTTGGGATTCTCGCCGAGAATGTGGTCGCGCGCCGCAAGAATTTCCTGTTTCGAAGGGAATCCGGGCTTGTTGTACAGGAACCACTGCGGATTCTCCTGATAATAAGACCATGAGGGATCGGATGGATCGGGAGGTCCCCAAGCCACGTCCGGCTCGGCCTGATGGCTCATCAGCGTCTTACCGTGTTCGGCGATATCCTTATAGATAGGCTCGAATTTGGGGTCATCGGCCATGACGAACTTGCCTTCGCGATTCTTGATTTCCATGCCGATGTTCTTCCAGATCTTCACCGCCACAGCACCGTCAGCGAAATTCTGATTGATCTGCTTAATCGCATCTGAAGTGAAGGAAGCATCCTCGAACCTATAGGGATCAAAAGTGGTGCAGAGAGCGACGTGACCACGGCCGGAGAGGACCAGTGCCTGGGCGTCTTTGATTTGTGGGCCAAGCGCCTTGCGATAGGGAAGGGTGTCGTCCATTACCAGAATGTCGACCAACTTCAAGTGCAGCCGCTCGAGCATAGCCTGAAAAGCAGGGTCGGTCTTGAAAACATGGACGTGTACATCGATGGGCTGAATGGCAGCAAAGGCTTTGAGCGTTTCATCGTCTATGGCTTGGCCCTCGGGTCTGTAGGCCGCCTGAGCGGTTGGGCCGGCGAATTCGATCGCAACGACGCCCAGGGTCAGCAGACTCAGAAGCAGCGTCCCAATGAAAGTTTTCATGATGCATGCCCTTCAGTCGTGAAATTCCACCGCAACCCATCGCTGCGCGGAAAGATTTCAGTTGCCAAACAGCAGGTGAAACGATTTACCATCTAATACGCTCACTGCTACCGCGGGTCAAGGAAAAAAAGTTGCCGGCGGCCGGCGGGCTAATTGTTCTACGAAGCTCCTGGAAGAAGCATGGTCACCATCAGAGATGTGGCGGGCGAGAGCGGAGTCTCCGTGACCACTGTCTCTATGGTCCTGAACGACGGGCCATCCGCTCGCCGCATTTCGGTCCGGACCCGCAGGCGCATTTGGAAGACTGCCAACCGGCTCGGCTACCGCCCCAACCTGTTTGCCCGGTCGTTGCGCAGCAAGCGCAGTCAAAACCTGGGAGTCGTGGTCTTCGATATTACCGATCCTTACTGTGCGCAGATTTTGCGGGCGATCGAAACCCATGTGCAACCCTCCGGATACTTTCCGGTGCTCGCGGATATGCAGACCGATCGGGCTCAATTCGAAAAATGTCTCGACATGTTGTTTGGGCGTCGAGTGGAAGGAATCGTTGCCATCGGCAATTGGACTCATCTGGAAACCAAACTATATGCCGAGACATCCACGCGTAACATTCCCGCCGTCGTCATCGGCAGGGAATTAAGCGGCCATCCCCTCAGTTCCGTGGTTGTGGATAACGCCGCCGGCACGCGGCAGGTTTTGCGCCATCTTTATGAGCTTGGGCACAGCAAAATAGCTTTTATTCGTGGTCCCAGGACTTTTATCGACAGCGCCGAGCGCTGGAGTGGCCTGGAGAGCTTTGCCCACGAGGTGGGACTGAAGCTCGATCCGGATCTGGTAGTTGAAATCAAAGGACGAAACTCTACTTACGCAGAGGGCTACCAACTGGCTGAGCAATTGATCGGACGACGGCCCGGTTTTACTGCACTGGTTGCCTTCGACGATCTCACAGCCTGCGCTGCCATTCGTGCTTTGACCAAGTTCGGACGTGTAGTTCCACGCGACTGCTCGGTGGTAGGCTTCGACGATATCCCGAGCTCTGCCTTTTATAATCCGCCGCTCACTACCATTCAGCAGCAACTGGAATTGCAGGGATCGCTGGGCGCGGAGATCGTGGAAGAGCTGATTCGAGCTTCGGTGGAAAAAAGAAGCGTCGAGCCCCGCCACCGGAAAGTAACGCCCCGACTGATCGTCCGGGAGTCGACGTGCCCGGCACCGCGGATGTGAGGGTGAGAAGAACCCCAGTGAGGATGACCAAGAAGGGATAGACGCAGGTTTGCAGTAAAACGTTTTACCGGGACCGGCGCTGGTGTCTCCGCACGGTCTGTTATCCCACCCGTAACGCTGCCATCGGATCGATGCCAATTGCCCGGCGGGCGGGAAGGTAGCTGGCGACGAAAGCCACGGCCACAAACAGAATTGCGATGCTGATGAAGGTGACCGGATCGGTGGGACTGACCCGAAAGAGCAGGTCTTGCAGCAGGCGCGTCAAGGCCCAGGCGCCCGTAAGACCCAGCAGAACTCCGGCCAACACCAGGCGCAGTCCTTCTCCCACGATCAATGAAAGAATATCGCGTTGCTGTGCACCCAGGGCACGGCGGATTCCCATTTCTTTCGTCCGGCGCCCTACGGAGTATGCGATAACGCCATAGATTCCAACCGTGGCAATCAGCGTAGCCACACCGGCGAAGGTTCCGAGGAGCATCATCATCAGCCGCAATGGACCTTCCGACGCCTCCACCATTTCATCCATAGTGGTGACGGCCGAAACTGGCTGGTCACCGTCAATCAGCAGAATCTGCTTCCGCACCGCATCGGCGAACGATTGCGGCGTGCCGTCGGTTCGCACGGCCAGCATCGCTGACGCGGGAGGCTTCTGGGCGCACGGTAGGTAGACCTCTGGTTTCGGATCGTCGTCTCTGGAATATTGACGCACGTTGGGCGCTATGCCGACGATCTCGGCCGGCTGAGGATTAGAACCGATGAGGATATGCTGGCCGATGGGATTGGTGCCACTTGGATACTGCGGCCAGAAGAGCCGCACCAGATTTTCGTTAACGATCGCAACCGCAACGGATGAGACGTTATCGTGGGCGGTGAACTCCCGGCCTCGTTTCATGGCAATCTGCATTGTAGGGAAATAGGCTGGAGAAATGTCCTGAATGATGGCGATGGGGCGCTTGTTCAACTCCATCGGCGCAGTGCCCGCCAGCTGCACCGGAGCCCCCATCCAAGTATCGCTCATGGGAAGCTTGAGGGTTACCGCCGCGCTGAGGACTCCCGGCAACGACTGCAAACGCTCGGTGAGTTCCTGATAGAACCGAGCCTTTTTCTCGTCTTTGTCATAGCGCGTGGGTGACAGAGCAATGTTCATGGCTAGAAGATGCGACGTTTGAAATCCAGGATCGACCCGGTAGACGCGAGCCAGGCTTTCGATCAGCAACGCAGCAGCGATCATCAGCGTGACCGACAGAGCGACCTGCCCCATGACCAGAAGGCCGCGTGGGCCAAACCACAACCTTGATCTTGAGCTTGCCGTGCCGGGTGCTTCGCCGCTTCCGCGCAGCACTCCAGCCAGATCCGTCCGGGACGCAGCCAGGGCAGGGACGAGCCCGAACAATATGCTGGTGAAAAGCGAGAGTGCCGCCGCGAATCCGAGCACGGCGCTGTCCATGCGGATTTCCCCGGCTCGAGGCAAATCCACAAGTGTGATATGCCGGAGGCCGTTCAGACTTCCCATCGCGAGCAGCACACCCGAGGCTCCGCCCAGGACTGCGAGTAACGCGCTCTCGGTAAGCAATTGTCCGACAATCCGGCCCCGTCCCGCACCGATTGCCGCCCGCACCGCGAGCTCCCGGGAACGTGACGTCGCGCGCGCCAACAGCAAACTCGCCAGATTGGCGCAAACGATGAGCAGCACGGATCCCACCGCGGCAAACAGCATCCACAATTCAGAACGCACGTCAGAAATCAGGGACTCTTTGAACCGGGCGACGTGTTCCGGTTCGTCCGGCTTGGCATCGAGCATCCCCGGATGGGCGCTTGCGTACTGTTGGTTCAACACCAGCAGCTCGGCATTGGCTTGTTGAAGGCTGACGGTGGGCTTCAACCGGGCGAATACGCTCAGGATCGGGCTGAGAGGCCTGCCCTGGGGCGCGATCACCGACCACTCCGCCGGTTGTGTTATCCACAGATCCTCGTTAGAGAAAGGGAATTGAAACTGCGGCGGCAGCACGCCGATGATGGTGTGGGGGGTGCCTGCCAGCATCATCGTTTGGCCGATGACCAGCGGATCGCGATTGAACCGGCGTTGCCACAATTTCGCGCTGATGATCGCTACCGCAGGCGCAGCCGGAGTATCTTCCTGCGGAAGGAAACCGCGTCCGATTAGCGTATGCTCGCCGAGAATCTGCAAAAAGTTGGCAGAGACCCGTGCTGCCTTTAGAATTTCCGGCGCGGAGACGCCGGAGAACGCCATATCCTCCGTGTCGTTCGCGTAGGCTCCGATTTCGGTGTAAGAGCGGCTTGTGGCCTTCAGTTCATCGAAATGGATCGGCGTGGCGCCATCGGCAATCAGCACCAGCCGATCCGGGTCGGAGTAGGGAAGCGGCTTCAGTAAAACTGCGCGAATAACGGAAAACATTGCTGTATTGGCACCCACCCCCAGAGCAAGAATCAGCAATGCCACCAGCGTGAAAATACGGTCACGCCACAGCTTGCGGAGCGCGTAGCGCAAATCCTGGCGGAGAATGTCCAAAAATGGAAGGGCTCGGGCTTCGCGTTGCTGCAATCTCGCCTGTTCGACCCCTCCGAAGCGAATTAAAGCCTGGCGCCGGGCCTCCTCCGGGCTCATGCCGCGTTGCAGATTTTCGTCGACAGCGAACTCCAGGTGGGCCGCCATCTCCGCTTTCAGGTCCGCATCCAGGCGCGTGCTGCTGAAAGATGAGCGCAGGCGATCGAAGAACTGTCGCAGCCAAGCAATCATTGGCCCCCGCCTCTCTCCACGGACAGCAACTTGCCCATGACGCCAGCCAGCCTCCGCCAATAAGCTGCGTCCTGGGACAGTTGTTTGCGGCCGCTTCGCGTGATCGAATAGAACTTTGCTTTGCGGTTATTGTCCGATGTGCCCCAGGCGGCTGCGATCCATCCCCGCTGTTGCAGCCTGACCAGCGACGCGTAGATGGTTCCCTGGTTCAGGAAAACCGTGTTGCCACTTACCTGCTCGATGCGGCGGGCAACGCCGTAGCCGTGCAGCGATCCCATCGCGGCCAGAGTTTGAAGCACCATCAGGTCGAGGGTCCCGGGCAGCAGATCGAGTTTGCTTTCTGCCATCGGTGCTCCTGTGTTAATCCCACATAAGCATAGCGCAGCTCCTGTGTGGATACCACAGGAAAAGCTCTCTTTTCACGACGGGCTGGACGGTGCACTCAGCGCGCGCCCAGCCTTGGAAAAGTCTCCGGTGCGGCTTCTCCAGTTGCTGGCGAGAGTACCAATCGCCCATCCCACAGCGACCAGGAAGAACAATTTGCTCCCCGGGATGCCCACGCGCCAAGCCCAGAGTACGCCAAGAGCCGGGATTACAGCCGAAGAAGTCACCCCCGCGCACCACATGATTGCTCTTGCCGTCGGAGTGGAGCTCTGCATTGAAGCTTTCTCGGTTTGTACTCCAAAGAAAGGAAGGTGTTCGAATAGCCAGCGGATACCCCTTGGCCAGCCCTCTGGATTTCCCGTTCCACCCACGGTGTAGAAGGCGAAGCGAATCCCCACTACCCTCCCGACCAACCAGTGAGCAATGGCGTGGCAACAGAAGTAAAGCAAAACCCACGCCACAATCGTAAATAAGATGGAAGTCTTGGGCGAATGCGCGGTTCGCGCGGCCGCGAGAGCGAGGAGAGCCGCTGCCAGCCCGGCAAGTTGGATCCCATTCCCTAGCGCGATGGGCAGGCGGGCAAAGATTTTGCGGCTGGAAGACAAGGTTGTTGAGCGCTCTTTGGGGTATGCAAAACGCCAGAGTGGCGATTATAGAGAGCAAGCAACGGTTTCACAATTTGCCAGTCTTTAGAGCGAGGTGCAGTGTCGGGTTCTTCGCCTCACCAGGGATGAGCGAGACTGATTCGCACCCCTGAACAACCCAATCGGCGCCGGCTTCGCGCAGTTCATGCTCGGCAAAAGTAGTGCGAAAGGCAACCACCCGGGCGCCGGCCGCTTTCCCCGATCGAACTCCCGCCGGAACATCCTCGAATACGACACAATCCCCGCCAGCGACGCCCAGCAGCTTGGCTCCCTTCAAATATGGTTCAGGATCAGGTTTCCCGTGTGTGATGTCATTGGCGGTCAGCAATTTTTTGGGCAAGGGAAGACCGGCTGCGCGAATGCGAACCTCGGCCAGCGGGCGCGTGCAGGAAGTAACGATGGTCCAGCGGTTGGGGGGAAGGGAAGCGAGCAGTTCTCGCGCTCCTGGCAAGGCTACCACGCCCTCCACATCGGCAATCTCCCGGCCTTCGACTTTCAGGTTTTCCAATTCGTGATCGGCGTCGGGCAGGTAGTGGCGGACGGTTGCCAGGCTCGGGCGTCCGTGAGCGTGCCGAACTACCTCCACGGGATCGAAACCATGTTCGACAGCCCACTGCTTCCAAACGCGAATCACTACCGGCGTGGAATCGGCAAGCACACCATCCAAATCAAAAAGCAGCCCGCGGCAGCTGATCTCGGTCATGCACCACGATAACAAGAAACTGCAGAAGAGAGACATAGTGGGCATTGAGGGGCACCGGGAATCGGATGTTCCAGAGCAGAGCTGGCAGGAACGGAGAGATCAGGCGAGGTCGCTAGTGGAACGCCCCGGCGAAGAAGATTTCAGTGAACTCGCGTGCCAGTTGTTCCGCGTGCAGCACGCCCTCCGGTTTATACCATTGGTAAATCCAGTTGATCATCCCCAACAAAGCGAAGGTTGCGGCGCGCGGGCTTACCGTGCGCTGCGCTTGCCGCGCGCGCTGCACTTCCTCCACCAGTTTTTCCAGGTAGATGACGTATTCCTTTTTTCGGGCGTTGATGCGTTTGCGTAACGACGGAGGCAGCGGATGATTTTCGTGCAAGAGCACAGTGATCTCCCGGTCGCGTACGCTCATCACCAGGTCGACGTGCAGCCGGATCAAGCTGCGCAACCGCTCTTCGGGATCAGCGATTCCCCGAAGGGGATCGAGGACGCGTTCCTGAGTGATGTCGAGGGCGTGATTCATGAGATCAAAGAGAATTTCGTCCTTGCCCTGAAAGTGATGGTAGAGGCCGCCCTTGCTCAGCTTCAGCGCGCCCGCGACGTCGTTCATAGAAGTGGCGTCGTAGCCCTGCTGTTGAAAGAGCCGGGCCGCAACCCGCAGGATCTCCTGGCGGGGGTCGAGAACGGTCTCACGAGTCATCTGAGGACAGAATATACAGAGCGGTAGAGAAATGCCAGAGCAGCAAGTAGCGGAGGCGGCGTCAGCGCCCGGCTGAAAGGAGAGCGCAAAAGACGCTCCGGCGCCGGCTCGTTCAACCGCCGCGCGACGGATGGTGACGCCCGTCCTCCATTGTGTGCTTGTGCATTTTGCTGTGGAAAACGAGGATAATTCTTTTTTACCGTGAGTAAGACATATTCATTCAGTCGGTTGCGCGATGGGAGTAAATCGAAATTTGAATTGGACTTTGCACTGAAAAATGGCATTGACATTTTGCGGTGAAGTATTTAGGTTGGCTTGCGTCGACGGCCGAAAGGTTGGCTCAAATAAAATTAGCCAAGCGAAGTAGGCTGGGTGAGCGGCTCGACGGGGTGACTCGGCGAGCACCCAGACCTGAAAAAACCAACTGCTCTGCGAGGGGTAGCTGGGGTTTGGGACTGCGAAAGCAGTGATCACATCAGGGGCTGTGACGGTGCGTGCTTCCACGCTGCAAGCTTCCTCGCAGGAGCAGGCGGCTAGAGCATAACCAATGTCACAGCCTTTTCCATTTCTCCCGCCTTTTGCTTTTCTCCGCTACCATTAAGTTCCATGCCAGCGTCGCTTCCTTCATGGCTCAAGCAGCTTAATCGCGAAGTCGTAGCCTGCACGCTCTGCCCGCGCCTGGTGGAATACCGCCAGCGAATCGCTCTCGAGAAACGCCGCGCCTATCGCAATTGTGAATACTGGGGAAAGCCGGTGCCGGGTTTTGGCGATCCCAACGCGGGCGTTGTGGTGCTTGGGCTGGCCCCTGGGGCCCATGGTTCCAACCGCACGGGGCGTCCTTTCACCGGCGATGCTTCCGGCAAATTCATGTATCCGGTGCTGTACGAATGCGGGTTCGCCAGCCAACCCAACGCTACCGACCGCAACGACGGTTTGGAATTACGGAATCTCTACATCACGGCCGCCGTTCGCTGCGCTCCGCCGGACAACAAGCCCCTGCCGGCCGAGTTGGCGCACTGCTCGCCCTACCTCGACCGGGAACTGGCAGGCCTGAAAACCTTGAGAGTGGTGGTTGCCTTGGGCAAGATTGGCTTCGATGCGTATCTTAACCATCTGAAACGAAAGGGACAACTCACCAGCAAGGCGCTATATGTCTTCAAGCATGGGGCGCAGTACAAGATGCCGGACGGCAAAATCTTGTTGGGTTCCTACCATCCCTCAAACCAAAATACCCAAACTGGAAAACTAACGCGTCCCATGTTTGTCGAGGTATTCAAAAAAGCCCGAGATATTGCCGATAAATAAACCCAGCAGAGGCGGCCATCGCCCACGGCATCCCTGTGCCCTCCCTCGAACCTGAGGGGAAGACATAAAGCGGGCCAAGATCCCGGGGACGGTGCCGCCTCGCCAGCTATCTCGACGCTAGAAGCCTACAAAAACAGGCTCCGGTTCCAGGCGAATGCTCCAAATGTCTTCCACGCGTTGCTGGATCTGCTCCTTGAATGCCACGACATCCGCCGCGGTGGCCTGGCCACGGTTTACGATCGCCAGAGCATGTTTGCGCGAGATGCCTACAGGGCCGCCCCCAAAGCCGCGGCTGAAGCCCGAATGCTCTACCAGCCAGGCCGCTGAAACCTTGCGCATGGCCTGGAGCGCCGGATAATTCGGGATCTGCAGGTTCTTCTCCCGCGCCCGGGATTCAAGCTCCTGGAACTGCGTGTCCGTCAGCACGGGGTTTTTGAAGAACGAGCCGGCGCTGCGGCAATCCGGATCTCCCGCTGAGATCAGCATGCCTTTGCTGGCGCGAATTTGCCTCACCGCATCCCGCGTTTCAGCCAGCGTAGGCGCCACACTCCAGCCCGCAAAGTATCTTTTCAGATCGGCGTATTGGACTTTGGCCACGCCGCCCGGGGTAAGAGCGTAAGTGACTCGGAGAATAATGTAGCGGCCTTGTTCGCTGCTGTTGAAGATGCTGGTGCGATAGCTGAAGCCGCAGGCTTCACCGCAGAGTTCCTGCAGGCGATGCTGCCGCAGATCGTAGGCGAGGACGGAAGAAATAGTTTCGGCCACTTCCTGCCCGTAGGCGCCCACATTCTGCACCGGGGTTCCGCCAACGCTGCCGGGAATCCCGCTCAAGCACTCGACCCCCGAGCATCCGCGCGACACCGCCCGCGCCACGAAGTCGTCCCAGCCCTCACCCGCGCCGACTTCGAAGAGCTGCTTTGCATCCTCATTCCGCTCTTCGATTCCGGTGACTGCTACTTTCAATACGAGACCCGGCCAGCCGGCATCGGAAACCACCAGATTGCTGCCGCCGCCCAGGACGAAGAGCGGAAGCCGATTCTCTTGAGAAAAGCGAAGAGCCTCGGCGATTTCGGAAACCGTCCCAGCCTCGACCAGAAAACGCG
>Ga0335076_10003631_pt1 | contig 15539 bp, 13 predicted proteins | sample Lox_Sample_25_FD_206717 | JGI IMG/M metagenome (GOLD analysis project Ga0335076, IMG submission 206717) | Soil microbial communities from Loxahatchee National Wildlife Refuge, Florida, United States - Lox_Sample_2.5 | ecosystem: Environmental > Terrestrial > Soil > Wetlands | place: USA...
TCCATTCCAGTTCTTTCAGGCTGTGTCGCGCGGCACCGAGGCGGCCTACGTCCAGGATGACTTCTCCCCATTTCGCAATCTGAACATCAGTGCGGGCATACGCTTTGACGGCTCCGACCTGCTGGTTGAGGATCATCAGATAAGCCCGCGCATCGGCGCCAGCTACTTCGTGCCGCGGATGCGCACCACACTGCGCGCGTCATTCAATCGCTTGTACATGCCGCCGCAGGTGGAGAATCTGCTGCTTGCCAGTTCTGCGCAGGCGCGCCAATTGTCACCGTTCGCAGCCGCAGGCGGCGGATCCGACATCGCCCCTGAGCATCTTTCCGCTTATGAGGTTGGATTCGCGCAGGAACTGCCCGGCAGGCTCCGGTTGAATGCCGCTTACTGGTGGCGACACTTCCGCAATATCGACGATCCCAACGTTCTGCTGGGCACCACCATCATCTTTCCGAACAGCGTAGCAAGGGCAAAGGCTAACGGCCTGGAGGTTCGGCTCGACGTTCCCATGCGGCGAGGTTTCTCCGGCTTCCTGAGCTACAGCAACAGCAAGGTCGTCGAGATTGGGCCCATCAACGGCGGGCTGTTTCTGGACGATGACTTCCTCGACATCGGCCCCGGAACTCGTTTCACACCCGATCACGACGAGCGCAACGTCGGATCGTTCGGTGTCACTTACAGCGCTAAAAAACGCGGGCTGTGGACCACGTTCGCCGGACATTACGAGAGCGGCGTTCCGATTGAGGCGCCCGATCTCGACGCTCCGGCGCTGGCGATGCTTCCCGGCGTCAACTTGGTGAATCTCCAAACCGGCCGCGTCAATCCGTGGATGGTTCTGAGCTGGTCCGGCGGCGCCGATGTGGTCCGGCGCGAGCACTATACCGTGGCCGCCGAGCTCGATGTGCAGAACCTCGCCAACCAGGCGTTTGTCTTCAACTGGGGCAATCCGTTTTCCGGCACGCACTTCGGCTATCCGCGGCTGATCGCGGGCAGATTGAAGTTCTCGTTTGGGCGCTAAAGATGGCGTTGCAGGCATCTGCAACGCGGCCATCCGGACACACATGTGTCGCCGCAGCCACGCCGCCGGGTCCTCACAGATATAAATACCTTGTTTTTAGCAATAACTTTGTGGTATAAAGTTTGCCCCGGGAAGTCGTGGAGGCAACGTGTATGAGCAAACGCATTGGAGCATTGATCTTCATCTTCGGCTGTACCAGCCTGGCCTGGATGTTCCTGGGCTCGACCATCGACTCTCGCACCAACTCTTCCGACTCAAAACTGCAATCCAAAGTGGCATCGACCTGGGGCACGGCGCAGGAACAGTGTCCGCCAAACGCTGCCTACCGGCGCGAGGAAGAGCGCAAAGTTCCAATCGAGGAGAAAGGCAAGGTCGTCTACCACAGCGAGACAGTGGTGCATAGCGGATCGCTGCCGCTCGAAGCCAGCCGCATCGCGGTCAATCTCCACCTCGACCATCGCCAGAAGGGGCTGCTCTGGTACAGCACTTACGCCGTCGCCTTCGACGGAACCTACCAGTTCCGCAGCCCGTCCGATCACGACGAGAGGGTCACATTCCAACTTCCCTTCCCGGCTGCCAGCGCTATCTACGACGACCTAGTCACCGAAGTTGATGGCGTCTCCATCCAGCCCACGACCGAAGGCAATGCCGTGCTCGTCCAAGCCGCAGTCAAGGCAGGACAACCGGCCACATTTCGCGTGAGCTACAAGTCGCAGGGACTGGATGCCTGGCGCTACAAACTGGGCGACACGGTTGCGCAGGCGCGCAATTTCTCGCTGCAAATGACCACCAACTTCCGCGACATCGATTTCGCCGACAACACGCTTTCGCCCACCGAGAAACGCCCCATCGCCGGAGGCTGGGAACTTCACTGGGATTACAAGAACCTGGTGTCGGGCTTCGCCATCGGCATGACCATGCCGGAGAAGCTGCAACCTGGGCCGCTGGCGGGACAGATCAGCTACTTCGCTCCCGTCTCGCTGCTCTTTTTCTTCTTCGTGATGTTCGTAATCACTACCATCAAGAACATCGACCTGCACCCGATGAACTATTTCTTCCTGGCGACGGCATTCTTTGCTTTCCACCTGCTGCTGGCATATCTGGTGGATCACATCTCGATCCACCTGGCTTTCGTCATCTGCTCGGCGGTCTCGATCTTCCTGGTCGTCAGCTACCTGAGGCTGGTGGTGGGAATGCGCTTCGCGCTGGTGGAAGCCGGGGTCACGCAGTTTCTGTATCTGGTGCTGTTCTCGTACGCGTTCTTCTTCAAGGGCTTCACCGGCTTGGCAGTAACCATCGGCGCCATCGCGAGCCTCTTCGTGGTTATGCAGGTCACAGGGCGGATCAAGTGGTCGGAGAAGTTCGACGGCCAGATGCTGCCGGTGCAGTCCCGCCCGTGAGACTGCGGCTCACGGTAACAGGCAGGGGAGGTGCGAGGATCACTTCCCCAACTTGACGTCGCTGTCCTGGTGGCAGTTGGTGCCGGGGTTGTAGTCGAGCGTCGTGCTCATGTCCCCGTGGGCGATCGTGAATTGAATGGGCTTCTTGGTCTTGTCGGGAAGGCCATCGATTCGCGCCTTGCCGTCGGAGTTGGTGCCGACCTCGAGATCCACGCGGTGCAAACTGCCGAAGCCGTAACGCACCTGGCCGGTGATCTTGGCGTTGTAGAACGGCTTGCCGCCGGCGTCGGTCACGGTGAAGTTCACAAAGCAGGCGCCGGCATCGGCGCTGACGTGAGGGATGTCCTGCTTGGGGGCGTCTTGCGCGAAGAGAGTGCAAGCGAGAAGAGCGAGCAGCAGAGGTTTCACGCAATAGTTGTACGTGGGCTGATGAGGGGAAGCAAGAGGACGACGGCTATTGGCTCTTAGCTTTTATCCGGCTTGCGCTTTCCCTGCGGGCGGGGCGCCCGCAGGAGCAGAGCTTCCTTTCTATCGCAGAGGCGCCGCTGCCCACAGGTTCCAGCGTAGTGCCATCAATTCAAGCGCTGATAGCCGCCGGCGGGGTTCTTGATCCAGCGGACGCCGTTCATGTCGAGCCACTCGCCTTCGGGGACGCCGGCTTTAGGTTCTGACCCATGCGCAGAATGTTGCCGTCGAGATCTTCGATCTGCATCTCGCAGGCCCAGGGATAGTTGGTGGGAGGATGGCGCACCTTCGCGCCTTTCTGCGTGTACTCCTCGAGCAGGCGGTCCACGTCCTCGACGCCAATCCACACCCAAGTGCCTGGATGTCCCTGGTCGCCCTGGCAGAGAAAAATGCTGGATCGGCCACGGGAGACAGAGGCGAAGTAGCCTTCGGTGCCCCAATCGAGTTTGAAGCCGAGGACTTTCACGTAGTGGTCGATGCTGGCGGCCACATCGGCTACGCGCAGAATGGGGGTCGTGCCTTCAAAGTGCACGGGAGCAGGTCCGGGGTGCGATGTCGCCATATGCCAACCCTCGTTCCAAGTGCTTGGGAATCGCTAGCTATTCGCTGGTGAAGTAGTCCACCGTGACCGGGTTCTCGAACAGCGAGTAGTCGCGCGTCACCACGGTGATGCCGCTCTCGGTGACGAAGTAGCGCTGGCGGTCCGCTTCGGCGTCGTAGCCGACAATCGTGCCCTCGGGAATGTGGACGTCGCGATCGATGATGGCACGGCGGATGCGGCAGTGGCGTCCGATATTTACATGGCTGAAGATGATGCTCGAGTCCACGTCGGCGTAGGAGTTCACGCGCACGTCGGGCGAGAGGATGCTGTTGCGCACCGCGCCACCGGAGACGATGCATCCCGACGAGATGATCGAGTCCACCGCGCTGCCAGTACGGCCGGTTTCGGCGAAGACGAACTTGGCGGGCGGGTACTGGCGCTGGTGGGTGCGGATGGGCCATTGCTCGTCGTAGAGGTTGAACACCGGCGAAACCGCCACCAGGTCCATGTTGGCTTCGTAGAAAGCGTCGAGCGTGCCCACGTCGCGCCAGTAGAGGGCCTCTTTGCGGTTTTCATCCACGAAGTTGTAGGAGTAGACCTTGTAGTCGTTCACCATCTTCGGCAGGATGTCGTGCCCGAAGTCGTGCGTGGAGCTGGGATCCTCCGCGTCTTTGAGAAGAACCGGAATCAGCACGTCGGTGTTGAACAGATAGACGCCCATGGAGCCGGAGGTCATCTCGGAGTTGTAGGGCGAGCGCAGCTTGGTAGCTTTGGGCTTCTCTTCAAAGCCGACCACCTGCCCGTGAGGATCGATATCCACGATGCCGAAGCGGCTCGATTCCTCAGGATCGATGAGGATGGTCGCCAGGGTGACGTCGGCGCCGACGGCGTTGTGCTGCTCCAGCATAAGACCGTAGTTCATCTTGTAGATGTGATCGCCGGAGAGGATGAGCACGTGCTTGGGCTGCTCGGATCCGATCGAGTAGATGTTCTGGTACACCGCATCGGCGGTGCCCATGTACCAGTTCTCGCTGACCCGCTTCATGGGCGGCAGAATCTCGATGAACTCGCCCAGTTCGCGGGCCACGATGTTCCAGCCTTCGCGGATCTGGCGATTCAAGGACAGGGCCTTGTATTGGGTGAGGATGTAAACCCGGCGCAGGTCGGAGTTGATGCAGTTCGACAGGGTGATGTCAATGATGCGGTAAATGCCGCCGAAGGTGACGGCCGGCTTGGCACGATCGCGAGTAAGGGGATAAAGCCGTTCTCCCGCTCCGCCGGCGAGCAGGACTCCAAGCGTGTCTTTCATCTCATTCAGTCCCGGGTGAACCGATTACGACACAGCCAAACAGAATGCCGCAGGAACTTGCAAAGACACCTGCGAAGCGATGGTAGCACAAATCATCTCGCGATCTGGCGATTGGGGGATCGGGTGATTCAGCAGGCATTTCACTACGCATCACACTGGTTTTCAGATCGCCAGATGTCTAGGCCGCGTCGTCGACGCTGATGCGCAGCGCCTTGAGGAACTTCAGGTCTTGGGCGTTGATCCGGAATTCGGCATCGCTTCGGCCGCGCACGGCCGCGGTTTTTTCGCTGCCGTCCTCGTGCTTATTGAAGCCGATGGTGGCTTCCAGTACCAGAAAAACGTCGTAGCCGCCGGCCTTGATCTTGGCAATCACATCCGCGATCTGCTCTGACTCGGAGAGCGAGCCGTTGATGGCCTCGCCGAGTTCCTTCATGAGTTGTTTCAGCCTGGGATTCACGATATGAGGGCTCCCGGCCCGGTCCTGCCCTGGCGGGGGCGGCTTCCGCCGCCGCGCCGGCCTTACCAGTTTTAGGATGCCGTGTGCGGTCACACGGTTTGGTGATGCATGACCGGGAATGAGGTGCGCAGCCTGTTAGAATGCGCCCATGGCGGGACTTCCGCTCAGCCAGCGCAACTCTCCCGGAGTGGGGCGAGTGCTGCGCGCCACCAGCCGCCTGGCTGGCCGCAAGGCGGGAGAGAACCGCTGGGTACGCGCCATCTGGGCCGGCGGCTCGGCTGCCCTGCGGTCGTTCACCCGCGTCGGGAAGCTGCTCTTCCTGCAGATCACCGGCGTGTTTTTCGTGTTCTTTGGCCTGGCGGGGGGATATGCCGCCGTCCGCGAATATCGCAAGTGGTCGGGCGGTCAGGCAGGAGCGGGTAAGTTCATCCTGGCGCTCAGCTTTGCCCTGTTGTTTGCCTGGTTCGGGCTCAGTTCCTTCTGGCGCGCGTCCCGGAGGTAAGCATGTCGGATAACCTCAAGACCGAAGCCCCGGAGAAGGTTTCCAAGGTTGGGCCGGCGGACAAGACGGTCTCCGATCAAGGTGACCCGGCCCATGTGCCCGTGAGTCCCCTCTACACACCCGCCGATCTAGCCCAATGGGACTTCGACCGCGACCTGGGTTTTCCCGGCCAGTTCCCTTTCACTCGCGGCGTGCAGGCCACCATGTACCGGGGCCGTCTCTGGACCATGCGCCAATACGCCGGCATGGGCGATGCCGAGGAGTCCAACCGCCGCTACAAGTACCTGCTGGCCAATGGGACGACCGGCCTTTCGGTGGCATTCGATCTGCCCACGCAAATCGGCCTCGACTCCGACAATCCGCTTTCGGCGGGCGAAGTCGGCAAGGTCGGCGTGGCGATCGACTCCATCGAAGATATGCAGCGGCTGTTCGATGGCATCGACCTGGAAAAAATCTCGACCTCGATGACCATCAATGCCACCGCATCGATTCTGCTGGCGCTGTACATCGCGGTGGCCAAGCGCAACGGAGCGGATGTCCGCAAACTCTCGGGCACGGTGCAGAACGACATTCTCAAGGAGTACATTGCGCGCGGCACCTACATCTATCCGCCGGGGCCGGCGATGCGGATCGTCACCGACATCTTTGCCTTCGCCAGCGAGCAAGTGCCCGAGTGGAACACGATTTCCATCTCCGGCTATCACATGCGCGAAGCGGGTTCGACCGCCGTGCAGGAGGTCGCGTTCACCCTGGCCAACGGCATGACCTACGTACAGGCGGCGATCAACGCCGGGCTCGATGTGGACAAATTCGCCCCACGTCTCTCGTTCTTCTTCAACTCACACAGCGACTTTCTCGAAGAGGTTGCCAAATTTCGCGCCGCCCGGCGCATGTGGGCGCGCATCATGCGCGACCGCTTCCATGCCAGAACTCCCAAGGCGATGATGCTGCGCTTCCATACCCAGACCGCGGGTTCAACGCTCACGGCGCAGCAACCGGAGAACAACATCGTTCGCACCGCCTTGCAAGCGCTGTCGGCGGTGCTGGGCGGAACGCAGTCGTTGCACACCAATTCATTCGACGAGGCGCTTGCATTACCTACCGAGCAGTCGGCGCGCATCGCGCTGCGCACCCAGCAGATCGTGGCCTTTGAGTCGGGCGCGGCGCAGACGGTCGATCCCCTCGCCGGCTCGTATTACGTGGAATCGCTCACGGACCAGATCGAGCAGAAAGCGACGGCATACATCGAGAAGATCGACGCCATGGGTGGAATGCTCAAGGCAATCGAGCGCGGCTATGTGCAGCAGGAGATCCAAAACGCTGCGTACGAGTTCCAGCAGGGTGTGGACCGACTAGAGAATGTAGTCGTGGGCGTCAACCGCTTCCAGATCGACGAAGAGAAATCGGTACCCATACAGCGCATCGACGAGACGGTCGAGCCTAAGCAGATCGAGCGGCTGCGAGGCTTTCGAGCGCGCCGCGATGAGAAGCCGTGGGCGGCGGCGCTGGCCAGCATTGCCGACGCAGCCCGCTCCGGGCAGAATCTCATGCCGCACATCATTCACGCGGTCGAGAAGAATGCCACCGTGGGAGAGATCTCCGACACCCTCCGCAAAGTCTTCGGAGAATATCGGGAAGCGGTCGTCGTCTGAGCCCCGCCCCGTTTCGGGCGGTAACCGCCCGTGCGTTACCGCTGATAGCTTGCGAAGACACTGCCGATCTACTTACAGTTGTGGTCCGGGCGGGGCCATTGCGCAGAAAGAGTGCAGCAGTCCCGAGTAGGGGTTGTTGATTTCCCTTTGAGTGCAAAAGTTTGCAGAGCAGTTGAAATCGGTACTGTGACATTCGGCTAAGTAGTTGAAAATAATGATTGGAGCTTTGGTTGGGCTGGTTATCGGATTGCATTGAGAAGGGCTGCTGAGTACGGAGGGTGGTCTGTGACTACAGTGCGTAAAGCCATAATCGCGAAGGCAATACTGTTCATGTGCGTAGCATTGCTGGCGGCGGTTCCGGCCTCGGCGACCACCTACAACTGGAACTTCACCAGCCCCACCGGCACGCTCGGCACATCGCAGGTTTATACCAGCAACGGCGTCAACATCACTGCCTACGGCTACAAGTTCACCGATCCCAACTGCGGAAAGAGCGGCCATCCGGCTTGCACGGCCACCGCTCTGTATGGCAAGAACGCCGGCGGCGATGAGGTAGGAATCGGCATCGCGAACGATCCCAAAGGCGACAACGAAATCTCCAACACCGACTTCGTTCAGTTGAAGCTCACCGACCTGATTGCGACCAATCCGGCTGATATCGAGATGGCCATCGGCAGCGTGCAGGCGGGCGAGACTTGGACGATTTACGGTTCCAATAGCCAGGGCGTTCGTGGCACGGCTCTGCTGAGCGGCAGCACCGATTACCCGTCGAACTTCGATATCACCAAGTACGTGGGCACAGGCGCCGGCCAGTACTCCTACATCAGCGTGAGCGGCCCGAGCGGGGACGTGCTGGTGAGCCACGTGGGCACCACGCCGGAGCCGGCGAGCTTCCTGCTGCTGGGCAGCGGCATTCTGGCGACTTGGCGCATGCGCAAACGGAAGGCATAAGACTTCCGCAACTCACATCACTTCAGGGATAAGCTAGAATCAACAGCATGCATTGGTCTGTCCCGAAACCTGGACAGGCAGCCGCGTTGCTCTCGCGTCGTGCCCTCATAGTCCTGCTGCTTCTGCTGACCGTAGTCAGCGCCGCTGGCATCGTCGGTGTACTGCAATCCAGCACTTTCAATTCTGAAAAGAGAAAGCAGAGCTACCTGCGCAGCGGCCTGGACTATGTAGCCAGAGGCAAGCTGCGGGAAGCATCCATCCAGTTCCTGAACGCCATCCAAATCGACCCCCGTTGGGCCGAGCCCCACTATCAACTCGCCAAGGTGGCCTTGCGCCTGTCCGACTATGGAACCGCTCGGCTGGAGTTCGAGCAGGTGGTGCAGCTTGCGCCGGAGAATCTGGACGCGCACGCCCAATGGGGATATCTGCTGCTCGACGAAGGCAAGGTGATCGAGGCCCGCGACCAAGCCGATCTGGTGCTTGCCAAACAGCCGAAAAATGCCGATGCCATCCTGCTCAAGGCCGAGGTTCACAGCGAACTGCAGGAGCCCGATCTGGCGCTACAGGAGGCCCGCCAGGCCATCGCCCTTGCCCCCGATAATGCGCGGGCGTATGTGACCGAGTCCGCCATTCTGATCCAGACTAAAAAGTATCCCGAGGCCGAAGCCGGCCTGCGAAAGATCCTGCAACGGGAGCCCAACAACCTCCAGGCGCTGCTGAGCCTGGGCACCTTACTGGGACAGTTGAAGCGGTTCCCGGAGGCGGAGTCCGCGATTCAAGCTGCGGTAAAAGCGGCTCCCGAGAATGCTTCTCCGCGTTCGGCTTTGATGCAGTTGTATCTGGACGAAAACCGCCGCGACGAGGCCAAGAAAGTGGCCGAGCAGGCCAAAACCGATCTGCCGGACAACACCAGCGCTTATCGCATGCTGGCCGATTATTACGTCAAGATCGGCGACCTCGACCAGGCCATCACCGAATTCGGCGTGGTCGGCAAAGAGCATCGCACCGATTGGGCCATCCGAAAAACCCACGTGCAGTTGCTGCTGATCTCCAACCGCCTGGACGAGGCTGAGAAGCTCAACAACGAGCTCGCCGCCTCGCTGGGCGATGATGCCGATGTGCTCATTGAGCGCGCCCAGATCCAGCTCAAGCAGGAGAAGCCCGACCAGGCAGTAGTCTCGCTGAAGAGCGCGTTGCGAGTCACTCCCGACAACTACCTTGCCCACCTGGTTCTGGGCATGGCCATGGACCAGACTGGCGACTTCAGTGGCGCCGAGCGCGAATATCAGGAAGCGGCGCGCCTTCAGCCGCTCATGACCAAGCCCCACGTGCTGCTGGCTGAGTTGGCGAACCGCCGCAGCGACGCTGAACTATTCAAGAAGGAAACGGAGTGGGTGCTGCGGGTCGATCCAGCATCGGCGACGGGATATCTTCTGCGGGCCCGTGCAGAGCTGGGCCGCCGCGAACTGGATAACGCCGAGAGCGACGCCAACAAGGGCACCTCGCTGGAGCCCAACAATCCATCCGGGCCGGCGACCTTAGCGCAGATCAAGCTGGCGCGCGGCGCTACTGCCGAAGGTGAGCGCCTGTTGAATCACGCGCTGGAACTGGATGGCGACTACGTGCCGGCTCTGACGACCCTCACCGGCCTCTACGTTCGCGCCGGTCACCGTGATCAGGCGATCCAGCGGGTGCAGGAGCAGATCCAAAAGCGGCCGGCCAACTCCGAGTACCAGCACATCCTGGGCGAGCTCTACTGGGAGAATAAGGACTATGCCAGCGCCAATGCAGCGCTGGAAAAGAGTGTGCAACTGGACACTCACAACGATCCCGCCTGGCAGTTGCTGGGACAAGTTCAGGCCGCACAGGGCAGTCTCGACCGAACCGTCGAGACCTACCGCAGATGGATGGCGATCAGCGCTACGAATCCCCGACCCTACGTTTACCTGGGTCAGATTTACGCCTCCCGTGGCGACTGGCAAAGCGCCCAGAACTTCTACCGGCAAGCATTGTCGGCGGACAGCGGCAACCCGCCGGCGGCCAACAACCTGGCGTACTCGATCCTTGAGCACGGCGGGGATTTGGACTCGGCCATGTCCTACGTGATGATCGCGCGCCGCGGCGATCCCAATTCGCCGATCATCGGCGATACCCTGGGCTGGGCCTACTACCACAAGAACCAGTACAAGCTGGCGGCATCGGTCCTGGAGCCGGTGGCGCTGGCACTGCCGGACGATGCCAGCGTTCAGTACCATCTTGGGCTGTCTTATCAAAAGCTGAAGCAGTGGGACCGCGCCCGCGTCTCGCTCAGCCGGTCCCTGGAGCTGGACCCCAAGTTCGATCACGCCGACGATGTGCGCCGCGCCTTGCAACAGGTGCAAGTACAGTCCACGGGAGACGACGCATTGGACGCTCGGAAGGGCTCCTAGTTACGTAAGGCCACTTCGAAGTTCACCACAAAAAACAAAAGCCTCCAATTTGGGTTGATTCCCTTGACACCATAACCGGAGTGCAATACGTTGTAACTCCCGCAAGGCTTAGGGTTCCTCCCCGTCCCAAGCGTGGATTTGGAGTATATGTTCCATCCTAGAAGTGAACCACGCACCCCCGCTGACGAGGCTGTCCGAATCTTCGGACTGGACACCAACGGCCAGCCGATCAACCAGCCCGCCAAGGCGGTTGACATCAGCCATCACGGCGCGCGGCTGATGGGCGTGGATTGCTGGGACTATCCCGGCGAGGTCATCGGGGTTCGCCACGGCACCGAGAAGGCGCGTTACCGTGTGGTGTGGGTGGGCAAACGCGGGACACCGCAACAGGGGCAAGTCGGACTGCTTTGCATCGAGTCGGGGAAATACATTTGGGGAATCGCTCCACCGGCGCAAGCCGCAGCAGCCGCTGCCGGCGCGCCGAAGACGACGTCCTTCCAGACCGGCACGGGCGTTCTCGCGCTGGCGATTGGCGGCACCGGCAAAAACAATCGCCGCAAAGACGCACGCTTCCATGCCCCAGGCGGAGTCAATGTAAAAGAACAGCACGCTACCAACGGGCAGTGGACCATGCTGCACGACATCAGCATGGGTGGATGCTACGTCGAGACCACCACTCCGCTCCCGGTGGCCGCCAGGGTCGAATGCCTGGTGCACTCAGGCGAATTTCAGATCAGTGCCCGCGGCCACGTCACGGTGAGCCACAAGCTGGTAGGCATGGGGATTCAGTTCACCGACATGAGCCCGCTCAATCGCGAGCGCCTCCACAAGCTCATGGAGTACCTGGTTACGGTGGGCGCGGAAGCGTAAGAGCTGTCAGCGCTCAGCTGCCGGCTATCTCACTCCCGCCGTCTGCAGCGCTTTGGCTGCCTGCTCCACTTGTGCGCGCAGTTTTTGCAGCGAGCTGCCCATGGCCGCGACCTTCTCGGTAAGTCCTCGCTGGTTGGCTACGGCGATGACCTCGGCGCTCTTTTCTTCGAGTCGCTGAGCGGTGGTCAGCAGGTAGGCCAGCGAGTCGGCGTGCGGCTTCCAGAGATAAGCGGAACCGACCTTCGATTGGTACTCCTGCAACTCCATCCAGAGACGGGCCTGGAGCGTTAACGCCTGCCGCAATCCCCAGGCGTAATCCGCGCGGAAGCTCTTCTCGTTGGAGTACTCGACGCGGAAGGCATCGACCTCCGCCTGCGACAGCGCCAGGTTTCCATTCCGCAGCGGCACCACGTTGGCGGCCTTGGGATCGGCGGCCAGCACGAAGTTGCGGATGGTGTCGTGCATGGTCTTGATCTTGCCTTCCTCGATGGTGACATCGAGCTTGGGCGTGGCCGCTACCGGGGGGATGAAGCCGCGGGTGGAAATGGCGCCGGTCTTCACCGCAGCCTGAGCGCCGGTAGCGGCGGCTGCGGCCACCGCTGCCGGACGTCCGAAGCTGCGATTGTCCACCGCTTTCTTCATCTTCGAAATCTTGCGGAAGTGCTCCTGGGCGCGGCCGTACTCGGTGGTGAGGATTTCCTCTTCCTTGCCCTCAACCTCTTCAAGGTGTTTCACGGTGATGTCACCATCGACCTTGGCGGCGGTGCTGCCGCCCTGCTGCTTCACGCTGGTGGCGAACTTCTTGATCTGATCCGCCGTCTGGCGGAAGAGCAGATCGAAGTGATTGCCGAAGAAGACATTGTATTCGGCGCTGGTGGCGAGCACGCGAGGATGGTAGAACGACGCCCCGAAGCGGTGCTTAATGTCGCGCACCCGCCCCATGATTCCCGAGTCCATGAGCTGGTCGAAGTGGCTGAACTCGTCCACTTCGGTGCGGATGAAGGGAAACTCGCGCACCAGTTGGCGATGTTCTTCGGGCAGAGGCGAGACGGTATCTTCGCCCAGCACTTCGTAGATCTCCTCTTCGAAGGTGGACGGGGTATCGGGATCGGTCTGCAGCGTCCCCTGCTTCTCCGGCGGCACCATCATGCGATAAAGGAAGGTGACCGCGAAGTCGGTCTTGTCGCGGTCGCTATCGGAGCGCGAGCTTTTGTGCACGTAGTAGCGCAGCAGCGCCTCGGCGGTCTCGCGCGTCGTGGATTCCTTCAGGCCGTCGCGCACCATCGGCGGAGTGATTGCCAGGTCAAGCAGCGAGAGCCAGTTCTCCAGGCTGTTGATCGACTGGGTGACTTTTTCGCTTTGCGATCCGGCGGGAGAAACCTCGTGCGGCACGGGAATTTCATGGCCCAGCACGTGCTCCAGGATGGTGATATAGAACGCGTGCACCGCCGCCATGTCCACGAGTTTCTCGACTGGATTGCCCGTCACCGAAGTCTCCAATGAAAGCTGGCTTAGAGGGGGGAGCTTAAGCGTGCAGTCTATTGCAGCTTGGCGGCAGGGGCAAGGAATTTGCCCCTTCTAGGGCCTTTCCCGCCGTCTCGTTATGAGCTTGCGCCCGCGAAATGGAAGGCGGCGGGTCGGGCGAGGAGAGATCAGCCCAGCGCCGACATGACTCCGGCAAGGTCGCGCGACAGGAATTGCACGCCCACCAGGTTGCCGTCGCGGAAGCGCACTTCTACCGGGATAGTATGGCGCGCGCCAGCTGGGCTGCTAACCGTGAGAGAGAACCGATGTCCGGGCTGAAGTTCTTCGCCGTTGTTCTGGGTTCGAATCTGCAGCCCGCCACCTCCTGCCCGCTCGATTCGGCCCAATTCACGGCCGGCTTCATCGAAGGCGAGGGTGTTTTGCGGTAGATCGAAGCGAGCGAAACGTCGGCGGTCGTTCGGCATGGTTGGATGAGGTAAATTCAACCACGATTTGAGCCGAAGGTCGCGAACAATTTCATTTCGTTACAAAACCCACAGACAGCGGCTGGCGGACAGTGTCCGTTGGTCTTATACCGTTACTATCTTCACATGAGCCGGCAGGCTTATTTGCCGCCCAGTACCAGTTTGGCAATCGTGGCCAGCTGCATGTTGGAGGTGCCTTCGTAGATCTTGCCGATCTTGGAGTCGCGGAACAGCTTCTCCACCGGGTAGTCCTTGGTGAACCCGTAACCGCCATAAATCTCTATAGCTAGGGACGAAACGCGCTCCGCCACCTGGGAGGCAAACAGCTTGGTCATGGCGGCTTCTTTGACGAAGTTCATGCCGGCGTCTTTCATGCGAGCAGCGTTGTAAACCATCAGGCGAACGGCTTCGATTTCGGTACCCATCTGCGCCAACTGGAACTGGATCCCCTGGAAGTCGGAGATGGGCTTGCCGAACTGCTTGCGCTCCTGCGAGTACTTGAGGGCATGCTCCCAGGCGCCGCGGGCCAGGCCGAGCATCTGCGCGCCGATGCCGATGCGGCCTTCGTTCAGCGTCTCGATGGCAATCTTGTAGCCTTTGCCGACTTCGCCCAGCACGCAATCTTTGGGCACGCGGCAATCTTCAAGGATCAGCTCGCAGGTGCTGGAAGCACGAATGCCGAGCTTGTCTTCTTTCTTGCCGACGGTGAAGCCGGGGAACTCCTTCTCGACGATGAAGGCCGTGATGCCCTTGTATCCGGCAGCGGGATCAACCGTGGCGAACAGGATGAAGACGCCGGCTTCCTTGCCGTTGGTGATCCAAAGCTTGCGGCCGTTGAGCACGTACTCGCTGCCGCGCAGCTCGGCCTTGGTGGAGAGGGCGAAGGCGTCGGAGCCGGAGCCGGCCTCGCTGAGCGCGTAGGCGCCGACTTTCTCGGTGCACATCTGCGGCAGGTAGCGCTTCTTCTGCTCCTCGGTGGTCCAGCGCAGCAGGGCGTTGTTGACCAGCGTGTTCTGCACGTCCACCACGACGCCGGCGGAGGGATCGACGCGCGACAGTTCTTCGACCGCGAGAATGGCCTCGAAAAATGTTCCGGCGCCGCCGCCGTATTGCTCCGGCACTTCGATGCCCATCAGGCCGAGCTGGAAGAACTGATCGATGAGGCTGTGATCGAAGACGCCCTTCTCGTCCATCTCGTGCACCAGCGGGCGGACTTTGTCGTCGGCGAACTGGCGAATGTTGTCGCGAAACAGAACTTCGTCTTCGGTAAGAGCGGTGAGGGGAGCGGGAGTGGCTTCGTGCTGGAGAGTAGTTTCTGGCATGGCAACATCCTTATGAGTACGGCGGAATCAGAGGAACAGGAGATTGTAGCGCAGCAGGGCGGCCGGCCATCCGCTTTCGGCCGTCGGGTGCGAGCTACAGACTGTCAGCGATCAGACTTCGGGGCGCACGCCTCTTGTGCGTCAGGGACGAATCTCTACTGGAGTTCCGACGGGGACGAGGCGCCAGATCTCCTCGATTTCCTGGTTTGTCACCGCGATACAGCCGTCGGTCCAGTCGAAGCGGCGGTGGGCAGCGCCCACTCGGCCATAGCCGGCAGGCAGCCCGTGAATGAATACGTCGCCTCCGGGCGAGTATCCGGCTTTGCGTGCGACCTCCACCTGCTCTTCGTTGGGATAGGAAATATGCAGGGCCAGGTGGTACTGGCTGTTGGCCTTGTGCCGATCGATGATGTAGTCGCCCTCGGGAGTTTTGTGATCGCCCTGCCGCTCCTTGGGCCCGACCGGATCCCATCCCAGCGCAACACGATACTGTTTGAGTACCCGGCCGTTGCGGTAGAGGGTCAGCACGTGGTCCTTCTTCAACACCACTACGCGGTCAGCGCGGACCTCGTTATGCTGGCCGAGTACGGGCACGGCCGAGAGAAGCAGTACGGCGAGGACGCGATGGGGAGTGCGGAACATCGCGGATATTTCACAACAGAGTTGCTGTTTTG
>Ga0335076_10003633_pt1 | contig 15536 bp, 11 predicted proteins | sample Lox_Sample_25_FD_206717 | JGI IMG/M metagenome (GOLD analysis project Ga0335076, IMG submission 206717) | Soil microbial communities from Loxahatchee National Wildlife Refuge, Florida, United States - Lox_Sample_2.5 | ecosystem: Environmental > Terrestrial > Soil > Wetlands | place: USA...
CCTGCCGGTCGGGTTGCAGCAGCGCGTCGAGATCCTGAAGGCGCTGCATCGCGGCGCCGACATCCTCATCCTCGACGAGCCGACGGCGGTGCTGACGCCGCAGGAGGCCGACCAGCTCTTCGCCATGCTCGGCCGCCTGCGCGCCCAGGGCAAGACGGTCATCCTCATCACCCACAAGCTGCGCGAGATCATGGCCGTGACCGACCGCGTGACGGTGATGCGCGGCGGCGCCGTGGTGGCGACGGTCGATACGGCCGCGACCAGCCGCGAGCAGCTGGCCGAGATGATGGTCGGCCGAAAGGTGCTGCTGCGCGTCGAGAAGCCGGCGGCGACATTGGGCGGGATCGTGCTCGGTGTCAGCCATCTCGGTGTCGTCGACGGCGCCGGCGTTCCGCGGGTCAAGGACGTCAGCTTCACGGTGCGGGCCGGCGAGATCGTCGGGATTGCCGGCGTCAGCGGCAACGGCCAGAGCGAACTGCTGGAGGCGCTCGCGGGCATGCGCCGCTACAGCGGCGACGTGCGCCTCGACGGCAATCCCATCGCGCACGACCATGGCGGGATCCTGGCGCGCACGCTGCGCCGCCTGCACGTCGCCCACGTGCCGGAGGATCGCCAGCGCGAGGGACTCGTCGGCGCCTTTGCCGCCAACGAGTCGGCGATCCTCGGCTATCACGACGACCCCGGCTATAACGGGCGCGTGCTGATGGATCGCGGCAAGGTGGTCAATCGCTGCCGCAAGGAGATGCAGGCCTACGACGTGCGTCCCTGCAATCCGGCGCTGCGGACCGCGGCGTTCTCGGGCGGCAACCAGCAGAAGATCGTGCTGGCGCGCGAGATCGACCGTTCGCCCTCGCTGCTGCTTGTCGGGCAGCCGACCCGCGGAGTCGACATCGGCGCCATCGAGTTCATCCATCGCCGCCTGCTGGAGATGCGCGCCGCGGGCAAGGCGATCCTGCTCGTCTCCGTGGAGCTCGACGAGATCCTGGCGCTCTCCGACCGCATCCTCGTCATGTTCGACGGCCGCATCGTCGGCGAGCTGCCGCGTGCCGACGCGACCGAGGCCAAGCTCGGCCTGCTCATGGCGGGCATCGAGGGGCACGCCTAGATGGCCGGCGGCGGACCCACGGAGATCCCGCGCTGGGTCGATTACCTGCTCGTGCCGCTGGTGAACCTGGTCGTGGCGCTGCTGCTGACCGGCATCGTCGTGATCGCCGTCGGGGCCAGCCCGATCGACGCGCTGGAATCGCTCGTCTACGGCGCCGTCGGCTACCCTGAAGCGATCGGCTTCACGCTCTACTATGCCACCAATTTCATCTTCACCGGTCTTGCCGTCGCCGTGGCCTTCCATGCCGGCCTCTTCAACATCGGTGGCGAGGGGCAGGCCTATATCGGCGGCCTCGGCGTCGGGCTCGTCTGCCTGGCGCTCGACGGCTGGCCCTGGCCGATCGTGCTGCCGGTAGCCGTGATCGCGGCGGCCGCGTTCGGCGCCGCGTGGGCGTTCATTCCCGGCTATCTCCAGGCCAAGCGCGGCAGCCATATCGTGATCACGACGATCATGTTCAATTTCATCGCCTCGGCGCTGATGACCTACCTGCTGGTCGACGTGCTGATCGAGCCGGGCCAGCAGGCGCCGCGCAGCCGCGAGTTCGCCAACGCGGTCTGGCTGCCCAACGTCCAGGACCTGTTCACGCCGTTCGGTATCGACGTCGGCGAATCGCCGCTCAACTTCGCATCGCTGCTCGCGGTGGCGGCCTGCATCCTCGTCTGGCTGTTCATGTGGCACACGCGCTGGGGCTACGAGCTGCGCACGGTCGGGCAGAGCGAGCGCGCCGCCCGCTATGCCGGCATCTCGCCGGCGCGCTCGATCATCCTGGCCATGGCGATCTCGGGCGCGCTTGCCGGCCTCGTCGGCGTCAACGACATCATGGGCGTGCATCACTATCTGCTGATCGGCTCGACCGGCGGCGTCGGCTTCGTCGGCATCGCCGTCGCGCTCATGGGCCGCAACCATCCGGTCGGCATCGTCATGGCGGCGCTGCTGTTCGGCGCGCTCTACCAGGGCGGTTCGGAGATCGCCTTCGATATTCCGGCCATCACCAAGGACATGGTCGTGGTCATCCAGGGACTCGTGATCCTGTTCTGCGGCGCGCTTGAGAACATGTTCAAGCCGCAGATCGCCGCGCTGTTCCGACCCCGTAGGCTCGTTGAGGCCGCGTGATGAACGATCTCTGGCTCTCCGTCATCGCGCTCGCGGCCTCGACCATTCGAGTCGTGACGCCGCTGATCCTGGCGGCGCTGGCCGGGCTCTTCGCCGAGCGGGCTGGCGTCGTCGACATCGCGCTCGAAGGCAAGATGCTGGCGGCAGCCTTTGCGGCGGCCGCGACGGCGGCCGTGACCGATTCGGCCTGGCTCGGGCTCGGCGCCGGCATCGTTGTCTCGGTGCTGCTGGCGCTCGTGCACGCGGTGGCCAGCATCCGCTACAACGGCAACCAGGTCGTTTCCGGCATGGCGCTCAACATCCTTGTCGCCGGCATGGCGCCGACGCTTGGCAACGCCTGGTTCGACCAGGGGGGCCAGACACCGCCGCTGAGCGGCAACGGCCGCTTCGGCGTCATCGAGCTGCCGGGCGCCGAGGCGATCGGCGCGATCCCCGTCATCGGGCCGCTCTACCGCGACGTCATCAGCGGCCACAACATCATCGTGTATGCGGCCGCTGCGGCGGTGCCGCTCGTCTGGTGGGTCGTCTACCGCACCCGCTTCGGGCTGCGCCTGCGCGCGGCCGGCGAGAACCCGCATGCCCTCGACACGGCCGGCGTCTCCGTCGCCTGGATCCGCTACCGGGCGCTCATGCTGACCGGCGTGCTCACGGGGATCGCCGGTTCCTATCTATCGATCGCGCACAATGCCGGCTTCGTGCGCGACATGACCGCCGGCAAGGGCTATCTGGCGCTGGCCGCGCTCATCTTCGGCAAGTGGCGGCCGCTGCCAACGCTCGTCGCCTGCCTGCTCTTTGCGTTCGCCGATGCCCTGCAGATTCGCCTGCAGGGCGTGGCGCTCCCGCTCATCGGCACGGTGCCGGTGCAATTCATCCAGGCGCTGCCCTACATCCTGACGGTCCTTCTGCTCGCCGGCTTCGTCGGTCGCGCGATCGCGCCAAAGGCCAGCGGCATTCCCTTCGTCAAGGACCGATGAACGGCATCGCCGACATGCTGGCGGCAGCCAAGGCGGCGCGGGCCAACGCGCATGCGCCCTACTCGGGTTTTGCGGTCGGCGCCTGCCTCCGGGGCAAGGGCGGGCGGCTCTTTGCCGGCTGCAACGTGGAGAATGCCGCCTATCCGCAAGGGCAGTGCGCGGAGGCGACGGCGATCGGCGTCATGGTGGCGGCGGGCGAAAAGGAGATCGTCGAGATCCTCGTCGTCGCCGAGAGTCCGGAGCCGGTCAGTCCCTGCGGCGGCTGCCGGCAGCGGCTGAATGAATTCGCCGACGCGGCGACGCCGGTGCATCTGTGCGGCCTCGAGGGGGTGCGGCGCACGGTGACTCTGGGCGAGCTGCTGCCGCTCGCCTTCGGTCCGCGCCAGCTGGGGCGCCCGTGACGGCATCGCCGCAGGTCGCCGCCGCGGCCATTCGCGGCCGCGCGCCGGACGCGGCGCCGCGCGTCGGCATCGTGCTCGGCTCCGGGCTCGGCGCCATCGCCGATGCCGTAACGGGCCCCGCGGTCATCGGCTACGCGGACATTCCAGGATTTCCGCGGCCGGGAGTCGCGGGCCATGCCGGCAGACTCCTCCTCGGCGACCTTGGCGGCGTTCCCGTCGCCTGCCTGCAAGGCCGCGCCCATGCCTACGAGGGGACGAGCGGCGAGGCAGTGCGGCTCTTCGTACGCACGCTGAAGCTCCTGGGGTGCCAGATCCTCGTTCTCACCAACGCCGCGGGCTCGTTGCGGCGCGAGATGGGGTCAGGCTCGCTGATGATGATCACGGACCACATCAACCTGCAGCCGTTCAACCCGTTGACCGGGCCGAACGACGACGCGTTCGGGCCGCGCTTTCCGCCGCTCGACGACGCCTATGACGCTAGTCTGCAGGCGGCGATGCGGGCGGCGGCGCGAAGGAGCGGCATCAGCTTGCATGAAGGCGTGTATATTGCCTGCCTCGGCCCCAGCTTCGAGACGCCGGCAGAGGTCCGTGCCTTTTCGCGGCTCGGCGCCGATGCCGTGGGCATGTCGACCGTGCCGGAGGTCATCGTGGCGCGGCATTGTGGGCTGCGCGTCGCCGCCATCTCCGCCATCACGAACCTGGCCGTCGGCCTCGGCGACACGCCCCTGAGCCACGAGCAGACCCTGAGCGAAGCGGCGCGCGCGGCCGGCGATCTGCGACGCCTGCTGCTGGCGTTCCTGGAAGGCCTTCGTGACCGCGGCCGCTAGCGCCGCCGACGCAGGCCTGCTGCCGCAGGAGATCATCCGCCGGAAGCGCGACGGGAATGCGCTCTCCGCGGCGGAGATCGAATCCTTCGTGCGCGGCCTGACCGACGGGACGATCGGCGAAGGGCAGGTCGCCGCCTTTGCCATGGCCGTGTTCTTTCGCGGCCTGGACATGGCGGAGCGGGTCGTGCTCACCCGGGCGATGGCGCGTTCGGGCCGCATCATCGACTGGTCCGACGCCCGACTCCCCGGCCCCATCCTCGACAAGCATTCTACCGGCGGCGTCGGCGACAAGGTAAGCCTGATGCTCGCGCCATTGGTGGCGGCGTGCGGCGGCTTCGTGCCGATGATCTCCGGCCGCGGTCTCGGCCATACCGGCGGCACGCTCGACAAGCTCGACAGCATCAGCGGGTACAACACCACGCCCGACATGGCGCTCTTCCGCAAGGTGGTAGCCGAGGTCGGCTGCGCCATCATCGGCCAGACGGCGGACCTGGCGCCCGCCGACCGGCGCCTCTATGCGATCCGCGACGTCACCGCGACCGTCGAGTCCATTCCCCTGATCACGGCCTCGATCCTGTCGAAGAAGCTGGCCGCCGGCCTGCAGGGTCTGGTGATGGACGTGAAGTTCGGGAGCGGCGCGTTCATGGTCGAGGTGACCCAGGCCCGGGAGTTGGCGGAGAGTATCGTGGCCGTCGCGACCGGTGCAGGGCTGCCGACCGCCGCCCTGCTGACCGACATGAACCAGGCGCTCGGCCGCACCGCCGGCAATGCGCTGGAGGTCCGCGAGGCGATCGACTGGCTCACCGGCAAGTCGCGTGATCTCCGACTCGACGCGGTGACGCTCGCGCTCAGCGCCGAGATGCTGGTCGTCGGCGGGCTCGCCTCCACTGCCGCAGACGCCGAACGGCGACTCGCGGAGGCCCGTGACAGCGGCGCGGCCGCCGGACGGTTCCAGCGCATGATCACGGCGCTCGGCGGCCCGGCGGATCTCATCGAACATCCGGAGCAGCACTTGCCGCTGGCGCCGGTCGAACGACGGGTCACCGCCGATCGCAGCGGTTTCGTCGCGCGTATCGACGTCCGCGGCGTCGGGCTCGCTGTCCTCGCCCTTGGCGGCGGCCGCCGGCGCGTCGAGGACAGGGTCGATTACGGCGTCGGCGTGACGGACATGCTCGGCCTCGGCGACGAGGTTCGCCCGGACCGGCCGCTCGCCGTCCTGCGCGCGCGCACCGAGTCGGCGGCCGACCAGGCCGCCGATGCCATCCGCCGGTCGGTCGAGGTCGCCGACGAACGCGTCTCCCCCGGCCCGCTCGTTCGCGATCGCATCGGCGGCCGATAGACGAGCGCCATGTTCTGACTCACGGTGCCGGCCGCCGCCGGTCTATACAAATCGATGGATGGCGGCGCATTGTTCGCGGCCGAAGGACAGGGGGACGATCGATGGTCGCCGAGGCGAGGCAATTCCCGACGCTGCACGTGCTGGATCACCCGCTCATCGGGCACAAACTGTCGCTGATGCGCGACAAGCGGACTCCGACGATCCAGTTCCGGCACCTGCTGCGCGAGATCTCGCTGCTCATGGGCTATGAGATCACGCGCAACCTGCCGGTGACGACGGAGCGGATCGAGACGCCGCTCACCGCCATGGATGCGCCGGTCATCGCCGGCAAGAAGGTGGCGATCGTCTCGATCCTGCGGGCGGGGCTCGGCATGGCCGACGGGCTCCTCGATCTCATCCCCTCGGCGCGCATGGGCCACATCGGACTCTATCGCGATCCGCACACGAAGCGGCCGGTCGAGTATTTCGTCAAGCTGCCGGAGCCCGAGGGCCGGATCTTCATTCTCTGCGACCCGATGCTGGCGACCGGCCATTCCGCCGTCGCCGCCGTCGATATCCTCAACCGCAACGGCGTCAGCGACGCGAACATCCGTCTCATGGCGCTGGTCGCCGCGCCGGAGGGCGTGCGAGTCCTGACCCAGGCACACCCGACGATCGCCATCTATGCGGCCGCTCTCGACGACCACCTGAACGACCACGCCTACATCGTCCCCGGCCTGGGCGATGCCGGGGACAGACTGTTCGGAACGAAATAGACGGGCGGTGCCGGCCCGCGCGTCAGTGGCCGGTGCCGTTCACCAGACCTTCGAGCCGCAGGGCCAGCTTCTCGCCAACCTCGCCGCCCTTGCCGGCGATCTTCTGATCGAGCACCAGCTTGAGCGCATCGAGGTGCGCCTGAGCGATCTTGAGGGCCGGGTCACCGAGCTCGCGGCCCGGCGCCAGCAGGCGGCACAGCGACTGGCTGAACCGAGTCACCAGCGGGTAGCCGAAGCTGCTGCCCTGGCCCTTCATGTTGTGCATGGCGGCATAGAGACGATCGAGATGCTCGCGCCGGCCGGCGGGATCGCGCTTGGCCGCATCGAGCAGGCGCTGGGTCGCGTCGACGTCGGCGCGCGCCCAGCTCGTATAGTTCGCCCGCAGCGCCACCGTCGCTTCCTCGGCGCGCGCCAGCGTGTCCTTCAGCGGCTTGTAGCCGGGATCGTGCGCCGCCGACTCGGTGCCGGACGTGTCGGGCGGATCTGCCATCGAGTGATTCCTGCGCTCGTGCATTCTAGTCGTCCGTGCCGGTGAGTTGGTCGAGCGAATCGAGCATCTGCAGCATCGCCGCCGCCTTGTCCGGCGAGGCGTTGGGATCGGCCGGCGACGACTCGAAGCTCGCGGCCGGCCCGACGCTGTCGGGCGACGCGCCGATGCAGCGCGCGATGGCCTGGAACAGCTGCGCCTTGTCGATCGGCTTGGAGACGTAGTCGTTCATGCCCGCAGCGAGGAGCCTCTCGCGGTCGCCCTTCATCGCATTGGCCGTCATGGCGATGATCGGGACGCCGCTGACCGCCTGCGACATGGCGCGGATGCGCCTGGTCGCCTCGATGCCGTCCATCTCCGGCATCTGGATGTCCATGAGCACGACGTCGTAGGGCCGGCTCCCGACCGCCTCCAGCGCCTCGAGACCGTTGGCGGCGACATCGACGCGATGTCCGGCCTTGCCCAGAAGCACCGTCGCCAACAGCTGGTTGACCTGGTTGTCCTCGACGACGAGGACACGCAGTGGGCGCAGGTCCGGCGGGGTCGCGACGGGATCGTTTGCGGCGGGCATGGCCGGCAGCGAGGCTGCCACGTCGACGCCGCAGAGCTGGGTGAGGCACTCGAACAGCTTGCCCTGGGCGACCGGCTTGCTCAGCGCCACGGCGAACCCGGAGGCCTCCGCGCGGGCGACGAGGCCGCGCACGCCCAGCGAGGTCGCCAGAATGAGCTTGGTTCCGGCGAAGGCGGGAACGGCACGGATGCGCTGGCCGAGTTCGACACCGTCCATGCCGGGCATCATCTGATCGACAAGCGCCACGTCGAACGGCGTCTGCCGGTGCACGGCGTCTTCCAGCGCAGCCAGCGCGTCGCCGGCATTCTCCACGGTCTGGACCGTCATGCCCCAGGCGCCCAGCTGCTTGCGGAAGATCAGCCGGTTGACCTCGTTGTCGTCGACGACGAGCACGCGGTAGCCCCTGAGCACGGTGCCGATCGCCGGATGACGCGTGAAATCCTCGGCGGCGAGCTTCAGCCGGACCGTGAAGGAGAAGCGGCTGCCCTTGCCCGGCGTGCTCTCGACGGCGATCTCTCCCCCCATGGCGCCGACCAGCTGCTTGCAGATGGCGAGCCCCAGACCGGTGCCGCCGAAGCGCCGCGTCGTCGAGGAATCGGCCTGGGTGAATTTGCGGAACAAATTCGGGAGCGTCTCCGGCGCGATGCCGATGCCCGAATCGATCACCTCGAAGCGCAGCAGAACCGCGTCGCCCGTGGCCGCCGCCATCGAGGCTTCGACCGCGACGCCGCCATGCTCGGTGAACTTGATCGCGTTGCCGACGAGATTCAGCAGGATCTGGCGCAACCGTCCGGGATCGCCGCGCAGGCGGCCCGGCACATCGGGTTCGACGAAGGTCGCGAGGTCGATGCCTTTGGCATGGGCGCGCGGCCCGTGCAGCTGGCCGATGCTCTCGAGCAGGTCGGCGAGGTCGAAATCGATGCTCTCGAGCGTCAGCTTGCCGGCCTCGAACTTCGAATAGTCGAGGATGTCGTTGATGAGCGACAGGAGGGCCTCGCCGCATTGCTGGACGGTCTTCGCATAGCGGCGCTGCTCGTCGTCGAGGTCGGTGTCGAGCAGAAGCCCGGTCATGCCCATGACACCGTTCATCGGCGTGCGGATCTCGTGGCTGATGGTCGCGAGGAAATCGGACTTGGCGGCGTTGGCGGCCTCCGCGGCGTCCTTGGCCAGGCGGAGTGCCTGACGGTCGGCCTCGCGGCGCGCCACCTGCCGCGAAAACAGATGCAGCCCGATGTAGCAGGCCCCGATGACCAGGAACGCCGCCAGGTAACCGGCAAGCAGGTCCTTGCGCCAGTCGGCCAACGCCGCACCGCGCGAGATGCCGACAAGGATCGCGAACGTGTCGTTGGCGACGGAACCGACCGCGACGATGCGCGTGATGCCGTCGGACGGGAGGACGAACGTCGCCGTCGACTGCTGTCCGGACGAGATCAGCCGATCGAGCGCGACGGCGTCGCCGGCATCGCTTGCCGGAGTCGCGGGCGGCTCTCGGACCAGGGCCGTCCCGTCGCCGCGCGCGAGCAGGATCACGGCATCCTCGCCGATGTCGATCTGCCGATACAGCTGCCCGAAATAGGAGGCGTCGACATAGGCCACGACGACGCCGGCGAAGGCGTCGTTGTCGTCGGTCAGCCGACGGCTGATGGTGAAGTAGGCCCGCCCACCTGGGCCCTGACGCGGCAGGGAGACGTGCAGAACACTGCCGGTATCGTCCAGGTGATGCTCGAAATCATGCCGATCGATGCCCGGACCCTGGGCGCCATCGGGGCCGCGCGAGTCCTGCACGACGGTGCCGTTGCGGTCGAGAAAGCTGACGGCAAGCATCTGCGGCGCGCCGCTCAGCAGCTGCTCCAGTTGCGCCGTGACCGGATCGGCGAAGGGGGGAGCGCCGCCGGCGCCGTTGCCCACGATCGTCGCCACGGCCGTGAGCGTGCGGTCGACGACGGCGAGGGTCTGCACGGTATGCTGTTCGAAGACGCGCGCCAGGCTGGCGGTCTGCTCGGTCGCGCGCACGATGGCGCGGTCGTGCCCGAGCCACAGACCATAGCCAACCAGGCCGAGGATCAGGCCGGCGAGGCCGAAGCCGAAGACGAGCAGGGCCAGCTGCAGACCGCGCAGCGATCCGATCGCCTGCCGGCCACTACCCGATGCCGAATGCAGGGCCACTGTCCCGTTCTCTGCCCGTTGTCCGAGAATTGCTTAATCAGTTTTCACCACAGTTTCTAAGAAAGACTTAATGCTGCAATTGGCGCCGGGCCCGGCGCGATCCCGGGAGGCCGGCGACCCCCGGACTTCGGGGCCTGCTTTCAGGCGGCGGAGGCGCGCTGGCGCGAGCGCTCCGGCGGGAACGTCACCGTGACCGTGGTGCCGACGCCCACGTTGCTTGACAATTCGAGCGTGCCGCCGTGCAGCTCCGCGAAGGTCTTCGAGAGGGGCAGCCCGAGCCCGGTGCCGGTGTATTTCCGGCTGAACGTGCCCTCGACCTGGACGAACGGCTCGAGCACCCGCCGGACCTGTTCGGGCGGTATGCCGATGCCGTTGTCGCGGACGACGAAGCGGATGCCGCCCGCCGGGATCACCCCGGCCGACAAGGTGATGAAGCCGCCGGCCGAGGTGAACTTCACCGCATTCGACAGCAGGTTCAGCAGTAGCTGCTTGATCATGCGGCTGTCGGCCCGCAAGGCGGGCAGGCCGGCATCGAGCTGCTGTTCCACGGCGACGCCTTGGGCGGTGGCGCGTTCGGCGATCAGGCGCAGGGACTCGGCGACGATGTCGTAGACGTCGCAGTCCTCCTCGTGCAGCTCCTGGCGGCCCGCCTCGATCTTCGAGAGATCGAGGATGTCGTTGATGACGTTCAGCAGGTGCGAGCCGCTCTGGTGGATGTCGACCGAGTAGCTGCGGTACTGCTCCGAGCCGAGCGGACCGAACAGCTCGGTCAGCATGACCTCGGAAAATCCGATGATGGCGTTGAGCGGCGTCCGCAGTTCGTGACTCATGTGGGCGAGGAATTGCGACTTGGCATGGCTGGCGGCCTCGGCCGCCTCCTTTGCCCGCCGCAGCTCGACCTCGGCCTGCTTGCGGTCGGTGATGTCGAAGATGCAGCCGTCGAGATAGAGGACACGGCCATCCTCCTCACCGTAAACCGCCTGTCCGCGCTCCCATACCCACTTGATCGCGCCGCTCTTGTGGATGATGCGATATTCGACCGTAAAGGGCCTGCGGTTCTTTACGGCGGCATCGACGGTTTCGGCGACCGTCTCGCGATCATCGGGATGGATGATCTTGGCGTAGCTGCGCGGGCCGCCGGCAACGAAATCGGTCGCCGGGTAGCCGGTGAGCTCGGTCAACCCATGGTTGACGAACATCTCAGTCCAGCTGGGGTCGTAGGCGGACCGGCAGATGACGCCCGGCACGTTCTCGATGAGCGAGGACAGCCGCCCCTCGCTTTCGCGCAGATGCTCGAGCGCCTCGACCAGCGCCGCCTCGGCGGTGCGGTGCGCGTGAATGTCGCTGATCGAACCGGCCATGCGGACGGGCCGCTGCCATTCGTCGCGGATCGCTTCGCCGCGCACACGGAACCAGCGATGCGTGCCGTCCCGCAGGCGCAACCGATACTCGACGTCGTACGGGCGGCCATCCTTGAGGTGCTGTCGGAGCGCGACCGCACGGCGGTCGGCGTCTTCCGGATGGATGCGGTCGAAATACGCGATCCCGTCGGTATCGAACTCCGGGACGGAACTGTAGCCCAGGAGCTGGCAGCAGCGCGGCGACAGCCAGACCGTGTCCGTCACCATGTCCCAGTCCCACATCCCGTCCGACGTGCCGCGGACCGCAAGCTCGAAACGCTGTTCGCTCGTGCGCAACGCCGCCTCGGACGCGTCGCGGCGGGCGAGGTTGCGGAGCAGCAGATGCGCCAGCAGCCCGACGGCGGCGATCACGACGAGCGTCAGCAGGGTGCGGGTGCGCACGTCGCTCACCCACTGCGCCAGGGCTTCGCTGCGGGCCAGGCCGACGGCGACGACGAGCGGCCGCCCGGGCACGGTCCGATAGCTGACGATCCGTTCGATGTTGTCCGGCGGCAAGGCCAAGGTCGCGGTGCCGTCGCGTTGCCACTGCATCAGGCCGCGATAGGCGGCCCGGTCCTCGTCGCTCTGCTCGTAGACGGCGGCATTGAACGGCTCGCGGATGAGCGTCGTGCCATCGCGCTTCAGCAGCTGAATGAGGCCGTCATGCCCGATGCTGAGGGCATCATAGATGTGCTGGAAATAGGCGAGATCGACGAAGGCGACGGCGACGCCGACGAACTCGTGCGCCGGGGCGCTGATCCGCCGACTCATCGCGATCATCCAGGTTCCGCCGTTGGAGTCCTTGAACGGCGCCCCGATATAGACGCCCGCGGCCGCGTAGTCGCGCGGGCCCGTGAAGTAGGCTTCGTCGGCTACGTTCGTCGCAGGGGCGGGATCCTGCCGGGAATCCTGCAGCAGATTGCCGGCCTCGTCCGTCACGATGATGCGGTCGACGAAGCTCATGTCCAGCACCGACCGGCGCAGCATTACGTGAAGCTTCGTGTCGAACCGCGGCGAACCCTCGATGCTGTTCAACTTGTCGATGATGTGGCCGAGCGCATCGTCGACCACCTCGATGGTCTGGATCGTGTGGTGCTCGAGCACCGCTGCGAGATTCTGGCTCGTCTCGGCGGCGACCTGCAGGCTCCGGTAATACTCGCGCCCGAAGTCGTAGGCCATGAGGCCGATGGTCAACACGACGACGGTGGTGGCGAGCGCGATGATGCCAGGCCGCATGCCGACGGACAGGCGCGGAAATCGCAGGAACCGGCGGGCAGGAGACGGCGCGGTCACGGCGCTCTTTCGCAAGGGATTTCGACGTCTTTAACCGAATGCTCAGCATCCGTTGCTGTGGTTAATAAAATCTAAACTCCACCCTACATGCCGCGCGGCAGGTGGCGGGCGACGGCGGCGACGCCGAAGGCGAAGAGGCCCATGGCGAGAAACACGGCCCGCATGTCGAAGTGGCTGAGAATCAAGGAGAAAAACGCCGCCGGCAGGAGATCGGAGAGGTCGATGTAGGTGCGGAACACCGCGGTCATCTGCGGCCGTTCATAGGGATGAACCGAGCGCATGAAGGGTATGCCGCCCAGGGAATCGAGCGTCACCGCGCCCGCGGCGGCGGCGAGCACACAGACGATCACGGCCAGGGGCCAATCATAGAGCAGCCCCGCCAGGATCGTGAGCAGGCCCATCCCGAGCAGCGCGCCGATGATCGGGCGACGCAGCCCGAACCTGGCCGCAAGGCGGCCGGCGACGGGCGCACCGAAAAGGAGGCCGTTGCCGGCGGAAACCAGAAGGGCGCCCAGCAGCTGCCCCGGCCGCTCGCCGAAATGGTTGACCATGTAGATCGGGGGATAGACCGCGAACATCGACCACCAGCAGGAGCGGCCGAAGGGGATGATCCAGGCCAGCCGCAGGCGCGGCTGGGAGAGGAAGCGGGCAATGCTCTGGAACGGATTGGGCGGCGGATGCGTCGCGGCGGCGACGGCCGGATTGTCCTGAATGCGCAGATACCAGAAGTAGACGAGCAGCAGGACCGCGCTGACGACCGTGACGGTCTCGCCCGTGCCGCGACCGAACTGCTCGTTGAGGAACACGCCGAGAAACGGCCCGGACGCCCAGGCGGCAGCCGACAGCCGCATGCGCAGCGGCTCCGAATGGACGAGATCCTTCTTGCGGATGTAATCCATGACATAGAGCATCAGCGTGATGTTGGTGGCGGCGCCGCCGAACGAACGGGCCAGCATGCCGGCGATTTGTCCGGGCAGCGTGCCCGTGGCCAGCAGCATGCCGGCGACTGCCGCCATCACGACGCCAAGCGTGTAGACCCAGCGGCGGCGCAGCGCCCGGATCAGCAGCGGCATGGTCAAACCGCCGATCATGCCGAACAGACTGACGCCGGTGTTGAGCAGGCTGACGTCGCGCACGTCGGCGAGAAGCGCATAGGCCTGCAGCGGAACGATCGTCCACAAGGTGGCGCGGGCCAGGGATTCCAGGGCGAACAGGACGGCAAAGACCATGGCGCCCGGGGTCGTTACGGCTTTGATCCAGGGTGGCGGCAGGTCTTGCATGGAGGTTGTTCGAGCCCGGCAGCCGATCGATGCGGGACGCGGTCGGCAGGAGAGAACGCATACGCAGCGGGTCGGGAAAGCGCAACGGGCGCCGTCGAATTTGCAGGGGCGGTCGTCGGAATCGTCCTAGCCGCCGGCCGGTGGGGACCCGGACAATCGTTAAGATATGACCGGCGAGCGCGAATGAACGAGACGGCGGGCCTAGGACGGGGATCACAGGGCGCGGCCGTCGTCCGGCGGCGGGCGCGCCGCGATGCCGGGGCCTTCAATCAGCCGCCATGGCGCGCCCTCGCCAATCCCTATGCCCCGATCGAGGTCCTGACGGAAGAACAGCTCGACCGCATCCACGACGCCTCGATGCGCATCCTGGAGACGCACGGTCTCGAGTTCCTCAGCGACGCCGCCCTCGACATCCTGGCCAGGGCGGGCGCCGACGTCGACCGCGGTAGCCGTCGCGTTCGCCTCGATCGCGGCCTCGTCGCCGCCTATGTCGCCAAGGCGCCCGCCCGCTTCACCCTGCATGCGCGCAACCCGTCGCGGACGGTCGCCATCGGCGGGAATGCCATCGCCTTCTGCGCGGTGTCGAGCGCGCCGAACTGTTCCGACCTCGACCGCGGCCGCCGGCCCGGCAGCTTTTCCGACTACTGCGACTTACTGCGCCTGATCCAGAGCCTGAACATCATCCATCTGGCGGCCGGCTATCCGGTCGAGCCGATCGATATTCCGCCGTCCATCCGCCACCTCGATGCCTATCATGCGGCGGCGACGCTCACTGACCGCGTATGGTCGCCGTCCGCCATCGGCGCGCAGCGGGTCGAAGACGGCATCGCCATGAACTGCATCGCGCGTGGCATCACGCGCGAAGAATTGCTGGCGAAGCCGGGGCTATGCAGCGTCATCAACACGAACTCGCCGTTGCGCGTCGATGGGCCGATGCTGGAGGGGTTGATGGCGCTCGCGCGCGCCGGCCAAGCCGCCATCATCACGCCGTTCACGCTTGCGGGCGCCATGGCGCCGGCAACGCTGGCCGGGGCGCTGGCCTTGCAGAATGCCGAGGCGCTCGGCGTGATCGCCTTCGCGCAGATGGTGCGGCCGGGCGCGCCCGTGCTGTACGGCGCCTACACCTCGAACGTCGACATGAGGAGCGGCGCGCCGGCGTTCGGCACGCCGGAATACACGCGCACCGCGCTTGCCAGCGGCCAGCTCGCTCGCCGCTACAAGCTGCCCTACCGCTCGTCCAATGCCTGTGCCGCCAACGCTGTCGATGCGCAGGCGGCCTACGAATCCGAGATGTCGATCTGGGGCGCCGTCATGGGGCACGCAAACCTCGTCAAGCATGGCGCCGGATGGATGGAGGGCGGCCTCGTCGCCTCGTTCGAGAAGCTGATCGTCGATGCCGAGATACTCCAGATGATGGCGGAGTTCCTGCAGCCGCTGGCGGTCAATGACGACACGCTCGCGCTCGATGCCATCGCCGAGGTCGGCCCGGGCGGCCACTTCTTCGGCGCGGCGCATACGCTGGCCCGCTACGAGACCGCGTTCTACGCGCCGATCCTGTCCGATTGGCGCAACTACGAGACCTGGAGGTTGGCGGGAGCGCTCGACACGGCGCAGCGCGCCAATGCGATCTGGAAGCGGCTCATTGCCGACTATACGCCGCCGCCGCTCGACCCCGCCGCCCGCGAAGCCCTCGACGACTATGTCGCCCGCCGCAAGGCCGCCGGCGGCATCGACATGTCATGACGCGTCGGGCGGCGGCCGTACGGCCCGGCGCAGCAGGACATAGCCGACGATTCCCGACAGCAGCGATCCCGCGAGCACGCCG
>Ga0335076_10003634_pt1 | contig 15533 bp, 10 predicted proteins | sample Lox_Sample_25_FD_206717 | JGI IMG/M metagenome (GOLD analysis project Ga0335076, IMG submission 206717) | Soil microbial communities from Loxahatchee National Wildlife Refuge, Florida, United States - Lox_Sample_2.5 | ecosystem: Environmental > Terrestrial > Soil > Wetlands | place: USA...
GGGACTGCTGATCGAATGGGGCAACGGGGACCGGGGCGCCCTCGACCGTCTGATGCCCCTGGTATACGAAGAACTTCGCCGTATCGCGCGCCGCCATCTTCACCTGGAGGGACACGGGCACACGTTGCAAAGCACCGCCCTGGTGCACGAAGCGTATCTCCGCCTGGTCGATCAGAACCGGGTGCAGTGGCGCGATCGGGCTCACTTCTTCGCGGTGTCGGCGCGGTTGATCCGGCGAATCCTGCTGGACCATGCACGCCGTCGGCTGGCCAGAAAACGGGGCGGCGCCGCCACGAGGCTGACCGTGGAAAACGTCGGACTGCCCGCGCCGCAGAACGTCGACCTGATCGCGCTCGACCAGGCTCTGGACAACCTGGCGGAACTCGACGCCACGCAGGCACAGGTGGTCGAGATGCGATTTTTTGCGGGCCTGACGATCCCGGAGACGGCGGAAGCATTGCGAATTTCCACGGCAACCGTGGAGCGCGACTGGATCACAGCGAAGGCGTGGTTGTTTGACCGGCTAAACAGCGTGGACCGTCCCGCACCGGCGGCCGGATGACTCCGGAACGATGGAACCGCATCCGCGAACTGCTCCACGCGGCATCCGGAATGGACGCAGGAGGGCGCGGGGAGTTTCTGCGGCAGAGTTGCCGCGACGATCCTGAATTGCAGGCGGAAGTGGAACGCCTGCTGGCCGCCCTGGCGGAGTCGGGTAACTTTCTGGAACCGCGCGAGGCGGTAAAGGACGAACCCGGCGGCGACCGCATCGGGCCCTACCTGATTGTCGAACGCGCCGCTCAAGGCGGGATGGGGACGGTTTACCGAGCCGTTCGGGAAGACGACTACCGCCAGCAGGTGGCTCTGAAGCTGGTCAAACGGGACATCGAGACGGATTTCCTGCTGGAGCGTTTCCGGCAGGAGCGGCAGGCGCTGGCGCTGCTCAACCACCCCAATATCGCGCGGCTCCTGGATGGCGGGAGTACCAAGGACGGACGGCCTTATCTCGTCATGGAATGGGTCCAAGGCTCGCCCATCACCGAGTATTGCGCCGGCCGCAAGGCGCCGCTGCGGGACCGGCTGCAGTTTTTCCAAAGCGTCTGCCATGCGGTGGCGCACGCGCATGCCAACCTGGTGGTGCACCGCGACCTGAAGCCCTCGAACATCTTTATTACCGACGACGGAACCCCCAAGCTGCTGGATTTCGGCATCGCCAAGATTCTGTCGCCGGAATTCGATTCCAGCGGCGCCTCGCCGACGATGACCGGGGCATGGGCGCTGACGCCGGACTACGCCAGTCCGGAGCAGGTGCGCGGCGAGCCGATTACAACCGCCACCGACATTTATTCGCTCGGCGCCGTGCTGTACGAACTGCTGACGGGTGAATGCCCGCATCGTTTAGGCAGCCGCACTCAGGCAGAAATCGAGCGGGTCGTGTGCGCGGAAGACGTCGTCCGGCCGAGCGCGGGCGCAGGCGCAGGCGGTGTGGCGCCCCGCGAAATCCGCGGCGACCTCGACAACATCATTCTCAGAGCCATGGAAAAGGCGCCGGCGCGCCGTTATACCCACGTAGAGGAACTGGCCGCGGATGTGCGCGCTTATCTGGAAGGCCGCCCCGTGACCGCGCGGCCGGTATCGTTCCGGTATCGCGCCATGAAATTCGCGAGGCGGAACAAAACACTGGCGGGCATCGCAACCGCGGCGGGACTCTCCTTGACCATCGGATTGGCGCTGGCCCTGTGGCAGGCGCGGGTTGCGCGGGCAGAGCGCGAAATCGCGGAGCGGCGATTCGACCTGGCGCGCCGCGTGGCGGCGTCCCTTCTGTACGACGTTCACGACCAGATTCAAGATCTGGCCGGGTCGAGCAGGGCCAGGGAGTTTCTTCTCCGCAAGAGCCTGGACTACCTGGATGCGCTTTCGCGGGAAGCCGGGGCGAGCCCGGAGCTGGAACGAGACCTCGCCAACGCCTACCGGCGGGCGGCGACCCTGCAGGGAGCTAACGGGATCTCGAACCTGGGTCAGAAGGACGCAGCGCGAGAGAGCTTTCGCAAGGCTGTAGAGCTGCTGAATCGCGCGCTGGCGGCCGTGCCGCAATCGGTTGAATTCCGCCGCGACCTCGCCGCGACGCACCGTGAGTTCATCGGCGTCACCACTGCGGGCCCGGAGATGCTGCAGCACGCGCAGACGGCGATGTCCATGGTCGAAACCCTACGCCGCGAACGGCCGGGCGACCCGGCCTTGCTGGACGACCTGCAGAAATCGGAATTCGACATGGGCCGCAGTCTGACCGTGCTTGCCCGCTACCCGGAAGCAATCGGCTATTACCGCCGGGCGATTTCGCATGGAGGCGGATCGCCGCCGCAGAATGTGGCACTGGATCATCGGTCGCTGGGCGCGGTGCTGATCAGCACGGGATCGCTGAGCGAAGCTCTCGCGGAATATCAGGCGGCGGCAGCGATCGACGAGCAGCGGGTACGCGACCAATCCGCGGACGGCCGGGCGAAGCTCGATCTTTCCTACGACTATGCCGACTGGGGACTGATTCTACTGCGGATGAACCAGGCAGCGGCGGCGGTCGGAAGATACCGCGAAGCTGAAGGGCTCCGCGCGGCTATGGCGGCGGCGGATCCACGTGACGCCCGGGCGGCGACGAGCCTGGTTTCGGCGGAGTGGCGAATGGGACTGGCAATGAAGCGAGCCGGCGACCGGGCTGGCGCCGAGCGTGCGTTCCAGAAAGCGGTAACGGAGGGGGAACGGATGATTAGAACCCTGGCGGATCCCAAGACCGGAACCAGCGCGCTCGAGGACGCCTGCTGGAACATCGGGCTCTGCTATTGGAAGGATTGGGGTTCGTGCGCGAAGGCCACACCCTGGTTCCTGCGGGCGCGGCAACTGCTCCAGAAGTTGAATCAGCCCACGGCGAATATCGATAAGGCGCTTGCGGAGTGCGGCTCCGCGACCGGTTCAGGCGGACCGCCGTAATCCGGCTGGAGAATGCCGTGCAATGCGGCAATTGATCAACCAGCAGGGGGGAAATCACCGGAGAACCTCCAAACAACGAACCTCGATACGGTTCGTCGCAACGTTGGTTCACGGCTTCAAGTGGCGATCTACGCGCGGAGCCGGCATCCGAATAGTCCTGAACCCAACCGGTCAACTGTGTCCGGCCAGGGCGCGCCCCAGTTAGCGGCGCGAATAACTGAAGGTGTCAATCCTTTGGGATTACAGCTATGAACTTATATTAAATCTTATGAGTTTCTGTGTGCGAAACAGACCGGAACGCGGAGTCGATGGTGACCGGGGTAACCTCCTTAGAACCTTCGGTAAAGGTCGCAAGTACCCCAAACTATAGTTCTATACGACTCAAAAATGGGCCCAATTATATACAACACGTAACGTAGAATATATAATTTAGCCAATCGCAGTAAAAAAAATGCCAGTCCGGCGAAATTCTCGGAGGAGTTCGGATGGACTTGATAAAAGTGTTGGCTCAACTGCGCCAGAACTATGAACAACTGACGATGGCAATTCAGTATTTGGAGCGGTATCAGAGCTTGCAGGAGGGGCGCGTGAAATTGCCGAATCCCAAAGGCCCCAATAAGCAAGATGGCACGGTGAAAAGACGTGATGTCGCAGCCGTGAAATCGCGCGGCGCGGGACAGATCTGACAGGCAATCGGTCAATCTTGCAGGACCGGATGGTGGCCGAAGTGCCTGGTCACGCGAGAATGCGGCCGGAGCTTAGGCCCACCCCGTCAATCCCGCCGGGAGTTTCCCTAACCAGCGTGCGTTCCCGAGGACTGTTAGCCGGCAAACTTACCCGAGGTCAGGCGAGTGCAGCCTCTCAGCGCGCGTCAATTCACCTTGGTTATCATTTCTCCGCCGAGGTCCCGCAGGCTATGATCGGCTGGTATGCAGCTTGTCCAAATTCTCCGGCTGCTCTGGAGGATCATCCAGACCTATTTCCGGTTCAAACGGAACATGAATGCGATTCGGTCCGGCAACGGCGGCGCCGAATCCATGGACGCCACAATCACAGCGTATAAAAAGGGTGACTACGAGGCGGCTTTTTTTAAGACCATCGATCCCTACTTAAAGGGAGTCACTTTGATGCAGATGGGGCAGCTCGGCGGGGCGCTGCCCCTTCTGAAGCACGCAGCCGATACCGCCAACGATCCGCGCGCGGGCGCAATGGCCAACAATGCCCTGGGCCAGCTATTCGTCGAAGACAAGCAATATGTCGGGGCGCAGGAATGCTTCCGCACGTCGCAGATTCTGTGGCAGGAGCGGGGCGGCGCGGACCGCGGAATGGCGGAGATGTGGCTGCGGCGCGGCGAGAATTCAGAAGAAGCCCTGCGGCTGGCGCGGCGCGGACTGGAAAAAGAACGGGCCCACCCTGGCTTTTCCGTGGAAACGAAGAACGCCAGTCTGTGCGAACAACTGGGAACGTTGGCCTGGGCCGTGGCGGTGGAAGTTCACGACACGGCGGAAGTGAACCGACTGGTCAGCGAGGGGCTCGGGCTCACGGCCTCCAATCCGGTCAGCAGCACGGCACTCATGCATCTGCACTTCGGACACGCTTACGCGGCGCTCGGCGACGCGGAGAAAGCCGTTCAACACTACGACGAAGCGGCTCGTATCGATCCGAAGGGCTTGGCGGGCCGAGCGGCTGCCGTTGTCATGCCTGTTCCAGTACGGCCGTGAGCGCGGCAGGTGTTTCCTGGGGACTGCTGCAGCATGCTCTCGGCCGGGCCTCGGACGTCCCCGGGTTACTGACCGCAGTGTCTCGCGCGAGCGGCAATCAACTGCAGAATCGCATGCGTGACCTATGCGACCGGGTACTACACCAGGGTACGATTTACAACGCGTCGCCGCCGGCAGTGCGTGAGCTGATTGCGATGTCGGCAAGGCGCGACACCCGGGACAAAGCGGTCTTTTATGCCGTGCTGGGAGAGTTTGCCAGGTCGGCGCGGCAGGCGGTTCGGGACGGACGAGCGATTCCTTGCTGCAGCGGCGGCGAACCGGCCGATGGCACGGCGATTCTATGCGAGATTCTGCAAGCCCGCGATCGATTCGCGCCGGATCTGGAACACCGGGAAGCAACGATCCGCGGACTCGCTGCCGACCTTTTAACAGCCTCGACCGACGCCGATGCGGCGGCAATTCAACTGGTGCGCAATCGGTACTCTGCGGAGCGCGATGCGAGCGCGAGGTTGTCTCTGCTGAACTGCCTGATTCGTGTCCGCAGTACGGTTTCGGATTGGCGCGAGTTCCTGACAGCCGCGCTGGCGCGCGAGACGGATCCGGCCAATCGCTGCGCGCTGCGGCGAGCGGAGGTTCAGGAGTGGAAGTCGGAGTCGAGAGCGGCGGCGGTGGATGAACTGGTCGGGACGTCGATTCAGACAGAACCATCGGGGCTATTCGCAGCTTTGCGGGAACTCGGAGACGAGAGGGAACTGGCAGCGCTGTTACAAGCATTGCGGGCGGGGAGCGACCGCCACTTTCTGCGGGAGGCGGCTCTGCGCCTGCTGCGCGTGATATTCCTGGATCCGCGTACGGGTTGGGAGAATGTGAGTTACAGCGTCGTTCAAGACCAAAGCACACCACGCAGAACCAGCGACCCGATCGGCTCGTTACTGAAAGGTGTCTTCAAGCTGGCCCTACTGGTCCTGGTTGGCAAGCTCTTTCCATTTGTGGTGCGGCGCAAACTCCGCAAGATCGCCGAGGCCGGCGCGAAACGCCGGATGAAGGTCGAGTATCGGGAGATCGAGGGCGAAGCACCCGAGATGCCAACGCGCCTTACGGCGCAGCAACAGATGGTTCTCGAGTCGCTGGCTGGAAAATCGGAGTTGTGGTTCGATATCACGAATCTCTGGGAGTTGTTTGGACTTCCGTCAACGGCGGAAGCCCTGCGGGAATTTATCCGTGCAAGGGCCTGACAGACCGCGTGCCTCGATCGGGCTCAGAAGCTTCAGGGCCGCTCATCGCCGGCGCCCCGGCTGGCCGGCAACCCGCCCCAACGAAAGACTCAACCCAGATTCAAGAATGAAGGACTGATCTGGTATATTACGGAGGTCCCACCGAATCCAATCCCACGGAGGAGTTCATTTTACAAATGAGTACTGTATTGAGCGGCGCAGAGTTCAAACAACAGTTGCGGGAGGGCGCGCCGAAGATGGGCCTGTTCCTCAACGCGCACAGCCCGACCGTCGCCGAGCAATTGGCCCATTCGGGGTACGACTGGCTGCTGGTCGACACACAGCACGGCCCCATGGATCACGAGAAATTGTCGGCCATGTTATGCGCGATTGCGAGCGGCGGAGCGAAATCGATGGTCCGCGTCGAGGGGTATCATGACCGCGGGGGCATCCAGCAGGCCCTGGACCTGGGCAGCGACGGCGTCCTCGTCCCCTACATCAACAACGCCGATGAGGCGCGGCAGGCGGTGAGCTGCGCGCGGTACCCGACGATGGGCACGCGGTCGGTCTACTTCCCGCAACGCAGCACCGACAAGGCCGGACTACTGGGTTACGTCGGCAAGGCCAACGAGAATATCATCGTCGCTCTGCAGGTGGAAACTGCGTCCTGCATCCAGAACATCGCGGAAATCGCCGCGGTTCCGGGCGTCGACATTCTGTTTCTTGGCCAGAATGATCTGTGCATGTCGATGGGTTTGTTTGAGAAGTACGAGTTCCCGCACATGTACACGTCGCCGGAACTGGGTCAGGCCACGCAGGCGCTGGTGGACGCGGCGAAGAAGAATGGCGTGAATCTGGGCCTATTTCTGTTCGGGACGGCGCGGGTCGGCGAGTTTCTGGAGAAGGGATTCACCTTCATCAGCATCGGCAACGATCTGCATCACGTGCTCACACAAGCCGGAGCATACGTGAAGGATATGGAGTCCACCGCGGCCAGCAAGGGCAAGCAGTGGACGCGGCGGCCGACGGCGCTGTTTTAGAACGCCGCCGGCCGCGTGGTTTGCGCTCCTCTCTATTTCGTACGATAGGCGAACGTAACGGTGGCTTCCTCGTCGATGACGAGGGGCTTGACGAAGCGGTAGGATGTGCCCATCCGCGGGACGTCGATGGGGATGGGCAAAACACCCGCCACTTTCTGTTTGAGGTCGAGAATGTTGGCGGGTGGCGCGGCCGGAGGCGGCGCCAGATCCTTTTTCGCCTGAACGTTCGCGACCATTGCGGTCTCTGTCTCTAACGTTGCTGCGCTTGCCGTCACGGTCACCGTTTCGGCTGTCGCTCCGACATCCAGCCTCGCGTTGATTAACCCCGCCTGATTGGCAATATGGTTCATCCGCTGGATATTGGTTTTGAAACCAGCGGCCTCGACCGTGATTTGCGCCACTCCCGGCGGGAAGTTGGCCACCGACCAGTGACCGCGCAGGTCCGTATCGGCCAATTCGCGGTAACCCGTGGCCAGGTTGAGCACCGTCACATGCGCGTGGGGTACGAACCCGCCGCCGACGTCGGTTACCGCACCGCTGATCGGCGACGACCTGGGATCGTTATTGACCATCACGCTGGCAGGCACAAAACTTCGCGGCTCGCTTGGCGGTAGAACACCACGCAGTTCCTCGTCTGCTACATCGGATTGCGGCACTATCCACGACGGAATCACATTGCCGCCGAAGTCGGAGACTCGGAACTTCGCGGGTAGAAAGACTTCCCATTCGACCATTCCAACCGGCATGTCCATCTTCGGAAGCGCCAGCTCCGATCCGCCTTTTTTGGCGAACGGCGACCCGGCATGGAGAAATACGAACGACACCGTGTAGTCTCCGGTGGGCCGAAACCCGGGCCGTAGCAGCGGGACGCGCTGGCCATCGGGGCCTTCGGCGGGCTTGACCTTCTCGCCGGCGACGTCGGCGGAGAGGATCGTCGCGCCGGGGGGCAGGTCCACCTTGAGGAATGGCTGCGACTGGTTCTTCACAACCAGTTTCACCTCGGTCAGCGAACGGCCTTCAGTGGTGACCACGGTTGTGACCGACGCCGATTGCGCGATCGCGGACGGGAGCGCCGATTCGGGGAAACGCACCCACTCGAGCGCCAGGCCTGGAACATCCGACGCCTGCCGGTGATAGCGGAATGCGGCGGTGATGGAATCTCGTGCCAGCGTCCGCAGGAAGGGACTGGTCTCCTTGAGGTCCATGCGCTTGAGCGCGCCGCTCTCCCTGGCCGCCAATTCCAGACTGCCCGATCCCTCGACTAAGACCTCGCCAGTCTCCCGTTGCGCCGATCTCACGGTCACAAACGGCACGTCGGCCTGAGGCTTGTCGATCGCCTTCTCCATCGAGATGAGGAACTGATGGCTGCGCTGTGCGGCATTGCTGACCACGATCGTGAGCACCCCGGCTTGTAGATCGCTGGTCTCGAGTGTCGGACCGGTGACCCCGGTGATCCCGTAACCGGCGGGCGCCTCGATCTCAAACCGCGCGGGATCGCCCTGCACCACGTTGATGTCGACCAGCGCGACCAGCGAAATCGCCGACTCGCTGACCGAGACCAGCGTCTTCACGTCGGAGAGAAAGCGGGCTTCGCGCGGAGCTACCGGCGCCACCGTCTCGCGGGCGGCCCACCAGATGGTCGCAGGTCGTCCGGGCGCCAGCGTGGCCTCGATAATTGTCTGGCCGCCGCTGGACGCGCGGCTGGTGATCAGGCCCGGTTCGATGTTGACGCTCGTGCGGTCGCCCGGAATGGCCAGCGTCAGTTGCACGGCGCCGGCCGCCGGAACCGGCAGGTTGAAGGCGGCGCGGCCCGCTTCGATCTTGAGTGGAAGACCGGCGCGCAGGCTGACCGAGAATTCGCCAGGACCGGGAAGGACGGCCCGCGTCGACGCGCCGGATTGATCGATCGGCAGTTCCCTGCCCTGCCGCGCGGCGTCGAAGATAGTCATTCCCGTAACCAGCGGAACCGCCGTATCTCCCTTGGCCAGAACTTCGCCGTCGAGGTCGATCGTCCCCGAAACCGTTTCGGCGCCGGCCTGGAAGTTCAACGTGGCGCTCTTGAGTGTGTATGGAGCGGGCGGACCATCCGGCCGCTTGACGGGCTTGCCGGCCAGATCCACCAGGTGGTTGTATTCATCGAGCGGGAGGGCAACGCTGCCCGGCGCGGGGAATGGGCCGGTTTGCGCGGCGGCGAGAAGCGGGAATGCAAACAAGGTTGGCAACAAGCGCGATTTCATTTCACACCTCCGGTTTTCTCGAATTGGTAGCTGAAGTCGATGTGCGGGGATTGGTTGTCGGCGGTCAACTCCGACACCAAAAACATAGAAGCACCCAGGGCCGGGAAGGTCAATCCGGCAGGAAGCGCGCGAGCGCCTGCGCGGGATTCCGATTTGGCGCGGTAGCGGTCCACCAGGGCCTGCGTCGAAGATTGCGCGGCATTGTTGTTGAACTGCTGGAGAATGTCGGGCTGTTGCTGCTGTGCGTTAGAGCCAGTACTGCTGACCGAGGCGGCACTATAAGACGTGCCGCCAAATGCAATCGACGCCGGCCGCTCGTAGGGCTGAACGCGGAACGATCCCGGCTCGGTTGTCACGCGGTACTTCGGCGGCGAGTATAAGACGAGGCCGGTTTTAGAGACTGGCAGATCGAGCGCGGGCAATGCAACCGATGCCTTGCCGCGATCGACCCAAAGGGTCCCACGAACCAAGTAGACGACGCTGACGACGAACGGCACGGGTTCCTCGCCCGGTTGCGCCTTGTTCAGCGGCAGGAGCAGCGCGCCCTCCGCCGATTTGGCGGGATGCACCGGTCGCCCTGCGAGCGAGGCGCTCCAAACCACCGCGCCCGGTGGAAGCGTTAACTTCAGGAAGTCCCGCTGGCTGTTCCGAATGGCGTAGCGCGCTTCGAGCAGGGTTTTCCCGTCCTTCGTCATCAGGACGCGGTAGCGCGCCTCTTCGATGTTGGCGGTGAGGACCGCCTGCTGGGTGTAGCGCGCCACTTGAATGCTGAGCGAGCGCGAGCCCGCGTCCCCGGAGAAGCTGGCCGGCAGGAAACGGAAAGCCGTGAGCGATGGCGACTGCCGGGATGAAACGAGTTGGCTGAGGCTGGAGGCGTCGGTGGTCTCCAATCCGCGCGATTTCACGTCCTTGATTTCGCCCGCGCCGATCACTTCCACCGCGGCACCGCCGGATTCCCGCTCCGCGTCGAGGAGGCGCAGGAGTGGAACGTCGATCGCGCCTTCGCGCGGCAATCGCGTCTCACCGGCGACGATAAACTTGGTGGATTTCTCAACGGGCTCGAGAAAGCGGACTTCGAGCGCGCCATCCTTGACCTCCCAATCACCGACAGCGGCGCCCAAAACCTGGTTGACGGTGACGTTCGGCGGGAGTTGCACGCGGACCTGTTGCGCCGCGCCCTGCACCACCTCGGTGTCGATTTCGGCATAGACAGATGTGGCGTCTTCGCCCAGTCCGACCAGTTCGGTGAGCGAGCCGCGGAAGCGCAGTGGTTCGGTGGCGCGATGATCCTCGGTCTTGCGGCGCCAGGCGAAGGTGAGCGCCTCGTCGGCATGGCCATAGGCGAGCCAGCGGACGCCATCGGCGGTGCTGGATTGATCGGAAAGCACGCCGCCCGAGATTTTCAGGTCCATCCCCTGGCGGGATAGAGCAACCGTCGCGCTGGTGATGCCCGAAGAGCTGGATGGCAGCACCAGCCGCTCCTCACCCGCCGAAGCCACCACCGGCAGCACAACGTCGAGCGCCAGCACCGCTCGGCCGGGCCTGGAAAGAACCGCCGACAACTGCCCCGCGGCCGACGGCGTGGATGGCACCAGCGCCAGCAGTTGGTTGTCGAGACGGGCTCGCCGGACCAGCAGTCCCGCGGGAATCGGCACCCGCACCCAGCCGTCCTTGAGGACGTCGACGGTCAGGTTGGCTTGTCCGGAAGCGACCTCGCCCGAGATCTTCAAGTCATAATCGACGCGCGTGAGCGTGCGTTCGATACGCGCCGGAGCCGGTTCGGGTTCGGCCGGATACGCTTGCGCGTGAAGTTTGGTGTAGTCGGTGGTTGGGATGACGATCCATCCCGAAGAGTGAGAATCCTGCCCCCAAAGCGTGGTCAGAGAAAAGACTACGGCGAGGAAACAGCCGCCGGATCTTTGCATGACTGACTCCTTTCTGGAATGTATGTCTATGCACTACATTCCATGAGGAGAGCAATCCTTTCACGCGGGCTCGCAAAGCACACCGGTCCGCTGCGGCACAGGTTGATGTTATCCAGGCCCGTGGCGCACGCTTCTAGGCGTGCGCCACCAGCGAGGCTAAAGCCTCGGGCGGGCTAGAGGGCCGCCCTCCTTGGGCACGGCTCGGACGAAGCAGCCGAATTTCATCTGCTCTTCCAAGCGGCACGACCAGACCAACTCGTCGTTCCAGACGGTGATATCCGGGCAGCTATCGCACATATTCATGGAACCGCTGCAGAGAATATCCGCGGGTTGGATGATGGTCACGGACTGGAGGTGCAGTTTTCGGAAGAGGTTGAGGGGATTCCGGAAGAGCGACCGAAGATACTTGCGGGCAATGCCCCGCAGGCCCCGATCGAATGGCGACAACAGAAGCAGGGACTTGCCATTGCGCTGCACGGTTGGCTTGGTGTAGGCGAGGTAGGTGCCGTGTCGGAGGTGGTTGAGGGTCTGCGCGAGTTCCATGAATTTCGGTCCGACGTACCCGAATATGGTCTTCTTCGTTCCGATGCGGCCCGCCAGCAGCCACTTGAAGGAATCGGGTTGCTCGGTGCCATTCAGATACGCGCTGGGTTCGAAATCGGGATACTTGCTTCGGATCACGTCGACAACATCGTTAGAGAGAATATCGAGGCGCTGTTTCTCATCGGGCGTCGAGTAGACAATCGGGCTCATGTCCACCTTTTTCGTGCCGGCGTAATAATCGAACTTCGACTCCAGAACGGCCGCCCGGACGGCGATGAAAACCAGGATGTGCACGATATCGATGTGCTCCTGCCCCCACGCCAGGACGTCCGGGATGAACCGTAGGGTATCGCCATAGACGGTCGCGTTGAAGGCGCAGGAGAGACCACCCACCTCGGCCAGCATTTCGGCAAACTGCAGGCGGAGCGCATTCAGTTCGACTTCGGTCTTGCCCTGCCAGCGGGGACGGTGCTGCTTGCTATCGATGTGGAACGTGAAACCGGCCGCGCCCGCGCGCTTCAATTCGCGCAAAAGGTCGCGCGTCAAAGCCAGGCCGTTGGTATTCACGATGGGTTTGAGACCGTCCTGCGCGACCAGACGGACAATCTCGACGATGTCAGGATGGACGAGGGGGTCGCCTCCGGCGAGGGAAACGCCGTCGGTCTTCCGGTATTTTTTGAAAACGGCCAGGTCGTGTTTGATCTCGGCGAGCGGCTTATGAGCTTTGGGGCAGTTCTCGCGGTAGCAGCCCTCGCAATACATGTTGCAGGCTTTGGTGACTTCGAGCCAGGAGATGGCATTATCCGGCAGGTTCCAGGGAAGGCGGTAGTAGCTGTTGTGGTCGAGAGATAGCGTCATGAGAACTCCTGTTCTGATTACGCAAGCTCGCCGCGGTGTCGCGACCGACGCCGTGGGTGGCAGAGAGAACCTCCGCGCCCGATCCCGTCACTGGGACGGCAAAGCTGGGGCAGGCGCCCGCTTGTCCAGCAACGCCTATCAGGGTAGCATGCGCGGAACGCCAACAGGTTTTCGGAGCTACTTATCTGGAACAATCCGCCAGTCCTCGGCGTACTTCTTGGAGGCAGATTCGACATGGCCGCAATGCATCCCACCCGCCGGCAGCTCCTGGCAGGAGTTGCCAGCTCACTTACGTCGCACCTCTGCGCCACACCGCTTCCAGCCGACCGGCCCGTCGTCAGCATCGTCAAAATCCACAACGGCCGCGTTGACTCCGCCGTCGAGGAAGCCATCGACCTCCTGGGCGGCATCTCCGCCATCACACGGGGTAAAGACCGCATCCTGCTCAAGCCGAATCTCGTGTCGCCAATGCCCACCGCCACCACGAAGCCGGTGGTGATTCGTACACTGGCGAAGCTGATGCAGGCCGCGCACAAGGACGTCTCGATCGGTGAAGGCTCGGCTGCAGCGCCACCCTTCAACGTCAAGGGCACCGAAGTCTTCCGCACTACGAAAATCGAACTTTTAAATGGCATGCAGCAGGCCGTCTTCGATCAGCTCGGCTACAGCGAGCTTGCCAAGTCCCTGCATGTGCCACTGATCAACCTCCACACCGGCGAGCTGGTTGAGGTCAAAGTGCCCGGAGCTTTCGTATTCGAAAGGCTGACCATCCACCGGTCGCTCGTGGAGACCGACCTTCTCTGCTCGGTCCCGATGATGAAGACTCACGCCCTTGCCGGCGTAACTCTCGGGATGAAAAACCTGGTCGGCGCCTTTCCGGGCGCCATCTACCAGGCGGTCCGCGGCCGTATGCACGATGCCGCGGCGAAGGTCGAACCATCCGGCACCGCGGTTGCGGTCGTCGACATGGTGCGCGCCAACAAGCTCGGGCTGGTGGTTGTCGATGGATCCACTGCCATGGAAGGCCAAGGGCCAACCGAAGGCACGCCGGTCCAGATGGAGACGATCGTGGCCGGTACTAATCCGCTGGCCACGGACATGGTCGCCGCCAACATAATGGGCTTCGAACCCCCTCAAATCCCGACTTTCACATGGGCGAACAAAGCCGGTTTGCGGCCCGCGCAGATCGACGAAATCGAGGTCCGGGGCGAGCCAGTCGAGAAGGTGGCGCGCCAATTCGCGCGTCCGCAGATTGCACCGTGGGAGTTTGTTCGGAACTTCTGGGCCACTAGGGAAATCTAGGCAGGCGGTGGCCGCTTATGCCGGCATAAGCAGTCCAAATTCGGGCCGGCGCATGCCCGGCGTTACACTGTCTCCTCCGTGGCTAACGAGAGTTACGCGCGCGGGGCTGCTATTCCCTTGCTCGAAGAGACGATCTCGCAGGCACTGCGCGATCGCGCCTCCAAATCTCCCCATCGCGACGCCTTGATCGTGCGTCATCAGAATGCCCGCTTCACCTGGGCGGAACTGGATAACGAGGTCACGCGTGTGGCGCGCGGTCTCGCCGGGCTGGGGCTGAAACCCGGCGACCGGGCCGGCATCTGGGCCAGCAATTGCCTGGAATGGGTTCTGCTGCAGTATGCCGCCCCGCGCGCCGGCGTCGTCCTGGTGAACGTGAATCCGGCATACCGTTCGCACGAGCTGCGATTCGTGCTGAAGAACTCGCGGATCCGGGCGCTATTCCTGCATGAGCACGATTCCCGCGCTGACTATCGCCGGATCCTTGCCGAGTCGCGCAATGGCGACAGCTTGCCGTTGGAGCACGTGGTGTGGCTCGGCACGCAGTGGTGGGACGCGATGATAGCGGGCGGCGCCGATCTGCCGGAGCGGGAGTCGGCCGATCCTAACGACGTCGCCAACATCCAGTACACGTCGGGCACAACCGGCACGCCGAAGGGTGTCATGCTGACGCACCGGAACCTGCTCAACAACGGTGCGGCGATGGCGCAAGGTCTGAAGGCGACGGACGCCGACCGCATCTGCGCGCCCGTGCCGCTGTATCACTGCTTCGGATCGGTGATCGGGTCGATGGTGTCGGTCACGAGCGGCGCGGCGTTGATTCTGCCATCGGCGCAGTTCGACGCCAAGGCCACGCTGGAGGCGGTTCACGCGGAACGAGCCACGGCGCTGTATGGCGTTCCCACGATGTTCATCGCCGAGCTTACCCATCCGGAATTCGGTCGCTTCGATATGACGAGCCTGCGGACCGGGGTGATGGCGGGATCTCCCTGCCCGATCGAGATCATGCGGCGGGTGGTGGAGCGGATGCACATTCCCGAATTGACCATCGTGTACGGCCAGACGGAGTCGTCGCCCGGGTTGACGATGTCGGAAGCGGACGCGCCGCTTGAACTGCGCGTGACGACGGTTGGCAAGGCGTTGCCCAACACGGAAATCAAGATCGCTCATCCGGAAACCGGCGAGTGCCTTCCGCTCGGCGAGCAGGGCGAGTTGTGCGCGCGCGGGTATATGGTGATGAAAGGTTATGATGGCGACCCGGTCTCCACCGCACAGGCGGTGGATTCCGAGGGCTGGCTGCACACCGGCGACTTGGCGGTGATGCGGCCCGACGGATATTTCAGTTTTCGCGGACGCGCCAAGGACACAATCATTCGCGGGGGCGAGAACATCTATCCTCGCGAGGTGGAAGAGTTCCTGCACACGCATCCAAAGATTGCGGACGTTTACCTGGTGGGCCTGCCCGACGAGCGGCTCGGCGAGACCGTGCTGGCCTGGGTTCAATTGAAGCCGGGCGTCGAGGCCAGCGAAGAGGAGATTCGGGATTTCTGCCGCGGCCGGATCGCCTATTTCAAGGTCCCGCAATACATACGCTTCGTGAACGAGTTTCCGATGACGGTGAGCAAGAAGGTGCAGAAGTTTCTGATCCGGGAGCAGGAAATCCGCGAGCGGGGGCTGGAAGAATTGGCGCACACGGCGACGGCATAGGAGGAGG
>Ga0335076_10003635_pt1 | contig 15529 bp, 16 predicted proteins | sample Lox_Sample_25_FD_206717 | JGI IMG/M metagenome (GOLD analysis project Ga0335076, IMG submission 206717) | Soil microbial communities from Loxahatchee National Wildlife Refuge, Florida, United States - Lox_Sample_2.5 | ecosystem: Environmental > Terrestrial > Soil > Wetlands | place: USA...
GGCCTGCGGCGCTTGCCGACTACGAGCTCCTCGAGCTTATTCTTTTTCGCGCCATCCCGCGCCGCGACGTGAAACCTCTGGCCAAGGCCCTCGTCGCCCGCTTCGGCTCGTTCGCCGAGGCGGTCGCGGCCGAGCCGGCGCGGCTGGCCGAGGTCGAAGGGATGGGCGCGGGCGCGATCGCGGAGTCAAGATCGTCGAGGCCGCCTCCCAGCGCCTGGCCAAGGGCGCGGTCAGGAAGCGGCTGCCGATGGGATCGTGGAGCGAGGTGATCGACTATTGCCGCACATCGATGGCGTTCGAGGGGCGCGAAATCTTCCGGGTGCTGTTTCTCGACCGCAAGAACGGGCTGATTTCCGACGAGGTGCAAGGGTCGGGCACCGTCGATCACACCCCCGTCTACCCGCGCGAAGTGATGCGCCGCGCGCTCGAACTCGCGGCGACGGCGATCGTGCTGGTCCACAACCACCCCTCGGGCGATCCGACCCCGTCGACCCAGGACGTCAAGATGACGCTCGAGATCATCGCGGTCGCCAAGACATTGGGCGTCGCGGTGCACGATCACATCATCATCGGCCGCGACGGCCATGCGTCGCTGCGGGGGATGAAGCTGATCTGACGGCCGCGGTTCGCCCGGTCGTAAGGAGCCCGCGAAGCGGAGGTCTCGAAGGGCGCTCCAGTACGCGCCGCCCCAGCGCCGCCCTCTGAGGCGTCCTTCGAGACGCGAGGCTCCGCCTCGCTCCGCTCGGGATGAGGGAAGCTCGCTTATTCGCTGCGCGCTCTATCCTTGTCCCGCGCGCGAGCGCCGCGCCGCCGCAAGGTCGTCGGGTGTGTCGATATCGACGGTCACGCCGGCGCCCGGGGCTTCGACTTCGATGAGTTCGTCCGCATTCAGCGCGCCAATGAGCCGGCGCGCGCCCTCGTCGCCCGTCAGGCGCGCCGCGGCTGCGAACAGGCCTCGCCCGAGCAGCACGGGATTCCCGCGCCGGCCTGCGCGCGTGGGCGCCGCGGCGAGGGCGCCGTCATGGGCCAGGAAGGCGCCGATGATGCTGTCGATGAGCCGCGCATCGATCCAGGGCATGTCGCCGAGCAGGATGAGCGCGCCCGCGATATCGGCCGGCATCGCGGCCAGGCCGATCCCGAGCGACGAGGCGAGGCCGCTCGCAAATTTCTGGTTGTAGACGGTCACGACCTTGAGGCTGGCGAGCGCCGCCTCGACCGCGGATCGGGCATGGCCGGTCACGACGATGACCGGACGCGCCCTCGACGCGAGCGCCGCTTCCGCCGCCATACGCACCAGGGGCTTGCCGCCGAGCGTCTCGACCAGCTTCGTTGCGGCTAAGCCGCCTTCGGCGCGAAAGCGCGACGACTCACCCGCAGCAAGGACGATCGCCCCGACGCTATTCAACGGGCGCGCGCGGCTGCGGGCGCACGCCGATCTCCATGAGGAGGCCGCCGACCCCCATCGCGCGGATATCGGCATCGTGGATCGGCGCTCCGGCCAAGACGCGCTGAAGGACCCAGTCGAAACCGTTCTCCTTCGGCGAGCGGGCGCAGCCCGGCGCGCCGATGATCGGGACGCCGCGCCGTTCGGCGAGCAGCAGCAGATTGCCCGGATCGACCGGCATGCCGAACCGCTCGATCCGGCCGCCGATCGACTCGATAGCGGCCGGGATGACGTCGCGGCGGTCGGTGATCGCGGAGGCGCCGAAGGCGATCAGCGCGTCGTTGCCGTCGATCAGCCGGCCGAGCGCCTTCGCGAGCGGCCCGACCTCGTGCGGGACGGTCTCCCGCGCAGCAATGCGCGCTCCGGCCGGCGCGAGGCGTGCTTCGAGTACTCGTAGCGTCTTCGCCACGACGCTGGCCTTGAGTCCGGGGAGCATCGTCGAGACCACGCCGACCCGCAGCGGCCTGAATGGCTGAACCGCGATGGCGCTGGAATGCCCTGCCATCACTAGCGCGGCTTCGAGCGTCGCGCCGGGAGTTGCGAACGGAATGATCTTGACGGTCGCGACCATGTCGCCGTCGGCGACGGCGCGATATTGCGGCAGGGTGGCGACGGTCACCGCCTCGTCGATCGCATTGACCCGATCGATCGCCTCGGTTTCGATCATCGCCAGTCCGGCCGCGGTGGCGAACAGGTTGACCCGTCCGGTGAACGGCGCCGAAAGCCGCAGATGCGCGCCGGTCAGGCGTTTGGCGAGCGCAAGCGCCGCTTCGTTCTCGCCGACGTCGCCGCGCTCGAGCCGAGCCGCCACTACGCTCTCGACGCCCGCCGCCGCCAGCTCCACGAGGCGCTCGCGGGTGAGGGTGTCGCCTTTCTTGAACTGGGCGCCTTCGATCTTGATCCCATGCGCAAGGACGGCGCCCTCGGCGTCCGCGATGGGAGTTGCGCCGAATTTCATGCCGCCGCGCTTTCGGCGCGCAGCGGTTTCTTGCGCAGCGAAGCGACGATCTCGCCGATGATGGAGACCGCGATTTCGGCCGGGCTCACGGCGCCGATGTCGAGTCCGATCGGAGCGTGGATCCGCGCCAGCGCCGCTTCGTCGAAGCCGCAGGCGCGCATGCGCTCGAGCCTCTTGGCGTGCGTCTTCCGCGAGCCGAGCGCGCCGATATAGAAGCAGTCGGCGTGAAGCGCGATCTCGAGCGCCGGGTCGTCGATCTTGGGATCGTGGGTCAGGAGGCAGAGCGCGGTAAAGCGGTCGAGCGGCGCCTCGGCGAGCGCTTCGTCCGGCCATTTGGCGATGACCGGCGTATCGGGGAAGCGCTCGGGCGTCGCGAAGGCGGTGCGCGGGTCGATGATCGTGACGTCGAGGTCGGCGATTCGCGCGATCGGCGCCAAAGCCTGCGAGATATGCACGGCGCCGATCAGGGTCAGCCGCGGCGCCGGGGCCTGCACGGTGAGAAAATAGTCCTCGCCCGCGACCGAGACTGCGCCGCTTTTGCCCATGCGCAGGGCGGCTTCGAGTTCAACGCCGAGCGGATCTGCAGCGAACCGTTCGGCCGGGACAAACCGCTGCTCGCCGTCGGCGAGGCGGGTGACGATCGCGCCTGCCCGTCGCTCGACCCGCGCCGAATTCATCGCTTTCAGGACGTCGAGACGCATCAGGCGAGCTTCTCGACATAGACTTTGATCCGACCGCCGCAGGAGAGGCCGACGCGCCAGGCCGTCTCGTCGGCGACGCCGAACTCGAGCATCCGCGGCGCGCCCTTTGCGATCACCTCCGCCGCCTCCTCGACGACGGCGCCTTCGACACAGCCGCCAGAAACGGAGCCGAGAAAATTCGCCTCCCCGTCGATGATGAGATGCGAGCCGACCGGCCTCGGCGCCGAGCCCCAGGTCTCGACCACGGTCGCGATCGCGACATCGCGACCCGCTTCGCGCCACGACTCGGCCGCGGCGAGAACGTCCTCGTCTCGTGTCAGCATCGCATCAGCCTCCGTGCCTCTCGCCGCCCGGGAGCGGCAGAGGCGAAAATGGCCCCGCCCGCGCCGCTCTGCAAGGCTCGGGCGCTCACGGGACCGCGAGCAGCCGGCCTTTCCGGCTGTCGAATGAACCCTCAGGCCGGGTGAGCGCCCGGCAGAGGTCGGCCATGCTGGCCAGATTGTGGATTGGCCGGAACGAATCGACGTAAGGAAGCATTGCGCGAATCCCTCCCGCCTTGGCCTCGAAGTCGCCGAACCGCAGCAGCGGGTTGACCCAGACGACCCGACGGCTCGATTTGGCGAGACGATCCATCTCGGCTTCGAGCCGGTCGAGGTTGTCGCGCTCGAGTCCGTCGGTGATGAGGAGCGTGATCGCCCCCTGGCCCAGCGCCCGCCGCGCCCAGTCGCGGTTGAACCGCGCCAGGGCCTCGCCGATCCTTGTGCCCCCGGACCAGTCGACGGCGAGCGCAGAGCATTGCGCCAGCGCTTCGTCGGGATCGCGCGCCCGCATCGCCCGGGTGACGTTGGTCAGCCGGGTGCCGAACAGGAAAGCCGAAACCCGCCGCGTTTCCCCCAGAACATGCAGGAAATGGAGGAAGAGACGCGTATATTCGTTCATCGACCCGGAAATATCGCAAAGCGCGACGACCGGAGGGGCGCGTTCGGTCGGCGAGCGGAACTCGAGGTCGATCACGCCGCCCGGCTGCAGCGAGCGGCGAAAGCTGCGGCGCGCGTCGACTCGAACCCCGCGCCCGCCGGGGGCAAACCGTCGGGTCCGGCGCCTGTCTTCGGGCATCACGAGGCGCCTGATCGCCTTGCGCGCCTGATCGATTTCCTCGGCGCTCATCTGGGCGAAATCCTTCGACCGCAAGATCTCGGCCCCCGACATCGTCAACCGGGCGTCGAGCTCGATCGTCGGAGGAGCCTTGGCGCTCTCCTGCGCCGACTTGAACAGCGCGTCGGCGACGCGGCTCGCACCGGCCTCCGCAGGCTTGAGACTGCGCTGGCCCGGCGCCTTTGGCGTGAGCATCGCGATCAGCTTTTCGATCAGGCCCTTTCGCTTCCAGAAGATGCGGAACGCCTGGTCGAACAGCAGGCTCTCCTCATGCTTCTTGACGAACACCGCATGCAAGGTGGTGTAGAAGTCCTCGCGATCGCCGATGCCCGCGGCTTCGACCGCCGCGAGCGCATCGAGCACCGCGCCCGGTCCGAGCGGCAGGCCGGCTTCGCGCAGCGCGCGTGCGAAATGAACGATGTTTTGCGCCAGGAGTCCGCCGCGCGGACCGGCTTCGAAAATCGAGGTCGTCAACTCGTCCTCACGGCGCGCGAAATCTATCCGATCTCCAGCCGGCGAAGCTCTGCGCTGGTCTCCTCGATCAGCGCCTGCGCTTTCGCGCCGTCGATCTTCGCGATGTCGTCCTGATACTTGAGCAAGACGCCGAGCGTGTCGGAGACCTGGGCCGGATCAAGGGCGACCGCGTCGAGTTCAGCAAGCGCCGCCGCCCAGTCAAGGGTTTCGGCGACGCCCGGCGACTTGAACAAATCCTGCATGCGCAGGCGCTGAACGAACGCGACGAGCTCGGCGGTCAGGCGCTCGGGCGCGCGGGGCGCCTTGGCGCGCACGATCGCCATCTCGCGCTCAAGGTCCGGGTAGCCGAGCCAGTGGTAGAGGCAGCGGCGCTTGAGCGCGTCGTGGATCTCGCGGGTGCGGTTCGACGTGATGACCACGATCGGCCGCTCGGGCGCTTTCAGGACGCCGATCTCCGGGATGGTCACCTGGAAGTCGGACAGGATTTCGAGCAGGTAGGCTTCGAAAGCCTCGTCAGCGCGGTCGATCTCGTCGATGAGCAGCACCGGCGCGCCATTGACCCCGGTTTCGAGCGCCTGCAAGAGCGGCCGCTTGATGAGATAGCGCTCCGAGAAGATGTCGTGCTCGATGCGATCCTTGTCGTGCTCGCCCGCGGCTTCGGCGAGCCGGATCGCGGTCATCTGGGCCGGATAGTTCCATTCATACACCGCGCTCGCGATGTCGAGACCTTCGTAGCACTGGAGCCGGATCAGTCTCCGGTCGAGCGTTTGGGCGAGGACCTTGGCGACTTCCGTTTTGCCGACGCCCGCCTCGCCTTCGAGAAAGAGCGGCCGCCCGAGCCTGAGGCTCAGGAAAATGACGGTCGCGAGCGCGCGGTCGCCGACATAAGAGGCTCGACCGAGCAGGGCGAGCGTGTCGTCGATCGACGCCGGAAGGGCCGTTTGCAGCCTCAAGACGAGCTCCGCATCGAAAGTCCGCCGCACCCTGCAAAAAGGCTCGCGGTCGGGTCAAGCTCGACCGCGACTCGAACCTTCCTTGACCGCGGTTCGTCAGCCGGCGGCCGCTACAGCCCGCTTCGCCATCACCCCGATCAGGTGAGCGCGGTAGTCGGCGTCAGCGTGCAGGTCGGAATTGAGGCCGCTTGCCGGCACGGAGACGCCGTCGAGCGCGGCCGGCGAGAAATTCGCGCCGAGCGCCGCTTCGAGAGCGTTGGCGCGGAAGACGCCATTGGCGCCGGCTCCGGTCACTGCGACCCGCACACCGCCTGCGGTACTTGCCACGAACACCCCGACCAGCGCGTAGCGCGAGGCCGGGTTGGCGAACTTCATATAGGCCGCCTTTTGCGGGATCGGGAAACTCACGCTCGTAATGAGCTCGCCCCCCTCAAGGGCCGTCTCGAACAAGCCGGTGAAGAAGTCCTGCGCCGGGATGCGTCGCTTGTCGGTGACGATCGTCGCGCCGAGCGCGAGCGCGGCGGCCGGATAATCGGCCGATGGGTCGTTATTGGCGAGCGAACCGCCGATCGTGCCCATGTTGCGGACATGCGGATCACCGATGCCGCCGGCCAGCTTGGCGATCGCAGGGATCGCCGCCTGGACGACGCTCGAGCGGGCGACGTCGGCGTGGCGGCTCATCGCCCCGATGACGAGACTATCCCCCTCCCGGGCGATGCCATTCAGCTCGGGCACGCTCTTGAGATCGATGAGCGCGGCCGGCGAAGCGAGACGCTGCTTCATCGTCGGCAATAGGGTCATGCCGCCGGCGAGGACCTTGGCGTCCGCTTTGGCCAGATCGGCCAGGGCGCCGGAGAGCGTGTTGGGGCGATGATATTCGAAGGCGTACATGTCAATCGTTCTCCCAAAGGAAGTCGAGAGGCGGCTCCGCGCCGCCTCGGGCTTGGGTTCATTCCGCTGCGCGCTTGGTCACCGCTTTCTGCGCCGCGCGCCAGACCGCCTGCGGCGTCGCCGGCATGGCGATGTCCTCGTGGCCGAGCGCGTCGGTAATGGCGTTGATGACGGCGGGGGGAGAGGCGATCGCGCCGGCCTCCCCGCACCCCTTGATGCCGAGCGGATTGGATGGGCACGGCGTCTCGATCGTGTCGATCTTGAACGAGGGCAGATCGTCAGCGCGCGGCATGCAATAGTCCATGAAGCTTGCCGTCAGCAATTGACCGTCGCTGTCGTAACGCGCCGCCTCCATCAGCGCCTGGCCGATTCCATGCGCGACGCCGCCGTGCACCTGACCCTCGACGATCATCGGATTGATGAGCTTGCCGAAGTCGTCGACCGCGGTCCATCGCTCGATTGTGACGACGCCGGTCTGCGGATCGATCTCAACCTCGCAGATATGAACGCCAGCGGGATAGGTGAAATTCTTGGGATCCCAGAACGCGGTTTCCTTGAGGCCAGGTTCAAGTTCCTGGCCATTGAACTTGTGCGCCGTATAGGCGTTCAACGCCACCGAGACCCAGTCGATCGACTTGTCGGTGCCCTTGACGGTGAACTTGCCGTCCTTGAGCTCGATGTCCTGGTCGGAAGCCTCAAGCAGGTGGCCGGCGACCTTCTTCGCCTTGGCCTCGATCTTGTCGAGCGCCTTGGAGATGGCGGACAGGCCGACCGCTCCCGAGCGTGAGCCATAGGTGCCCATCCCCATCTGCACCTTGTCGGTGTCGCCATGCACGACCGAGACGCTATCGATCGGAATGCCGAGACGGTCGGAGACGACCTGGGCGAAGGTCGTCTCATGGCCTTGCCCATGGCTGTGCGACCCAGTCAGAACCTCGACGGTTCCGACCATGTTCACGCGCACTTCGGCCGATTCCCATTGCCCGACTCCGACGCCGATCGCGGCAGCCGTCTGGGAGGGCGCAAGGCCGCACGCTTCGATATAGGCCGAGAAGCCAATCCCTCGGAGTTTGCCTTTTGCTGCGGACGCCGCCTTGCGGACGGACAAGCCCTTGTAATCGGCGAGTTCGAGCGCCTTGTCGAGCGCCTTCGCATAGTCGCCGACATCATAGGAAAAGACGACCGGAGTCTGGTGAGGAAACGAGGCGACGAAATTCTTCCGCCGGAACTCGGCCGAATCGCTTCCGGTCTCGCGGGCGGCTTTCTCGACGATGCGTTCGACCACGAAGGTCGCTTCCGGGCGTCCGGCGCCGCGAAGGGCGTCAACCGGCGCCGAGTTGGTGTAGACGCCGTCGACCTCTAGGTAGATCGCCGGAATGTTGTACTGCCCGGAGAGGAGCGGCCCGTACAGCCAGGTCGGCACGATCGACCAGAAGGTCGATGGATAGGCGCCGAGATTTGCGATTGTGTGCACCCGGAAACCGAGGATCTTGCCGCTCGCGTCGAGCGCCAGCTCGGCGTGGGTGACATGATCGCGCCCGTGCGCGTCGGTCAGGAAGGATTCGGTGCGGTCCGCCGTCCATTTCACCGGCCGCCTGATCTTCTTGGCAGCCCAAGCGCAGACGGTCTCCTCGTTGTAGATGAAGATCTTCGACCCAAAGCCGCCGCCGACGTCGGGCGCGATGACCCGCAGCTTGTTCTCAGGCGCAATGCCTTGAAACGCGGAGAGGACGACCCGCGCGAGATGCGGATTCTGGCTCGTCGTATAGAGCGTCGTGACGTCCGTTCCCTCGTCATAGTCGCCCACCGCCGCGCGCGGCTCCATCGCGTTCGGGATCAGACGGTTGTTGACAAGGTCGAGCTTGGTGACGTGCGCGGCTTTGGCGAAGGCGGCTTCGGTCGCCGCCTGGTCGCCGAGGTGCCAATTGAAGGTTGTGTTGTTCGGCGCGAAGTCATGCACCTGGGGCGCGCCCGGCTTGGCGGCGCTGGCGGTGTCGACCACGGCGGGCAGGACTCCGTACTCGACGACAACGTTCTCCGCTCCGTCGCGCGCCTGCAAATAGGTGTCCGCGATGACGACGGCGATCGGATCTCCGACATAGAGCGCCTTGCCGTGGGCGAGCGCGGGAAATGTTCCCGTCTTCAGCGGCGAACCGTCTTTGAAATAGACCGTCACGCCGCCGACATGAGCGCCGATCTTGTCGGCGACCGTGTCGGCGCCAGTTAGGACCGCGACGACGCCCGGCGACTTCAGCGCCGCCGACGCGTCGATCTTGTCGATCGTCGCGTGCGCGTGGGGCGAACGAACGAAATAGGCGTAGGCCTGGCCCGGACGGTTGATGTCGTCGGTGTAATGGCCCTTGCCGGTGATGAAGCGGATGTCTTCCTTGCGCTTGACAGAGGCGCCGATGCCGGTCGCGCTCATGATGTTCTCTCCCTCGGAATCTGTTGAACCGTTCGGCTATTCGGCGGCTTTCGGCAATGCGGCCATTTCCCGCGCGCCCTGGGCGACCGCCTTGACGATGTTGTGATAGCCGGTGCAGCGGCAGATGTTGCCTTCGAGCCCGTGGCGGATCGCGGCTTCGTCGATGTGAGAGCCCTCGCGATTGACGAGGTCGACCGCGGCCATGATCATGCCCGGCGTGCAGAAGCCGCATTGCAGGCCGTGATTGTCCTGAAACGCCTGCTGCATCGGGTGCAGCTTGCCGCTGACGGCGAGGCCCTCGATCGTCGTCACCTGCGCGCCCTCGCAGCTTGCGGCGAGAACCGTGCAGGATTTGATCGCCCGGCCGTCGACATGGACCACGCAGGCGCCGCATTGCGAGGTGTCGCAGCCGACATGGGTGCCGGTCAGACGCAGGTTCTCGCGCAGGAACTGGACGAGCAGCGTTCTCGGATCAAGATCGGCAGACGCCTGCCGGCCGTTCACCGCCATAGAGACATGAACCATTCCGATATCCTCCTGAACCAAGACATTCCCTTCGGGACTGCTTGCGCCGCCGGTCGCGCGGGCGCCATTGGCGGCGCGGATGGGGCTGCCGGAGCGGGCGGCGGCGATTTGACCGGCGCGGCGGCGACCGGGGCTGGAGCGGCCGCCTCAGCAGCGGCGGCTGGCGCGGCGCCCTGAGCCGCGATGGCGGCGAAATTGGTGAAAAACTTGTCGGCCATGTTCTTGGCGACGCCGTCGATGAGACGCGCGCCGAGCTGGGCGATCTTGCCGCCGACATGCGCCTCGACGTCGTAGTGCAACAGCGTCCCGCCCGAAGCGTCGGCGAGCGCCACTTTCGCCCCGCCCTTGGCGAAGCCAGCGATGCCGCCCTCGCCCTCGCCCTTGATGGTATAGCCGACGAGCGGGGTGAGGTCGGAGAGCTCGACCTTGCCTTTGAACGTCGCCGAAACCGGCCCGATCTTGGTTTTGACGACCGCTGCGAAGCCGTTGTCGCCGGTCTTCTCCAGCGACTCGCAGCCCGGGATGCAGGCCTTGAGCACCTCCGGGTCGTTGAGCAGCGCCCAGACCTTCGGCCGATCGGCGGGCAGGGTCACGTCGCCCGTCATTGTCATCGGCATCGACGTTTCCTTCCCCCGCGGACTTGATTCGTCCGCCATAACGTTGCTGCAGGCGCGTTCGCGATTAGCGAACAATGATGCGCCAGCTTTTCGCATCGGATGACAAAGTTCAAGAGGTCTCCGCTTTTCTCCCCGCCTCCTACGACTGGGCGGCGCCGGCCAGATCACTATTACAGATAGGCTGTTTGACCGAACACTTTGTTCCGCCTAGCGATATATTCAGTTGAATATTACGATTACTCACCTCCTGGTCTAACCGCGGTCCACCCAACCGCGGGGCGCCCTGCGTTCGTCGAGTTGCCGTCAGCCCGCGCGGCGGCTAGGGTCTGGAATTCAAGCGCGGGCCGCAACGCCGAAAGCGGATTGGCGGATCGGGATCGCGTCAACGACAGGACGGCCAGGCAATGGCACGTTTCCTGCGAAGCGGGATGAAACAAAAGGGCAGGCCGGCGCATGGACAATTTCCTGCAGCAGTTGATCAACGGGCTCACGCTGGGGTCGATCTACGGACTTATCGCCATCGGCTACACGATGGTCTTCGGCATCATCGGCATGGTCAATTTCGCCCACGGCGACGTGTTCATGCTGTCTGCCTTTATCGCGCTGATCATATTCATGATTTTGACCCAGCTCCTGCACCTGGGCTCACTGCCGATCGTGTTCATCGTCGTGCTGATCGCGGCCATGGCGCTGACCGCTTTGTGGAACTGGACAATTGAGCGGCTCGCCTATCGGCCGCTGCGCGGATCGTTTCGGCTGGCGCCGCTGATTTCGGCAATCGGAATGTCGATTTTCCTGTCAAATTTTGTCCAGGTTGTGCAAGGGCCGCGCAACAAGCCCGCGCCGCAGTTGCCCAATCACGTCTTCAATCTGACCGCCGGCGGCGCCTATAACGTCACCTTATCGGTGCGACAGATCCTGATCGTGGTCGTCACCGCGATTCTGCTCGCCGGCTTCTGGTACCTTGTCCAATACACTTCGCTCGGGCGAGCCCAGCGCGCCTGCGAGCAGGATCGCAAGATGGCCGCGCTGCTCGGGATCGATGTCGACGCGACGATCTCGATCACCTTCGTGATCGGCGCCGCCCTCGCTGCGGTCGCCGGCGTCATGTTCGTCATCTACTACGGGGTGGTGAATTTCGCCGACGGCTTCGTTCCGGGAGTGAAGGCGTTCACCGCCGCAGTATTGGGGGGAATCGGCTCGCTGCCGGGCGCCGTGCTCGGCGGCCTCCTGATCGGGCTGATCGAGGTGTTCTGGTCGTCCTATTTCACCACCGACTACAAGGATGTGGCGGCGTTCATGATTCTCGCCATCACTCTCATTTTCTTGCCCTCGGGCATTCTCGGGCGACCTGAAGTGGAGAAGGTGTGACGATGAGCGCGCCCTCGCAAACTTCCGAGCTTGCCCAAAGCGTCGAAAGCGCCGGTCAGCTCGTTCCGGCGCTTCGCAACGCGGCCGCGGCGGCGCTGGTCGCCTTCGGCCTTTCCTTTCCGATCATCAGTTATCACGCCGAATCGAACATCGAGAACGAGCTCGTCCTGATCGGCCGCTGGCCGCTCTCCTTCGGGATCGCGGCCCTCGTGTTCGCATTCGTTTTCCTGCGCCAGATGGCGCGCGCCGATTGGCGGATCTGGTTCGACCGCGTCGGCTCGATCGCCGCCGGCGGCATGGGCGGAGCGCTGGCCCAGGCGGCGCGGGAAGGCGAAGGCACGGCTCCGCCTTCGGCAGCCCGGACCGCGTTCGGGCGCTGGTTCGGCCCGTTCGCGCTCGGCCTCGTCGTCGTCTTCCCGCTCATCGCGCTTGGCCTTCTCGGGCCAACCGGCTCGCTGAAGTGGATCAACAACTATGGCGTCCAGATCCTGATCTACGTGATGCTCGGCTGGGGTTTGAACATCGTGGTCGGCCTCGCCGGCCTTCTCGACCTCGGTTACGTCGCCTTCTATGCGGTCGGCGCTTATTCGTATGCGCTTCTATCGACCACTTTCGGACTGTCGTTCTGGATCTGCCTGCCGCTCGCCGGGATGCTCTCGGCGATGTGGGGGATCATTCTCGGATTCCCGGTGCTGAGGCTCAGGGGCGACTACCTGGCGATCGTCACGCTGGCCTTCGGCGAGATCATCCGTCTCGTGCTCATCAACTGGGTCGACTTGACCAACGGCTATGCCGGCATCAGCGGCATTCCGCATGTTTCGTTCTTCGGCATTCCCTTCAACGACGACGACAACGGGTTTGCCGCCCTCTTTCATCTGCCGTTCACGCCGATCTACCGCACGATCTTTCTTTTCTATCTGATCCTTGCGCTTGCGCTCCTTACCAACCTCGTCACCATTCGGTTGCGCCGGCTGCCGATTGGCCGGGCCTGGGAAGCGCTGAGGGAAGACGAGATCGCCTGCCGCTCGCTCGGCATCAACACGACCAACACCAAGCTTACCGCCTTCGCGCTCGGGGCGATGTTCGGCGGCTTCGCCGGTTCGTTCTTTTCCGTGCGTCAGGGCTTCGTGAGCCCCGAGAGCTTCACCTTCATCGAATCGGCCACCATCCTCGCCATCGTGGTGCTCGGCGGCATGGGCTCGCAGCTCGGCGTCGCCATCGCCGCGGCGGTAATGATCGGCGTTCCCGAATTGATGCGCGAACTCGACTGGATGAAAGCCATTTTCGGCGAGGACTTCGACCCAACCCAGTACCGCATGCTGCTGTTCGGCGCCGCGATGGTCATCATGATGATCTGGAAACCGCGCGGGCTTGTGTCGACGCGCCTGCCGTCGATCTTTCTCAAGGAACGAAAAGCCGTGGCGAGCGACCTCGTCAAAGAGGGGCACGGCTGATGAACTGGCTGACCGGCCCATTGCTCGCGGTCGAGAACCTCACAATGCGGTTCGGCGGCCTTATCGCGGTCAACGCTTTCAGCTTTTCGGTCGGACGGGGAGACATCACTGCGCTCATCGGCCCGAACGGCGCAGGCAAGACGACAGTGTTCAACTGCGTCACCGGCTTCTACAAGCCGACCGAGGGGCGCCTCGCGCTCGCCCGCGACGGCGTCGCGACGCCCGAGGACATCGCGGCTGCCACCCGCTCGAGCGGCCGCCACGCGACGACGGCGAACGGCGAGCTCTTCCTGCTCGAGCGGATGCCCGACCATGAGATCGCCCGCAAGGCCCGGGTCGCCCGCACTTTCCAGAACATTCGGCTGTTCCAGGGCATGACGGCGCTCGAGAATCTTCTGGTCGCTCATCACAACGCGCTGATGCTGGCCAGCGGCTTCACGATCCTCGGCCTCGTCGGAGCGCCGAACTATCGTCGCAAAGAGTCCGAGACGATCGAGCGGGCGAAGTACTGGCTCGACAAAATCGGGCTGTTCGACCGCGCCGACGATCCGGCTGGCGAACTGCCCTACGGCGCCCAGCGGCGGCTCGAGATCGCTCGCGCGATGTGCACCGATCCGGTCCTTCTCTGCCTCGACGAGCCGGCCGCCGGCCTTAATCCGCGTGAATCCGCCGATCTCAACGCTCTCCTCCGATCTATCCGCGCCGACCACGAGACGTCGGTGCTGCTGATCGAGCACGACATGTCGGTGGTCATGCAAATCTCCGATCACGTGGTGGTGCTCGACTATGGGGTGAAGATCGCCGATGGCACGCCGGAGGAGGTGCGCGCCGATCCGAAGGTGATCGCCGCCTATCTCGGCGTCGCCGACGAGGATGAAGTCGAGCAGATTGAAAAGGAGCTCGAGCAATGAGCGTCGCGGCCGCCGCGGCGCTCGCGCCTCCCCTCCTGCAATTGCGCGGGATCGAAACCTTCTACGGCAAGATCCAGGCGTTGAAAGGCGTCGATATCGACGTCAATAGAGGGGAGATCGTCACCCTGATCGGGGCCAACGGCGCCGGCAAGTCGACGACCATGATGACGATTTTCGGCGCGCCGCGCGCGCGCCGCGGCCGCATCACCTTCGACGGCGCCGACATCACCAACTTGCCCACGCACATGATCTCGCGCCTGTCGATTGCGCAATCGCCCGAGGGGCGGCGCATCTTCCCGCGCATGACCGTGTTCGAAAACCTGCAGATGGGCGCCTCGATCAACAACTTCGCCCATTTCGACGAGGATATTCAGCGCGTCTTCGCGCTCTTTCCGCGGCTCAAGGAGCGGGCCCCGCAGCGTGGGGGAACGCTGTCGGGCGGCGAGCAGCAGATGCTGGCGATCGGACGCGCGCTGATGAGCCGGCCGCGGCTTTTGCTTCTGGACGAGCCTTCGCTGGGACTCGCGCCGCTTGTGGTCAAGCAGATTTTCGAGGTGATCGCCGAACTCAACAAGACCGAGGGCCTGACCGTCTTCCTCGTCGAGCAGAACGCCTTTCACGCCCTCAAGCTCGCCCATCGCGGCTATGTCATGGTCAATGGCGCGATCACGATGCAGGGCGGCGGCGCCGAGCTTCTGGCGCGACCGGAAGTGCGCGCCGCCTATCTCGAAGGGGGTCACTGATGTCCGGCATCCTTTGGGCTGACGCGCCTTACGGCCCGTTCACATTCGTCCTGTTGACCCTGGTTCTGGGCGGGCTCGGCGCCTGGGCGACCGGGCGGGCGATGGCCCAGACCTGGCGGCCGCTGGCGATGCTCGCGCTCTATATGGTCTTCCTCACCGCCGGCGTCCGCTTCCTCCATTACGCGCTCTACGCCGAGCCGCTGCTGTCGCCGACGCTCTTCATCGTCGCCTACATCTGGACGATGGCGGTCGGCGTGCTTGGCTATCGGGCGATGCGGGCCCAGCAGATGGCGACGCAATATTCGTGGGCGTTTGAACGCGCCGGGCTCAACTGGCGGGCGAAGGGGAGCGGCTGAATGGCTCCCCGGCAAGCGACGGTCGTTCTTGCGCTTTTTTAAGGTGACTCTTGATCAAAAAAGAGAAAGTATCCGCGCCCAAGGTGGAATTGCCTCTGCCGACGGGCGCCAGGGAGGGCCGGGCGCCCGCAACAAAAGGGAGTAACTGAATGACTAAAAATTGGTTGTCGGGCGTCGCGCTTCTCGCGGCCCTGGCGTTCTCGGGCGCGGCCAGCGCCCAGATCAAGATGGGCGTCGCCGGCCCGATCACCGGTCCGAATGCGGCTTTCGGGGCCCAGCTCGTCAACGGCACGCAGCAGGCAGTCGACGACATCAACAAGGCGGGCGGCATCCTCGGCCAGCAGATCACCCTCGAGCAGGGCGACGACGTGTCCGATCCCAAGCAGGGGGTGTCGGTCGCCAACAAGTTCGTCGGCGATGGCGTCAAGTTCGTGGTCGGCCACTTCAACTCCGGCGTGACGATCCCGGCCTCCGATGTCTATCAGGAGAATGGCGTCCTGTTCATCACGCCTTCGGCGACCAACCCGAAGGTCACCGACCGGCAGCTGTGG